>Ga0208018_100058_pt1 | contig 49762 bp, 52 predicted proteins | sample 31_taG_FD_184105 | JGI IMG/M metagenome (GOLD analysis project Ga0208018, IMG submission 184105) | Marine viral communities from the Gulf of Mexico - 31_GoM_OMZ_CsCl metaG (SPAdes) (version 2) | ecosystem: Environmental > Aquatic > Marine > Oceanic | place: Gulf of Mexico | collected 2015-07-12 | reverse complement strand
TTCCACGCCGTCCCCATCCGCAGCGATGTCCGCTTCGGCGGTCTTCGGCTCGCCCGGCGTATCGCCCTCTACCGCCGGTTTGCCTGCGGCCTTGCTCGCCTTGCCGAGCAATTCGGCAAAGGCGTCGGGCAGGGTGCGACCGGCTTCGAGCGGGGGCAGGCCCTCCAGCGGAAGGCCCGAAACGTCGATGGATTTGGAGGGCGTGAGATTGAAACTTATCGCTGTCATGCGGACCCCGTCGATTGATTGGTGCTCTCTATTCAAGATGCGTGCCAATCACCGGCGATGGGGTGCATTTCCTCAGCGTTTGGCGAGTTTCTCGCGCAGGTTGGAGACCGCGACCTGATAGTTTTCCTCGGCCTTGCGGCGGCGGCGTTCAGTCTGGGCAAGCGCCGCCATCGTCGCATCGGACTGATCGCGTGCGTCCTTCGCGTGGCGCTCTGCCACATGGCTGAGATCGCGCAGCTGGCTGCTCATCGTGCCCGCGCGCCGCAGGCTTTGCGCATCGGTCGCATTGGTGGCGCTGGCGTAGTGGGCGGCGAGGGCACGGGTCTTGGCGGACACCGCATCGAGCCGTGCGCGCTGCGCCTCCGCCTCGGCTGCGGCGAGCGCCGACTGGCGCTGTTCGACGGTACGCACCCGCTCGATCAGGCGGGTACGCTTGATGCGGCGATGCTCAGGCGTCATCGGCCATCAGTTCCTGCAATTGCCCGACAGCTTCGAACAGGGTGACGTGTTCGCCCAATTCCTGGCCGAGGAAGCGCGACATCGGTTCGTGCATCGCAATCGCCTTGTCGAGCGTCGCGTCCTGCCCGGGGCGATAGGCCCCCATCAGCACCAGATCGCGGTTTTCCTCGTACACCGCATTGAGTGCGCGGAACTTGCGCGCTGCGACCACGTGGGCAGGCGGGACGATATCGTTCATCACGCGACTGAGCGACGCGCCGACATCGACCGCCGGATAGCGGCCGCGCTGGGCTATGTCGCGCGAGAGCACGATATGCCCGTCGAGGATCGAGCGTGCGGTGTCGACCACCGGATCGTTCTGGTCGTCGCCATCGGCGAGAACGGTGTAGATGCCGGTGATCGCGCCGCCGCTCTCGCCCGAATTCCCCGCGCGTTCGATGAGCTTGGTGATGGTCGAAAGCGCGGAGGGCGGGTACCCGCGCGCTGCGCCGGGTTCGCCCAGCAGCATCCCGATCTCTCGCGCGGCGTGCGCCACGCGGGTCAGGCTGTCGAGGATCAGGAGAACCTTCTTGCCCTGCGCGCGCAGTTCCTCGGCAATCGAGGTGGCCAGCATCGCGCCGCGCAGGCGCAGGTTCGCCGCGTGGTCCGCCGGGACCGCCACGATGGCGGTGCGCGGGCCTGCGGGGCCGCTCATGTGGCGGGCCACGAAGTCCGAAACTTCGCGCGCACGCTCGCCGATCAGGCCGACCACGATCGCGTCGGCTTCCGCGCCGCCCACGATCATGTCCATCAGCACGGACTTGCCGACGCCCGATCCGGCCATGATGCCGACGCGCTGGCCGATCCCGATGGTGGTGAGCGCGTTGAGCGAACGGATGCCGGTATCGAAGGGAAGCGAAACGCTCGTCCGGTCGAGCGCGCCCGTCCGCCAGCCGCCCGCAGGCCATTCGCGCGTTGCATGAACCGGCCCGCCGCCGTCGATGGGTTCGCCCGACGCATCGACCGCGCGGCCCAGAAATTCCTGTCCCACCCGGACCATGCCCGGCCGGCCTTCGGGGCGCACGATGGCGCCGGGGCGCAGCAGAACCGTGTCGCCCAGCATCATCATGATCGTGTGGCCGTTGCGAAAGCCGATTGCCTCCGCGAGATGTTGCTGCCCGCCGCCGTGGACGATCGAGCATACGCTGCCGATGGGTACGCCGAGGCCGCTGACTTCGATCAGTCCGCCATCGCAGGCGACCACGCGGCCGAAGCGGCGCGCCGCAAGATCGACCGATCCGCCGGAAATCCCCGCAAGCGTTTCGTCGATCAGGTTCAGCATTGGGCCAGCGCTTCGGCGATGGCCTGCCGCCATTGGGCCGGGCCATCCTCCACCCCGCCGTCATCGGTATCGATCCGCAGGCTGCCTCGCTCGATCGCGGGATCGGGCACCAGCGTCAGCGCGGGGTCGACCAGCGGGAGGACCAGCGCGTGATCGCTCGGGTGCAGGCGGACGATCCGCTCGTCGGTCTTGCGTTGCAGCAACGCGGCAGCCGCCTCGACCCGGCGGCCGAGCCCTTCGATATCGAGCGCCAGCGGCAGCACGGCATCCTCGCACAGGGCCACCACGGTTTCGTGCAGTCGTTCGCGCAGCTGCTTCGCGCTGTCTTCGTCGAACCGGGCGAAGGCGAGGGTGATGGCGGCACGCGCCGCGTCTTCCTCGGCGCGTTGCGCGGCGACCTCCGCCAGCGCGGCGCTGCGGCCTTCTTCGCGGCCTCGTGCATGGGCTTCCGCCACCGGGTCGACCCGCCCGCTGGCTGAGCCGGGCGAACCCTGCTGGGGGGCGGAGCCAGCGCGAAATGCGGCGTGGGGCGTAAATCCGCGCCTTTCGCGCAGTTCGGATAGCGGCAGCCTACACGTAGTCGTCATCGGCATCGCCCATAATCAGGTCGCCCTCGGCAATCAGGCGCTTGGCGACCGCGATCACCTCGCGCTGCGCCGATTCGACGTCGGCACGCTTGATCCGGCCCATGCTTTCGATCTCGTCGCGCAGGCCATCGGCCGCACGGGTCGACATGGCACCGTAGAAGATCTCGCGATCGTCTTCGCTCAGCCCGCGCAGCGAGTTGATGAGGATTTCGTTGTCGACCTCGCGCAGCAGGGTGCCGATCTGCTTGGTATCGAGCACGAACAGGTGCTCGAACTTGAACATCTCGTGCTCTAGCTGCTGGTGCAGGATTTTGTCGATCTTGCCGATTTCCGGCATCACTTCCTTTTCCACGCTGCGATGCGCGCGGTTGATGATCTCGGCCGCTTCCTTGACCCCGCCCATGGTGAGCGGGACCGAGCCATGACGCTGCTGGATCATGCCCTCGACCGTTTCTTCGAGGATCTCGATCGCCTGGCGCGATACCGGGCCCAGCCGGGCCACGCGGTGCAGCACCGGCGTGTGCAGCTCGCGCGGCAGCGCGGCGAGCGTGGCGGCGGCGGTATCGGTATCAAGCTGCAGCAGCAGCACCGCGATTGCCTGCGGATGTTCGTCGGCCAGCATTTCGGCGATCACGCCGGGATCGAGCCAGCGCAGCACGGCCAGCGTGGGCGAGGGTTCTGCCTTCTGCTCGGGCGCGACCTGCCGGATCAGGCTGTCCGCCTTCATGTCGCCGACCGCACTGGTGAGCATGCGCTTGACGCTGTCCACCCGCCCGTGGGCGGAGATCGCGCCCGTGCCGATCGACCGAGAGAAGCCGGTGATCGCATCGGAGATCGATTGTGGATCGATCTCGCCCAGCGTGCACATGCGCGAGGCGAGCTGGCGCAGTTCGCCCGGTTCCATCTGCGACAGGATGCCGGTCGCGTCCTGCTCGCTCATCAGCATGATCATGATCGCGGCGCGATCGATCCCGCCCGGTGTGTGCGTTGCCATCTCGCTCATCGTGCGGCCTCGCTCGGGACGGGTTCGGCCAGCATCCGGCGCAGCGCCTGCACGGCGTCGTCGGGCTGTTCGCGCGCGATCCGCTGCGCAAGCTGGATCTGCGCGTCGAGGTCTTCACGGTCGAACGAGGCGGCTGTGGGAAGCAGCGCCTGCGTGCCATCGACGCCGGGCAGCTCGTTCTTGTCCGCCTTGGCGCCCTTGCCCTTCAGCATCTTGAGCGCAGGTCGCACGCCCAGCAGCAGGACCAGCAGCACCGCGAGCAGCGCGACGACATTGCGCACGATCATCGCGAACCAGCTCGTTTCGTAGAACGGCGGTTCTTCCATCGTCACTTCGCTGAACGGGCGCATCACGACCGTGACCTTGTCGCCGCGTTCGGCGCGTGCGCCGACGGCGGCGGACACCAGCTCTTCGATCTTCTTGATGTCGGCGGCGTTGGCGCCTTTCATCGCGTTCTTGTCGATCGCGACGGCGACCGACACGGTCTTGATCGCGCCCGGCGTCAGGTTGGAGACCGAGACTTCGCGACCCAGTTCGTAGGTCCGCGTCGCCGAGCTGTCGTCGACGGTCGGCTTGGCACCGGCGGGCGGCGTATCCTGTGGCGCGCGGTCGGCCGCTTGCGCATCGGCGGGCGGAGTATTCGCGGTCGCGCCGGGAATGCCGCTGGCAGAGGCCTGCGAGGTCGAGGATTGCTGCGTCGTCTCGCGACGGACCACACCATCCTTGTCGTAGCTTTCGCGCGCCGAGGTAACCTCGTTCATGTCGAGCTCGACCTGGACCTGGCTCGAAAAGGCATTTGCGCCAATCATCGGGCTCAGAAGCTGGTCGACCTGCGCGGTCAGCTTGGCTTCCATCTGCGATTGCAGGTCGAGCCGTTCGCTGCCCGCGCCTTCGCGCTTGCTGGTCAGCAGGTTGCCGTGCTGGTCGACCACGCGCACCGCGTCGACCGAAAGACCGGGCACCGATCCGGAAACGAGATTGACGATCGCAGCCACCTGGCTGTCGGCCAGCTGGCGACCGGGTGCCATGCGCACCATGATCGATGCCGACGGAGCGACATCGTCGCGCACGAAGACCGACCGTTCGGCCTTGGCGATATGGACGCGCACGGATTCGACGCCGTCGATCTCCTTGATCGTCAGCATCAGCTCGCGTTCCTGCGCGGCGCGCAGCCGGTCGCCTTCGAGCGTGCGGCTGGCGCCCAGCGGCAGGCTGTCGAGCATTTCGGAGCCGGTTTCGGGCGCGGCGATCGCACCATCGGCGGCAACCATCATGCGCGCACGATAAAGATCGCTCTCGCTGACGCTCAGCGCGCCGGTGTTGTTGTTGATCTGGTAATCGATCCCCGCCTGGTCGAGCGTTGCGACCACCGCTGCACGGCTGGTGTCGTCGAGCGAGGAATAGAGCACGCGCTGCGGCCCGGGGGCGAGCGTGCTCCACAAAAGCGCGGCGACGCCGACCCCGGCGAGACCGATGAACCAGGGCAGGGCCTTGCGCACCAGCGGCTGCGCGGCAAAGGCACGCGCGCGCTGGCCCATGTTGCCCTCACCGCTCATCAGCGGCTCGAGGACGTTGTTCTGCCCGGGAGGGGGCGACGAGCCGGCGCCATTGGGCGCACCGGCAGGGACCAGACCGGCCATCTATCAGACCCCCATCCGCATGATTTCCTGGTAGGCGCTGAGCAACTTGTTGCGCACCTGCAGGGTTGCTTCGAACGCCACGCCCGCTTCCTGGCGGGCGAGCATGACCTTGGCGATATCGGTGACTTCGCCGCGTTCGTAGGCGGCGGTTATGTCGCCCGAGCGGGTCTGCGCAGCGTTCACGCCGTCCAGCGCGCTGCGGAGCGAGTCGGCGAACCCGCCGCTCTCCTGCGCGGGCTTCGCCTCTTTCGTGGCGGCGGCCTTGTCCTGGTGCAGCTCCTGCAGCACCGAAGAGCGGTCGATGATCTGCTTGCGCAGCGCCATCACCTGTTCGATTGCGCCTCCTCCGGCGCCCGATACCGGGTTCATCTTGCGCCTCCCACTGCGATGCCCGCCTCACGGAACGAGGCGAGGCGATAGCGCAGCGTGCGCTCGCTGATGCCCAGTTGCCGGGCGGCTTCGGCACGGCGGCCGTTGCACGCATCGAGCGTTTCCATGATCGCGTTGGCTTCCGATTCGCGGACGATCTTGGACAGCCTGCGCGCACCGCTGGGCTTCACTTCGTAGACGCCCGGATTGATCGGCGGATTGTCCTGCGGCAACGGAGCCTCGCTCGAGGCGACCGATCGCACCGGCGTATCGAACACGATATGTTCGGTCCAGATGGCCGGCTTGCCCGCAGCAAGCAGCAGCGCACGGCGGATGACGTTTTCCAGCTCGCGGACATTGCCCGGCCACTTGTGGGCCCGCAGCACAGACAGCGCGCTGTCGGACAGCCACGGGATCGTCTGGCCCTTGGTGTGATGACGCAGGATCATTGCGAAGGCGAGCGGGGCGATATCGCCCGGGCGCTCTGCCAGCGGGTTGAGCGTCATCGGAAACACGTTGAGCCGATAGAACAGGTCTTCGCGGAAACGACCTGCGGCGACTTCCGCCGGAAGATCGCGGTTGGCGCATGCGATGACGCGGACGTCGACCTTGATCGGGGTGGTCGCACCGATCGGGACGACCTCGCCTTCCTGCAGGGCGCGCAGCAGCTTGGCCTGCAGGGGCAGCGGCATCTCGGCGATTTCGTCGAGCAGCAGCGTGCCGCCGTCGGCAGCGCGGAAGAAGCCTTCGCCCGACGCGTTGGCGCTGGTGAAGGCGCCTTTCTCGTGGCCGAACAGCAGCGCTTCCAGCATCGTTTCGGGAATGGCGGCGCAGTTGACCGCGACGAACGGCTTTTCGGCCCGGGCGCTGCGCTGATGGATGAACTGCGACAGCACTTCCTTGCCGGTGCCGGTCGGCCCGTGGATCAGCACTGGAATATCGGTCTGCGCCAGCCGGTCGGCGAGCGAGATGACCGCCAGCGATACCGGATCGGCCGCAACCGGGCCGCCATTGGCGCACAGAAGCGCTACCAGTGCGGCGATCGTCGCCTCGCTCGTTGAATCGTTATACCGGATCGTGCCGCCCTTGCCGGCAAGTTCCAGCCCGTTGGCCTCGGCGCGTTCGAGCACGATCGTGCGGCCATGGTGGCTGCTTTTCGGATCGCCCGCGTCGACCAGCTGTACCGGTCGGTCGAAGAACAGCGAGGTTGCAATCCCCGTCAGCCTCGATGCGACAGCCCCGTGTTCGCGCTGACAGCGCGCCGTTTCGTTAACCCCGATCATGACGACCCCGTTCCACCCAATAGCGTCACTTGTTGAGGCAGCTTTTTGCCGGTGGGACGTGCAAAATGTGGTTACTTTTAGTCGTAGTAGAATTCCCACGGGTAAAAATACCCATATGGCAAAACTTTTTGATCGAGCCCCTTAACTTTCCCGTTCCCCCGCCGGTCTGTGTCCCAGCTGCTGCGAACCGATCCAAGCCACGGCAGTGAGTTTTGTGTCAGGGAGACTACCAAGATGAGCGTTATCAACACCAATATCAGCGCCATGAAGGCGGCGAATGCCACCTCGCAGGCGACCAAGGCCATGGGCACCGCAATGGAACGCCTTTCGACCGGCAAGCGCATCAACTCGGCCAAGGACGACGCGGCCGGCCTCGCGATTGCATCTTCGATGACGTCGCAGGTGCGCGGCATGGCCCAAGGCATCCGCAATGCGAACGACGGCATTTCGATGGCGCAGACCGCCGAAGGCGCGCTGAACGAAGTGACCAACATGCTGCAGCGCCAGCGTGAGCTGGTCGTGCAGGCCTCGAACAACACCTATTCGGCCGACGATCTTGCCAACCTGAAGTCCGAAATGGACGCGCTGAACACGCAGATCGGCAACATCACGTCGAACACGCAGTTCAACGGCCAGAACCTGTTCGACGCGACTGCCGGTACCGCCGGCACCGTGACGATCCAGGCGGGTGCGAACGAAACCGACACGGTCGATATCGACCTGTCGACCGACCTCACCACCGATGCCGATCTGGTTGCCGCCGCTGCGGTCGACGTGACCGCGCTGGTGGCGGGCGACATCGCCAAGTTCGACGACGCGATCAAGGTGGTCTCCACCGTGCGTGCTGGCCTCGGTGCTTCGCAGAATCAGCTCGAATCGGCCGTTACCAACCTCAACAACAACATCACCAACCTCTCCGATGCGCGTTCGCGGATCGAAGACACCGACTATTCGACCGAAACGACTGCGCTGGCGAAGGCGCAGATCCTCAGCCAGGCTTCGGGCGCCATGCTGGCCCAGGCCAACCAGAGCCAGCAGAACGTTCTTTCGCTGCTGCGCTAAGTACCGGTTCAACAACACTAACGAGGGCGCTTGGCCCGTCGCTTTCGAGCGGCGGGCCATTTGCTTATGGCGAAGGGCACCCACGTTCCGGAGGTCGCTCTGCAGGCAAAGCCTCGAGCGGCCAGATGATGACGCTAGAATAGCTGCGCATGACAGGCTTTTCGTCGAAGCCGTAGAACCCGGTGCTAAACTGGCTCTCCTTAGCGATCTGCATGATCGCCGCACATGCGGAGGCTTCATACCGGCTTGCAAAGGCGATCGAACATCCCGTCGCCTTTCCTTCGGGGTCGATCGTCAGATAATAGAAGATCGCTGCCCCTTGCGATCCATAAGGAATGGAGCGGGGCCTCAAGTCGGGCATGTCTTCCCAGGTTATGACTTGACCCGAGACGAGTTCCACGGGCGCGGCCCAATTGACCACATCCTCGAACGCGCGGGAATCCGGTCGCCTTCCCCGAGATGGCAGGCGTGTAAAACGGGCATTGCGTGTTGCCAGCGCACAGGTTCGTTCATTGAGGGCAGGATGAATACTCGGGCGGGTAACTTCGCAGCTTTCCACCAGGCCATCGCTATCCACGATTAGGCGGAAACCGACCTGCCCTTGTCGGTCGACGGGCGCTGTGATGTCTGGACGATAAAACCATTCGTACGGTTGGACCGTGGGCTCGGCCTTAGGCAATTCTTCGGCCTGCACTTGCTCGAGCTGTGCTTTTAGTGGTGCAGTCTGAAAGGTCGCCGAGCTAGCTATTAGGACCGCGGGAATGTTTCGCCACATGATCGCTCGCCCCCGCATCAAGACCGGGTGTCACACCTAATCGATGCAACTGCGCAGGTAAAGCGCCGCGCGCCTTCATTCCAAGCGTCTACGCCCAGAAAATTGACCACACTTGTTTACGGGTTGTTTAGATCGCGAACACGCGGCTGCGCCGTCATCCGCAGAGATGCGTGCGACGGGCGCAAGCGCGTTAATCGTGTTCTTCGCGGTTTTCCGGCGATCGCCCGAAGGCGGACGAAATCGGCTTCCCGGTTCCTTCCACCCTCGCGCGGGTCAGTGCGCGAGGACGATGGAAATCCGGCGGTTGCGCGGGTCGGACGGGTCGTCCTTCACCAGCAGCTCGGTATCGGCGACGCCCTCGATCCGGCGGAAGCTCGAATCGGGGATGCCGTGTACCATGAGCGTCTGACGCGTGGCTTCCGCACGACCAGCCGAAAGCGACCAGTTGTTGATCCGCCCCGGGTGCTTCCACGGCAGGCTGTCGGTATGCCCGCGCACGATGATTTTCCGCTTTTCGGGTTCGATGGCCATCGCGATCGCGGTGAGCAGCTCGGTCGCGTCGCGGGTGAGCACGGTGGTGCCGAGGTTGAACATCGAGAAATCGGCATCGTCGACCAGGTCGATCCGCACGCCTTCGGTGGTGTCGACCATCTTGATCTGGCTCATCAGCTTGGAAAGGCGCGGGTCCTTCTGCAGCTTGTCCTTCGTGCGCGAGGATATCCGCTGGATCATGCGCTCGGCTTCCTTGGGGCCGCCGATCGCGTCCTTGGGAACGGTGATTTCCTTGTTGCCGGTCTGCCCCTGCCGGTTGGGATAATCGTCGACCGACGTCAGCGAGTCGCCGGCCAGCAGGCCATGCGCGCCTGCGCCGCTATCCTTGATCTTGACCAGCGTGGGCGTGAAATAATCGGCCAGCCCCTTGCGCTGGTCCTCGGTCGTCGCGCCGAGCAGCCACAAAAGCAGGAAGAACGCCATCATCGCGGTCACAAAGTCCGCATAAGCGACCTTCCAGGCACCGCCATGGTGCCCGGCCTCGACCACGGTGACCTTCTTGACGATGATCGGTGGCAAGTTGTCTCCGGTCTTCGAAGCCACGTCAACGACCCCGCAGCGCGTCGAGCAGTTCTGTCAGGCCCGGGCGTACCGAGTGGCCCAGGCTGGAACGCGCGCTTTCCACCACCAGCGGCTGCGGGTGGCCGTAGAGCGAGGCGATGATGACCTGCTTCACCGCGTGGAAAATCTGTTCGTCCTGTTCGATCACCTGCTTCAGGCGCGTGGCCAGCGGACCGACCATGCCGTAGGCAAGCAGCACGCCGAGGAAGGTGCCGACCAGCGCGGAGCCGATCATTTCGCCAAGGATCTCGGGCGGCTTGTTGATCGAACCCATGGTCTTCACCACGCCCAGCACGGCGGCGACGATGCCGAGCGCGGGCAGCGCATCGGCGAGCGATTGGAGCGCGTGCTGCGGTTCGTGCAGTTCGTGGAAATGCGTCTTCATCGCATTGTCCATCACCTCTTCCACTGCATGGGTTTCGAGCGTGCCGGAAGAGACCACCAGCAGTGTCAGCGTGTCGCTGATCAGGCTGATCAGCGCGTGGTTCTTCATGAGGTTGGGATAGGCGCTGAAGATCGACGAGTTTTCGGGCTCGTTGACATGGCTTTCGAGCGCGACCGGGCCGTCGGTCTTGAGCACCTTCATCAACTGCGTGGTCAGCGCGATCGCGTCGATATGGTCCTGCTTGGTGTGCTTTGGCCCCTTGAAAATCTTCATGAACGCGCCGCCGATCGCCTTGAGGTGATCGAGCGAGTTGCCCGCGATCGTCGCGCCCAGCGCGGCGCCGCCGATGATCATCATCTCGTAGGGCAGGGCATGCAGCACCGGGCCCATCGCCCCGCCACTGATGACGAAGCCGCCGAAGACCAGAACCAGTAGAACAACGATGCCGATAATCGCGTACATGAATCAAATTCCCCCTAGGCCCACGCGATCAGCGCAGCATCGAAAACAGGTTGAGGTTGGCAAGGCGCACGAAGCTGGACTGGCTCGCTTCGAGCACGGTCAGCATCTCCTGCAGACGGCTCATGGTCACTGCGAGGTCGGCACCGCCCATGACCGAGCGTTCGTCCGCGATCCGCTCCATATTGTCGGTTCGCCGTTCGGTCATCACTTCGAGCCAGGCGAGCCGCGAACCGAGCACGGTCTGCGCGGTGGTCACCTTGTCGAAGCTGGTATCGAGCATGGTCAGCCCGTCGCGCGCGGCATCGGCGGCGGTCTGGCCGCCTGCGCGAAGCGCCGTCGACAGCGCCGAAAGTTCGGCAAAGATGTCGGTCTGCGCGCCGGAGGAGTCGGTGAAAGAGAACACTTCCGGCCCGGTGTTGCCCGGAACGATGGACTGGCCTTCGCCGATTTCGACCGCATCGAGCGTCGCGGTCCCGACATAGGTCGCAACGCCGGTCGCGGAATCGATCTGGTAGGCATTGCCGACCGCCTGACCGCCGAACAGGGCGTGCCCGGCGGCGTTGCGGCCATTGGCCAGGCCGAGCAGGTTCTGCCGCAGCCCATCGAGTTCGGTCGCGATCGACGCGCGCTGTTCGTCGCTGGTGGTGGCGTTGGCCGCCTGCAGCGCGAGTTCGCGTGCGCGGCTGATCATCACCGCCGCCTGGCCGAAGGCCTCGTCCGCGAACTTGAGATTGTTCTCCGCCGTCTGCGAATTGCGCGTATCGACAGCGGAAACGCGTTCCTCGCGGTCGAGCATGCGCAACCTTGCGGCGGCAACCGGATCGTCGGAGGAATGCGCCAGCCGCTCCCCGCTGCCGATCTGCTGTTGCAGGGTTTCGGCACGCGCCCGCAGCGACCCGATCTGGGTGGTCGAGCGTTCGTAGAATGCGCCGGTGCTCAGATTGATCATCGCCCGATTCCAATCAGCGTGTCGAAAATGTCGCTCGCCACCTGCATCGCCCGGCCCGAAGCCTGGAACGCCTGCTGGTAGCGAATGAGGTTGGCTGCTTCGTTGTCGAGGTCGACGCCCGACTGTTCCTCGAGCGCGATCCGCGCGGAGGATGCGATCGTTTCGAGCGCGCTCTGCGTCACCTTGCGGCCCGCGACCTTTGCTGAAACGTCGAACAGAATGGAGTTCACGTTATCCGCGGGATTTGCGGCGGAAAGCGCCTGGCGCATGTCGGTGAGGTTCTGCTGGTTCCGCTCGTTTGCGGGGGACCCGGCTGGAGCGGTCGCGATACCCGATCCGCTCGACAGCACGACCGAGAGTGTCGCGGCGGTGTTGCCGGAAAAGATCGGCTGCCCCGCAGTACCGTCCAGCGCGACGCCGTTCGCCTGCGCGGTGTTGATCGCGCTGGCAATGGAGGACGCAGCCGAATCCAGCCGGATGGCGATCGCGGCGAGATCGTCCAGCGCCAGAGCGGCGCCTGCCAGGCTGCCCGCACCGGGCGAGATAGCAGCGCCGTCGATCGCGAAGCCCATCGTCCCGTTGGCAGCGGTGGTGGAGGTCATCGTGCCCACGTTGCCACCGCTCACGAAGCTGGTTGCAGGCGAGCCGACAGAAACGGCGACCGTACCGTCCGAAGCGAACGTGGTGCTGATGCTGGCAAACGCGCTCATCTTTTCGAGCAGGTTGTCCCGCTGGTCGAGCAGCGAGGCCTGATCGTTGCTGCCGAAGCCCGCCCGCGCGAGCCGCAGGTTCACCCGCGCCAGCTCGGCGCCGTAGGTATTCATGTCCGCGACATTGGCCACCGCATTGAAGCGGAGGCCTTCGCCCACCGATGACAGGCTGCCCGAGGTGATGTTGAATTTTGCAGCGAGCGTTTCGGCTTCCGACAGGACGGCGGCACGCCGTGCGCTGTCGGTAGGGTCGCCCGAAAGTTGCTGGAGCGCGGCCTCGAATTCGACGATCGAATCGAAGATGCCCGACTGTTCGACGGCGGCCTCGATGTTTTCCAGCCCCGACAGCTCGACATTGGCGCGTTGCAGGTCGGCCTGCGTGCGGCGCATTTCGGCCTGGCGGAACCCGTCGGCATTGCGGCGAACCTCGGCCACGCGCGAACCCGAGGCGGCGATATCCGTCCCGCGACCCGCAATCGATCCGCTGGCGACCTCCTCGATCCGCACGCTCCGGCGCACGTAGCCATCGCTCGAGGCGTTGGCGATATTGTTCGCCGTTACCTCGAGCGCGCCGCGCGCTGCACGGGCGCCGCTCGCGCCGATCGAAAGAAGGTCCGAAGCCATTTAGTTCTGTCCCCCCGGGGTTTCGCCTTGCGGCAGAAACCTGGCCAGCTGACGCTCGATCGAAGCCGCGAAGCCAAGCTGGCCGGACTTCGATGCGATATCAGCGAACTGCTCATCGCGCATTTCGGTAAACGTATCGTCACTGCCTTCGAACAAATCCTCGCCACCGAAGTCGGTCGCCCGGGCCGAGGACAGCATCTGCCGCAGCAGGACCGCTTCGAAAGCCTGCGCGGCTTCGTGCAGCTCGGTACGCTGATCGTTCCCCGCCGGGCGCTCTGCGCCCAGTGGGGTCGGCTGGCGAACCAGCGAGAAATCCATGGGGCTGATCGCGTTCATATCACCACCACCTCTGCCGTCAGCGAACCGGCCTGCTTCAGCGCTTCGAGGATCGCGACGAGGTCCGCCGGGCTCGCGCCCAGCATGTTGAGCGCGTCGACCACGTCGGCGAGCGATGCGCCCGCAGGCAGCGGGGTCACGTAGCCGCCGCTCTGGCGCGCATCGATGTTGCTGTCGGGCTGCACTGCGGTACGACCGCGAGAGAAGGGCTGGGGCTGGCTGATCGTCGGGTTCTCGTCGATCCGCACCACGAGGCTGCCGTGGCTGACCGCCGCCGGTGCCAAGCGCACCGCGCTGGAGATCACGATCGTGCCGGTGCGGCTGTTGACGATCACCTTCGCCGCGCGCTCGGCCGGGGTGATGTCGAGCATCTCGATCTCGGCCATCATCGTCGCGCGGGTATCGGCGCCCGGCGGCAGCATCAGGGCCAGCGTCACCGCGTCCTCGATCCGCGCCATGCCGGGGAAGCGATCGTTGATCGCGTCGCGCACGCGGCTGATCGTCAGGAAGTCGGCCTGGAACATGTTCCAGCGCAGCACTTCGCTGAAATCGAAATTGGTGGTGACCGCGCGTTCGACGCTGGCACCGTCGGAGATGCGGCCCACGGTCGGCACATTGACCGTCAGCTTGGACCCGTCATTGGCCGAAATACCGAGGCCACCGACGGTCAGGTTGCCCTGCGCCATCGCGTAGATCTCTCCGTCCGCGCCATATAGCGGCGTCAGGATCAGTGCGCCGCCGCGCAGGCTCTTGGCCTTGCCCATGGTCGACACCGTGATGTCGATCTTCTGCCCCGGCTTGGCAAAGGCGGGCAGCTCCGCGGTGATGATCACCGCGGCAGCGTTCTTCAGCGCCGGATTGACGCCCGGCGGCAGCTGCAGGCCGAAGCGACCCGACACGCCGCGCATCGCCTGCGTCGCATAGGCGAAGTTGTCGTCGCCCGTGCCGTCGAGCCCGACCACGATGCCGTAGCCGGTCAGCTGGTTGGAGCGGACCGACTGGAACTGGCCGATGTCGCGCACCCGCTCCGCCGAGGCGGCGGACGGAAGCGCGAAGGCGAAGATCGCGGCGAGCAGGAGAACGATGCGGGTCATGCTTTCGGCTCCGGATCAGAAGGGTGAAACGGCGTTGAAGAAGCGCGACAGCCAGCCGGGTTTGCTCGACTGCTGCACGGCGCCCTTGCCGCTGTAGGTGATGTGCGCGTCGGCGACGCGGATCGAGGAGATGCGGTTGTCGGGATCGATATCCGCAAGCCGGATGATGCCCGACAGCTGGACCCATTCCTCGCCCTGGCTGAACTGCATCACCTTCTCGCCGCGGACCAGCGCGGTGCCGTTCGGGCGAACCTCCGCGATGGTCACGGTCAGGTCGCCGCGCAGCACCGAGGTTTGCGAGGCGTTGCCCGATCCGTTGAAGGATGCCCCGGCCGAGGTGGTCAGGTCTTCCGGTTCGATCGGCACGAAGGCCGGCAGGTTGAGACCGAGATTGCCGTCGCGCTGCGTCTTGCCCGAGGTGGCCTTGCTGGTGGTGGTCCGCTCGATCAGCACGATGGTGACGAGATCGCCGACCTTGCCTGCGCGCAGCCCGTTATAGAGCGGCGAATAGCCCTGCGCCGGGCTGAAGATCGCCCCGTCGTTCGATTGCGGAGCGACGTAGGCGCTCGCGCTTTGCGGAGCGGGCGGCAGCGTGGCGCTGAAGCCGGCCGGGCGCGCGCCACCGCCGCACGCGGCAAGCGTGAGGGCGAGGGGCAGGGCGATAAGGGTGCGATAGTTCATGGAGTTCAATCTCACAGCGTCTGGTTGGCGTTGCGGAGCATTTCGTCGACGGCGGAGACCATCTTCGAGCTGATTTCGTAGGCGCGCTGCGCCTCGATCATCGCGACGAGTTCTTCGACGATGTTGACGTTCGACCCTTCCAGCATTCCCTGGCGGATCTGGCCGCGCCCGCCTTCGCCCGCGACGCCCAGTTCGGCGGCACCGCTGGCGGCGGTTTCGGCAAGGAAGTTGTCGCCCAGCGCCTGCAGGCCCGCCGGGTTGGTGAAGCGTGCGATCTGGATCTGGCCCAGCTCGGTCGGCTCCGACTCTCCGTTGATCGAGGCGGACACGGTCCCGTCGGGCGAGATCGCGATCGCCGTCGCGCCTTCGGGCACGGTGATTTCCGGCTGGACGGCGAAGCCCTGCTGGGTGACCAGCATGCCTTCGGCGGAGCGGGTGAAGTTGCCCGCGCGGGTGTAACCGATCTTGCCGCCGGGCATAGCGATCTGGAAAAAGCCGTCGCCGTCGAGCGCGAGGTCGAAGGCGTTGCCCGTCGTGTCGAGCGTGCCCTGCGTCATGATCTGGCTGGTCGACTGGACCGCGACGCCGGTGCCGAGGTTGAGCCCTTCGGCATAGGCGGTTTCGCCCGAAGACTGCTGCCCCGCGACGCGCGTATCCTGATAGGCGAGCGTCGCGAAGTTGGCGCGATCGCGCTTGAAGCCGGTCGTGCCGACGTTCGCCAGGTTGTTGGCGATCACGCGCATGCGGGCATCCTGGGCTTCGAGCCCGGTGCGGGCGACCTGGAGAGCTGAGGTGGGCATTGCTTGCTAAGTCCTTCGCTTTGAATTCTGGCGCTCAGGTGAGGCGCATCAGTTGCGCGCCGCTTTCGTCGAGGTCGCGCGCGGTCGACACGAGCTTGGAGCGCATGGCGAACAGCCGCTGCTCCTCGATCATGGCGACCAGCACTTCGGTCGGCTTGACGTTCGATTGTTCGAGCTTGCCGGTGTGCACCCGCGCTTCCTCGTCGGTCGGCAGGATGCCGCCCCCTTCGACGCGGAACAGCCCGTCGAGGCCCTTGGCGATCGGCGAACCGTCCCAGCTGGCCAGCTTGATCCGGCCGACTTCGGCGGGTGGCTGGTCGGGCGCGTTCGGATCGGTCCGCGTAACGGTGCCGTCCTCGGAAATGGAGATGCGGCCACCCGGTGGAACCGTAATCGGTCCCGTGTCCCCCAACACCGGGTGGCCGTCTCCCGTCACCAGCAGCCCCGTGGCGCCGAGCGAGAGATCGCCGCGCCGCGTATAGGCTTCGGTGCCGTCGTCCGCTTGCACTGCCATCAGCGATTTGGTCGCCATGGCAATGTCGAGTTCGCGACCGGTTTCGATAAGTTCGCCGCCGCTCATGTCCGCCCCGGTCACGCGCGCGGTTTGCATCGCGCGCGCTTCGTTGGGGTGGCCTTCGATGGTGACGGCACGCTGCTCGATCAGTTCGGCGCGAAAGCCGATCGTGTTCGAGTTCGCCATGTTGCTGGCGATCGCGCGCTGGCGATCCATCGAGGCCTGCATCCCCGACAGGGCAGTATAGATGAGGCGGTCCATTTACTTAGGTCCGCAGGTTGATGACCGTCTGCGAAATCTGGGTCGCAGTATCGATCGCCTTGGCGTTGGCCTGGAAGTTGCGCTGTGCGGTGATCAGGCCGACCAGCTCTTCCGCGATGTCCACGTTCGAACGTTCGAGCGCACCCGAAAGCAGCGCGCCGTACTGGCCGTTGCCCGGTTCGCCGTAGCTCGCCGCGCCCGAAAAGCCGGTGGCCTGCCAGTTGGAAGAGCCAACCGCCTTGAGGCCGTTGGGCGCCATGAAGGTTGCCAGCGCGACCATCCCGATCGGTTCGACCGAGCCATCGGCGTAGGAGGCGCGCACGACGCCATCCTTGCCGACCGACACGCCGGCATAGTCTGCGCCAGCGGCGTTCTGCGCAGGGATCTGGATGCTCTGCCTGGTGTTCGCCGTGGTGTCGCCATTGGCGTCGACCGGGTAGACCTGCAGGTTGTTGCCATTCGCATCGACGATCGAGCCGTTCTCGCTGATCGAGAACGAGCCCGCGCGGGTGTAGAGCGTTTCGCCGTTTTCGCCGCGCAGGGTGAAGAACCCGTCGCCGGTGATCGCGATGTCGAGCGCGGAGCCGGTCTGTTCGATCGGGCCGAGCGAGAAGTTCTGCGTGACCGCCTCTACCGAAGCGCCGATGCCCTGCATCACGCGCGGGTTCGACAGCGCCGAGCCGGCGACGATTTCCGAGAACGAGGCGCGACCGCGCTTGTACCCGTAGGTTTCCGAGTTGGCGATGTTGTGCGCAATCGTCGAGAGCGACGACTGGGCGTTCTTCATGCCGTTGAGCGAAGTGTAGAAGGACATTGGTGCGACTCCCTGGTTATGCGTCGTTCGCGGGCTGGGTTTCGCCCGGATTCTGGGCTGCGATCAGTGCGTCGAGCTTCTCGACGATCTTCCCCAGCGTTTCGTTGGTTTCGGCGGTGCCGGCGAGCGAGGAGAACTGCGCCATCTGGGCCAGCATTTCCTTGTTATCGACCGGATCGAACGGGTCCTGCTGCTGCACCTGCACGGTCAGCAGGCGCAGGAAGTCGGCCTGGCCCAGCTCGTCCATGCCGCGGCCCTGGTTCTGGTTCGTCGTGTTCGAGGCGGAAGCCGCGCTCGCAAAGGGATTTACGCTGCTAATCATTTCATCCTCATCGTTTCGAGCATCAGCTGCTTGGCGGTGGACATGGCTTCGACCATGTTGCTGTACTGGCGCGATGCTTCGAGCATCTCGATCATCTCGGCGTTCTCATCGACCGGCGATTCCCAGACATCGCCGTTTTCGTCGGCGAGCGGGTGGTTCGGATCGTGGCGGCGGATAGGCGCGACGTCGGCCCGGACGACGCCATCGACGCGGACCGAGCTGAGACCGCTCTGGCGGTCGAGCTCTTCGGAAAAGACGGTGCGCATCGGGCGATAGGCTTCGTCCGCGCTGCCCGCGACGCTGCCCGCATTGGCGAGGTTCGACGCGGCGGCGTTCATGCGGACCATTTGCGCGGACATCGCGCGGTAGCCCATCTGGAACATGGTCATGGGGCCACTCATCGTCATTCGCCCCTGATCGCGCGGGTGACGGTTTCGACCCGGCCGCGCAGGAAGCCGAGCGTGGCGGTGTAGGCGACCGCGTTCTCGGCGAAGGCGGCCTGCTCGGTCGCCATCTCCACGGTGTTGCCATCGAGGCTGGCCATGGTCGGGATGCGATAGACGGTCGCGCGGCTGGCCGCGTTCTCGGAATCGTTGCCGCCCAGACGCTCGGCAAGCGCGGCACCGAAATCGATGTCGCGCGCCTTGTAGCCGGGCGTGCCTGCGTTCGCGATGTTGGAGCCGAGCACGTTCATCCGCTGCGCGCGGACTTCCAGCGCTGCTCCATGAATGCCGAAAAGGCCTTCGTTCATTGCTCTCATCTCCGCCAAAGAATTACGGACGTTCGTATGCCCCGGTATGTAAGCAAGGGGCGTGCCAAACTGCATTAGCGCGCGGAATTGCGTGATTTTGGGCATGGGGCGGCAAGCAATTGCCGGTGGGCGGCAAAAATCCGGCGCTTGGGGGTGAAATGTCGCCGACACCTGCCGTTCTTGAGGGCGTGAACACGATTACGACTTTGGCGGGCCAATGGTTCGACCCAGCATCGCTGGGTATTGTGCTGGGCGGGACGATCCTGGCCACCCTGCTGCGGTGCGGGCTGGCGGAGACGCGCCTCGCGCTGGGCAAGATCGGGGCGCTGGCGACCAGGCCCTTCGATCCGGCAAAGGCGAAGGCAGAGCTTGCCCACCAGCTTCGCGGGATCGAAAGCGACGGGCTGTTGCGCGCAGCACCGGTCCATTTCGGCGACGGCGAGTTCGACTCGCTGTCGGACGCGCTCGCCAACCGTCGCTCGATCGAGGGCTTGCGTGCCGAACACGAGGGTTACATGCGGCAAAGGACCGAATCCGCGCGCACCGCGACGCACGTGCTCGGCCAGGCGGCAGAGCTGGCCCCGGTGCTGGGGCTTGCGGGCACGCTGATCGGCCTTGGCATGATGCCGTCCGATCCGGCTGGCGGCAGCATGACCGGCGCGATCGCGATGGCGGTGATCACTACCTTGTATGGGCTTGCCGCGGCCAATTTCCTCTTCAGTCCGCTGGCAGCCGCGATATCGCGCCGCTCCGCGCGTGAAGGGCGCGACCGGCAGGCGGTGCTCGACTGGCTCGAAAACGGTGTGCGCAAGGCCGCAGCCCATGGCCGGGCGGACCGGGCGAAGGGCGCACAGGTCGCCGAATTGCGCACGGCACAGCTGCGGAAGGCTTCGTGAGTATGCGCGGGCTCAGCGGCTGGCAGACGGCGCTAGCCGACCTGTCGCTGATCCTGTTCGCCGTGGTCGCGGCGGCCTATCGCGATGACCCGACAGAGGCCGAACGGACCGACCAAGCGGCTGAAATCTCGCTCGGCCAGCCGATGGCCGTGTTCCGTCCCGGCGGCGATGCCGACCTGACGCGCTGGCTCGGATCGCAGGACATGGGGCGGGGCGAGGTCGCCACCGTGGTCGTGCGGCACCGCCCCGGTGCGGCAGCGGCTGCCACGCGCGAAGCGGCCAATCTGGTCGCGCAGATCGAGGCGGCCGGGTATCCTGCAAGGCTGATGGTAGAGCCATCGCCGCAGCCCGAAGTGCTGGTGGTGATCGCCTTCGATCAGCGCGGCGCCACCGGGATTCAGGATGGCACGGAAATTGCATTAACGCGGTAAGACCAGAGCCAGGCCCCGTGCCTGTCGTTCCCATCCTTGCCGGAGCACTGCGACCATGCATTTCAAACCTTCTGTCATCGCCACCGCGCTGCTGTGCGCCGCCGTTCCCGCCAACGCGACCACTCCGATGGACCCGGCGCTGATCGACCGGGCGGTGATGGAGTTCACCGGGGCCGCCATCGGTCAGCCGGGTGGCGCGCGCCTGCCGGTCGACCGCCGTATGCGGCTGAACGCCTGCGGCATGCCGCTGCAGATCGACTGGTACGGCAAGAACCGCGACAGCGTGCAGGTCCACTGCCCCGATGCCGGATGGCGCATCTATGTTGCGATTGCGCAGGTTCCGCAGGCAGACGAGCCGGGCACCGGGGAGATCGTCGTCAGCCGCGGCGAAACCGTGGCCATCGTGGTCGAGGGCGGCGGCTTTTCGCTGTCGCGCCAGGCGGTCGCTCTCGAAGAAGGGGCGATCGGATCGTGGATCAAGGTCCAGCCCGCGCAAGACAAGAAGGCCGAGCCTGTTCGCGCCCAGGTGGTTCGCCCCGGGCAGGTTGCCGTCCGCCTGCACTAGGCACCCAAGAAAAAAGTTGCCGGCCCCTTAAAGTGGGCGCGGGGATGACGTTCTAGGGTATGACCAAGCCGTTCGCACGAACGGAGAGCAGGAAGGACACAAGCAATGCGAGACATCGGATTGCCGGATATCGGAGGACCAGCTGGCTTGCGTCGCGGCGTCGCGCCGGTCGAGCGCGTGTCCGCTGCGCCAAGGGTGGCCGATCAGGCCGCCGCACCTGAGGGAATGAGCGCGGTTTCCGCGGTCAACGCCGGCGATGCCGCACCGGTCGATGGTGACCGTGTGGCGCAGATTCGCAAGGCGATCGAGGACGGCACCTATCCGCTGATCCCGAATGAAATCGCCGACGGCATCATTGCTGCCGGCCTGTTCCAGATCATCGGCGAGTAAGGGCCACCTTGATGACGACGCGTACGGCCTTGCGGCAAATGCTTGCCCTTCTCGAAGGTGAGCGGCAGGCACTTGCCGCTCTCGATATCGATCGCATTACCAATTGCACCAATGGCAAGATGGAATTGTGCGACCAGCTGGACAAGGTCCGGCCCGAGGATCTGGACGAGGAATGCCTCGGGCTGCTCGACGCGGTGCGCCGCCTGAACACGATCAACCGCCGTTTGCGCAACCTGATCGCCACGAACGTACAGTCTCGGATCGACGCGATTGCGGGTGCGTCTGGCACCTATCAGGGCCTGCCCGGGCACGCATTGCCGCAGGGATTCTGACCCCCGGCGCTATCAGCGCCCAAACTGGCACGGAGCTTGCTTAACACTTCCGGACGATAACTTCCGGGAGGTCCTGTGCCCACCGCCACTCAAGTATCCGGCGTTCCAGTCGCGAATGCCCAGCCCGTACGGGCCGACGTACGCGGAGCGATTGCGCGCGCGTCGGAGAGTACCGGCGTGGACTTCGACTACCTGCTGGCGCAGGCGCGGCTGGAATCGGGTCTCAATCCCGATGCCAAGGCCCGAAGTTCGAGCGCGACCGGGCTCTATCAGTTCATCGATTCGACATGGCTGCGCACGATGGACCGGCACGGCTACAAATACGGCTATGCCTGGGCGGGCGACGCGATCGGCCCCGGCGGCGGTGTCGCCAATGCCGGCACGCGCGAACAGCTGCTGTCGCTGCGCTACGATGCCGATGTTTCCGCCCTGATGGCGGCGGAGCTGGCGCGCGACAACTCGGCGGGGCTGAAGGGCTTCCTTGGCCGCGACCCCGAACCGGCAGAACTATACCTCGCTCACTTCCTCGGCCTTGGGGGCGCGCAGACGTTTCTTGGCGCGTACCGCACCGATGCGGGCCAGTCCGCCGCGGCGCTGTTGCCGAAAGCCGCCGGTGCCAACCGGGCGATCTTCTACGAGAACGGACGCGCCCGCTCGGTCGCGGAGGTCATGAGCCTGCTGCAGACCAAGGTGGCCAACGCGATGGGGCAGGATGGCGGAATGCCGTTCGTACCCGGCGCGGGCGGGATGACCCAGGAATTCGCGCAAGCGCGCTACGCCAGCACGGCGATGATGCCACGGCAGACGTCGCGGATCTCGGCGGTCGCCGCGCCGGACGGCCCGCAGGCGCGCCCGTCGATGGCGGAAACCCTGCGCGCGACCTTCGGTGCCACCGGCGCCGACAACGACATCGGAGCCCGCGCCCGCGCGCGGATCGACCAAGCCTATAGCAAATTCGAGGTATTCGGCCTGTGAAGCTACCCGCATTCATCAGCCCCGCGCTTGCGCTTCCGGGCGGAATTCTCGCCATCATCGTCCTGATGGTGGTGCCGATCCCCTCGCTGATGCTCGACCTGTTCTTCGTCCTCAATATCGCGCTGTCCGTGTCGATCCTTATGGCGGCGATGAACGCGCAAAAGCCGCTCGACTTCTCGTCCTTCCCGTCGGTCCTGCTGTTCGCCACGCTGATGCGCCTCGCGCTCAACGTCGCATCGACCCGCATCGTGCTGATGAACGGGCACGAGGGCGGTGACGCGGCGGGCAAGGTGATCGAGGCCTTCGGGGAATTCCTGATCGGCGGCAATTTCGCGGTCGGGCTGATCGTGTTCATCATCCTGACGATCATCAACATGGTGGTGGTGACGAAGGGTGCGGGCCGCGTGTCCGAAGTGACCGCGCGCTTCACGCTGGATGCCTTGCCGGGCAAGCAGATGGCGATCGACGCCGATCTCGCCGCCGGCCTCATGACCGCCGACGAAGCCAAGGCGCGCCGCCGCGAGATCGCGACCGAGGCCGATTTCTACGGTTCGATGGATGGTGCCAGCAAGTTCGTGAAGGGCGACGCGATCGCCGCGCTACTGATCCTGATCGTCAACGTGCTCGCGGGGCTGGTGCTGGGCATGGTCAGCCACGGCCTTTCGGCGAGCGAGGCGGGCGCGATGTACGTCACGCTGGCGGTGGGCGACGCGCTGGTCGCATCGATCCCCGCGCTGCTGCTGTCCATCGCTGCCGCCGTGATCGTCACCCGCGTTTCCGACACACGAGACCTGACCGGCCAGATCGGCGGCCAGCTGGCCGATTCGAAGATCTGGCTGCCGGTCGGCGGTATCCTCGGCGCGATCGGGTGCATCCCGGCGATGCCGCAGATGATCTTCCTGCCGCTGGCTGCGGGCGCGCTGCTGCTGTGGCGCGGGCTCAAGAAACGCGAGGAGGCGGCCGCGGTGTTCGTGCCAGAGCCCGAGGAAGCGCCCGATCCATCGCGCATCCAGATTTCCGATGTATCGGACCGCACGCTGGTCACGATCCAGCTGGGCTACGGCCTCGTCCAGCTTGCCGACGATCGGCAGGGTGCGCCGCTGGTCGCGCGCCTGACCGGCCTGCGCAAGCAGATGTGCCAGGCGTTCGGCTTCGTAATCCCGCAGTTCCGCATCGCCGACAGCTTCGAGATTGCGCCCGACCAGTATCGCATCATGCTCGGCGGGGCTCCGGTGGGCTCCGGCACGCTTCGTGCGGGCAAGCTGCTTGCGATCGATACGGGCGAAGTGCTCGACGGGCAGGTGCTCGCGGGCGAGCCGACCAAGGACCCGAGCTTCGGCTGCGATGCCAAGTGGATCGACGCGGGATCGCGCGATCTGGCGGTGGCCGAAGGCTACCTGGTGGTCGACCCCGAAAGCGTCATCGCCACGCAGGTCCATCAGCTTCTGGCCAACCGCGCCGCCGAGCTGCTCGGCCCGGATCAGGTGCGCGAACTGCTCGACCTGCTGCGCGAACGCCATGCCCAGTTGGTCGATACGATCACCCCGCAGCCGCTCTCGCTCGCGGCGATCACTTCGGTGCTCAAGTCGCTGCTCGCGGACGGTATATCGCTCACCCATTCGGTGCGCGTCTTCTCGAGCCTCTCGCAGGCGGCGCAGCGGACCGCCGATCCGATGCAGATCGTCGAGCTGATGCGGTCCGATCTCGGCACGCTGCTGGTCGGCAGCATCTGCGGCCCGGACCAGCGCCTGCCGGTCATCACGCTGGCGGCGCCGCTGGAAGAAATGGTCGTCGGCGGAATGCAGGACCCGACCACGGGCGAGATCGTGATCGAACCCGATCTTGCGCGGTCGATCGGAGAACGCATCACCAGCCTGCTCCGCAACCGTCCGGCCGGGGCGCTGACGCCGGCGCTGGTCGTCCAGCCGCGCGCCCGGCGCGCGCTGGCCAGCCTGCTCAAGCTGCGCGCACCCAACGTGCTCGTCCTGTCGATCAACGAACTGCCTGCCTCGCAACCGATCGAGGTCGTGTCGGTCATCGGCGACGATGCCGAACAGGTCGCGCATCACCAGACCCCGCAGCTGCCTCCACCTGAATATGAACCTGCGGAGGCGCTTGCCGCATGAAGCACGATGCAACCCAGTTCGCCGTTCGCCGGGCCTACGGATCCAGCGTCCAGGAAAAGGTGACGCAGTTCCTCCCGCTCGTGCGCAAGCTCGCGTGGTATTACGAGGGTAGCGGCAGCGCGACGATCGACGTCGAAGACCTGATGCAGGCCGGGATGATGGCGCTGACCGAAGCGGCGCAGCGGCACGATCGGCCGAGCGACGACGGCTTTGCCGCCTACGCCAAGATGCGCGTGCGCGGCGCGATGGTCGATCTGCTGCGCGGCCAGTCGCATCGTCCGCGCAGCGCCGCTGCATGGGCCCGCAAGCGCGATCACACCGAACAGACGCTGCGGGCGGAGCTGGGCCGGATGCCGTCTGCCGCCGAGATGGCGCAGGCGATGGAAATCCCGCTCGATCGCTACGAGGCGATGCGCTTTGCTGCCTCGACCAGCTCTGCCTCGATCGAGGAATGCTATTCGGACACCGATGTCGCCTTCAGCGACGAGCGGCCCGATCCCGAAACGAACCTGCTCGCCAGCGAAGACAGTTCGGTGCTCGCCCAGGCAATCGGTGCCTTGCCGGAACGGCTGCAACTCGTGCTCAAGCTCTATTTCATCGAGGAATTGAACCTCAACGAGATCGCGGCTGTCCTTGGCGTCAGCGTGCCCCGGGTCCACCAGCTGAAGGCCGACGCGCTCAAGAAGGCGCGGCTCGCCATGGTTTCGCAAACGAGCTGACATCGCCGCGAACACCGCAGCGTTTGCGTTGCACCGCAACATACGACTATGGCCGTGCGGATGGCACCGCTCGACCCTCCGCCGCGCTTGAGTGAAATCGCCGATCCGGCGCTGCTGCTCGATTTCGATGGAACGCTGGTCGACCTGGCGCAAAGCCCTGATGCAATCACCGTGCCCGACCATCTGGGCAAAGCGCTGGAGCGCAAGGCGGCCGCGCTGGACGGCAGGCTCGCAATCGTCAGCGGGCGTTTCATTGCCGATATCCGTGGGCATCTGCCAGACTGCGCGGTGGTGATCAGCGGATCGCACGGCGCGGAGATCGAGAGCCCCGAAGGCTCCGCGGTATCCGAACGCGAGGCTCCGCGCGTCCCCGCCGCCGCGCTTGCCGCCGCGCGTGACTTTGCCGCGCGCACCAAAGGGTTGCTGCTGGAAGAGAAGGCTCTCGGCCTCGGGCTCCACTATCGCGACTGCACTGCCAGCAAGGACGAGGTGCGGACTTTCGCGCAGGATCTCGCCCGCGATCACGGCCTGTACCTGCGCGATGGCAAGATGATCCTCGAGCTTGCCACCACCGATGCGAACAAGGGCGACAGTGTCCGCGCGATCATGGCGCAGCCGCCTTTCGCGGGTGCGACCCCCATTTTCATCGGAGACGACCTTACCGACGAAGACGGCTTCGCAGCGGTCAACGAGCTGGGCGGTTTCGCAATACTCGTGGGTGAAATGCGGGAAACCGCAGCGCGGTATCGTTTGTTGGATGTGGCAGCGGTTCACAAATGGCTGGAGATTGAATGACACAGATTCCGCAAAGCTCGCTCGAACTATGGCCGGTCGGCAATTGCCAGGTCACCGGGTTGATCGACGAGACCGGCGGGCTTGTGTGGGGCTGCGTGCCCCGGGTCGATGGCGATCCGGTGTTCTGCGCGCTGCTCAATGGCGACAAGCAGGACGAGGGCGTCTGGCGGATCGAGCTGGAGGATTTCGCCAGCGCCCACCAGGAATACCAGCGCAACACCTCGATCCTCAAAACCCGGCTCGAAGCGAAAGACGGCAGCGCGATCGAGATCGTCGACTTCGCGCCGCGCTTCAGCCGCGCGGGGCGGATGTATCGCCCGGTGGCGTTCGTCCGCATCGTCCGCTGTGTCGCGGGTGCGCCGCGCATCAGGGTGCGCCTCGCGCCGATGAAGAACTACGGCGAGGCACTGGCGGAAACCACCAACGGCACAAATCATATCCGCTACCTCGTCGGCCCGCAGGCACTGCGCCTGACCACCGACGCGCCGGTCGGCTACGTGCTCGAACAGCGGACCTTCCGGCTTGAAGGCGATCTGCACTTCTTCCTCGGCCCGGACGAGCCGTTCGGCGGCAATGTCGGGCGCGAGACGGAGACCATGCTCGAGCTGACCGACCATTACTGGCGGCACTGGGTGCGTGGGCTCGCCACGGTGATGGAATGGCAGGAAGCGGTCATCCGCGCGGCGATCACGCTGAAGATCTGCCAGCACGAGGAAACGGGCGCGATCGTCGCCGCGCTGACCACCTCGATCCCCGAGGCACCGGGCAGCGAACGCAACTGGGATTACCGTTACTGCTGGATTCGCGACGCCTATTACACGGTGCAGGCATTGAACCGGCTGGGCGCGCTCGACGTGCTGGAAAAGTACCTGGCCTACCTGCGCAACATCGTCGACAATGCCAAAGGTGGCGCGGTGCAGCCGCTCTATTCGGTGATGGGCGAGGCGCAGCTCGACGAAAGTTTTGCCGAACACCTCGCAGGCTATCGCGGTATGGGCCCGGTCAGGAAAGGCAATGCGGCCTACCACCAGGTGCAGCACGACGCCTACGGCCAGATCGTGCTGCCCACGGTGCAGGCCTTCTTCGACCAGCGGCTCTATCGCATCGCGGGCGAATCCGATTTCGAAAGCCTCGAACAGGTCGGCGAGATGGCGTGGACAATGCACGACCAGCCCGATGCAGGCCTGTGGGAATTCCGCACTCGGCAGGAGGTCCACACCTATTCGGTACTGATGAGCTGGGCCGCGTGCGGGCGGATCGCCACCGTTGCCGACCGGCTGGGCATGGTCGACAAGGCCGAGTTCTGGCGAGAGCGTGCGGCGATCATCCGCGGCAAGATCGAAGATCGCGCGTGGAACGAGGAGGGGCAGCATTATGCCTCCGCGCTCGGCGGCAAAAACCTCGACGCGAGCCTGCTGCAGATGATCGACCTGGGCTTCCTCAGGCCCGAGGACGAACGCTTTCAGCAGACCTTCGCCGCAATCGAGAACGGGTTGCGGCGCGGCGAGCACATGCTGCGCTACGATGCGGAGGACGATTTCGGCCTGCCCGAAACCGCCTTCAACATCTGCACCTTCTGGTTGATGGAAGCACTGCACCTTGCGGGGCGCGAGGACGAGGCGCGCGCGCTGTTCGAAACGATGCTGTCGCATCGCACCAAGTCCGGCCTGCTGTCCGAAGACCTCGATTTTAACAATGGCGAACTCTGGGGCAACTTTCCCCAGACGTACTCTTTGGTGGGTATCATCAACTGCGCCACGCTGTTGTCCAAACCATGGAGCGTCATCCGATGAGCCGCCTGATCGTTGTATCGAACCGAGTATCCATCCCCAAGGCGCGGGGTGCGGCCGGGTCGCAGGGCGGGCTGGCGGTGGCGCTGGGCTCTGCCTTGCGCGAACGGCGCGGGATCTGGTTCGGATGGTCGGGCGAGGAGACGAAGAAATTCTCCGGCCATCTCGACATGCAAAAGAACCATGGCGTGACGACCGCGACGATCGACCTCGAGCCGCAGGATGTCGACGAATATTACAACGGCTATGCCAACCGCACGCTGTGGCCGCTGTTCCACTACCGGATCGACCTGGCGGAGTACGAATCGGGCTTCGGCAAGGGATACGAGCGGGTCAACCAGCGCTTTGCCGACAGTCTCGGCCCGCTGATCGATCCCGAAGACGTGGTCTGGGTGCACGACTATCACCTGATCCCGCTGGGCGAGCGGCTGCGCGCGCGCGGCAACAAGAACCGCATCGGCTTCTTCCTTCACATCCCCTGGCCGCCGCGCAACCTACTGGTTGCACTGCCGTTCCACGAACGGCTGGTGCAGACCATGCTGGCCTACGACCTGATCGGTTTCCAGGACGAGGAATCGGTCGACAGCTTCCTCGGCTATTGCCGCAAGGAATTGCAGGCGGATGTCGCCGACGACGGCACCGTGACCTATGATGGCCGTTCGGTGAAAGTCGCTGCCTTCCCCATCGGACTCGACTACGACGAGTTCCTTGAAGGGGGCGAAAGCGGCGTCTCGCGCCAGGCGGAACAGCGGATGCGATCAAGCTCGCGCTATCGCAAGGTCATCATCGGGGTCGACCGGCTCGACTATTCGAAGGGCCTGCCCGAACGCTTCGATGCGCTGGGGCGTTTCTTCGATACCTATCCCGAACGGGTGAAGGAGACGCTCTACGTCCAGATCGCGCCGCCATCGCGGCAGGACGTCGCGAGCTATCAGAAGATCCGCAACACGCTGGAACAAAAGGCGGGGCAGATCAACGGAGAGCGATCCGAGGTCGACATGGTGCCGATCCGCTACGTCAACCGCGGCTATTCGCGGCAGGAGCTGTTCGGCATCTACCGCTCCGCCCACGTCGGCCTGGTGACGCCGCTGCGCGACGGGATGAACCTGGTCGCCAAGGAATATATCGCCGCGCAGGACCCGGACGATCCCGGCGTGCTCGTCCTCTCGCGCTTTGCGGGAGCGGCCGAGCAGTTGAACCTCGACGGCGAGGGTGCGTTGCTGATCAATCCCTACAGCATGGAAGAAACCAGCGAGGCGATCCGCGCCGCGATCGACATGCCGCTGGAAGAGCGCAAGGCGCGCTGGGAAAAGCTGAACGAGGTGGTCAAGACAACCACGGTCGAGCGGTGGCGCGAGAATTTCGTCGAAGCGCTGAGCGCCTGACCTGCCAGCCTAGTCCGCCACGAGCGGCGTGCGTCCGTCGCCCGCCAGCTTTACCAGTAGCCAGATGATGATCGGCACCAGCACCAGACTAAGGACGACCTTGGCGATGGTCTGCCCGATCAGCAGCGGAACGATGTCGAACAACCCGTAAAACGCGACAGTCACGAAGATGAGCGTGTCGACCGTCTGGCTGATGGCCGAGGCAAAACCGCCGCGCAGCATCATCCAGAACCCGCTGCCTTCGCCCGATCCGCGCAGCCGTTCGAACAGCCACACGTTGAGCAGCAGCGAAACGCCGTAGGCGATCGGCCCGGCGATCATGATCCGGTCGACCTGCCCCAGCACGGTTTCGAAGGCGGCGAGATTCTCCGCGCTCATGTTGGGGCTAGGCGGCAAGCTCAGCACCACCCAGATCAGCAGGATCGATAGCCCGAGCGGGGCGAAACCCCAGAGTACCAGCTTGTTCGCGACTGCGCGGCCGTAAACCTGCGCGATGGCGCTGGAGATCGCGACCAGCATCAGGAAAGCGAAGATCCCCGATTCGACAGCCAGTGTCGTGAAACCCAGCGGCAGCGCGATCTGCTTGAAGCCGAGGACTCCGGCCAGCACCGTCATCCCGCCGTAAAGCAGCGCATAGACGAAGAGCGGACGGGGAATCGCCGTGGTCGGCGCGGAAGGTGTGTGATCCATCGACATCCGCTTATGATCGGGAAGAGCAAAAGAAAAGGGAAGACGGGGGGAACCGGTTCCCCGGCTGTGAATTGACTACCTCCGCCGAACAGGCGAAGAGGCGGTCTCCTCCTGCAGACGACCCGAAAGCCATTTAATGCCGCCAGTGCTCGCCAGCCTGCTTGGGATCGTTGCGATCCTCGCCTTTGCCTTCCTGATTTCCAATGCCAAGACCAAGATCCGGTTGCGGGTCGTCGTGTCCGCCTTCGCGCTTCAGGCTCTGCTGGCCTTCCTCATCCTGCGCACCTCCGGCGGTCGCCTGGTGATCCGCGAGATGAGCAACGGCGTCGCGGCGCTGCTTTCCTATGCGGATGCGGGCACCGCTTTCCTGTTCGGCGCGGACAATCCGTTGCAGAACACCTTTGCGCTCGGCGCGCTGCCGGTGATCGTGTTTTTCGCCGCGCTTGTCTCGATCCTCTACCACCTCGGCATCATGCAGGTGGTCGTGCGCTGGCTGGGCGGGGCGATCGGCTTCGTGACCGGGATCAGCAAGGTCGAGGCGCTGGGCTCGGCGGCGAATATCTTCGTCGGCCAGTCGGAAAGCCCGCTGGTGGTGCGCCCCTATCTCGCCGCGCTTTCCCCCAGCCGCCTGTTCACGCTGATGACCGTGGGCATGGCAGGCGTCGCGGGCACGATCCTGGCGGCCTATGCCGGGCTGCTGGGCAACGAATACCTGCCTTTCCTGCTCGCTGCGGCCTTCATGTCCGCACCCGGCGGCATCCTGATGGCGAAGATCATCATGCCCGATGTCGCAGAGGCGTCGCCCGAGGCGGAAGGCGAACTGGCCCTGCCGCGGGGCCGCATCAGCGCCGAAGGGCCCGCCGCCATCAAGGAGGGCACGCCGCACGAAGTGGAGGTGGCGGAAGCCTTCGAGGACGGCGAGCGCCCCGCCAACGTAATCGAGGCCGCGGCGCAGGGCGCGCAGACCGGCGTGAAGCTGGCGGTCGCGGTCGGCGCGATGGTGCTGGCCTTCGTCGCGCTGGTCGCGCTCGCCAACGGGATGCTCGGCTGGGCGGGCAGCTGGTTCGGATACAGCGATCTTTCGTTCCAGCACCTGCTCGGTTTCGTCTTCGCCCCGATCATGTGGCTGATCGGCGTGCCGTGGGAAGATGCGGGCGTCGCAGGCGGCCTGTTCGGCACCAAGATCGTGCTCAACGAATTCGTCGCTTTCATCGAATTGGGCCAGATCGGTGCGGCGGACATTTCCGAGCGGACCCGTGCGATCATAACCTTCGCCCTGTGCGGCTTCGCCAACTTCAGCTCCATCGCGATCCAGATGGCCGTGACCGGTGGCCTCGCACCGAACCAGCGCCCCGTGATCGCCAAGCTGGGCATTCGCGCGCTGATCGCCGGATCGCTCGCCAACCTCATGAGCGCGGCGCTCGCCGGGCTCTTCCTTCCTGCCTGACCAGAGCCTTTTTTCCATGTCCGACATCGCCTCCGTCTCGCTTGACAACCCGCTCGAAGACATTGCCCGCGAGCTGGGCGACAGCTTCGCCGAGTTCGGTTTCGCCATCGTCCGCGATCACGGCGTGCCCGACGATCTGATCGCGCGCGCCGAAGAGGCCAGCCGCGCGTTCTTCGCGCTGCCCGAGGATACCAAGCGCGCGTACAAGATCGCAGGGATCGGGGGCGCGCGCGGCTACACGCCGTTCGGGCAGGAACAGGCGAAGGACGCTGCCATCTTCGATCTGAAGGAGTTCTGGCATGTCGGGCGCGACCTGGCGCCCGATCACGCCCTGGCCGAATTCATGGAGCCCAACGTGTGGCCCGCCGAAGTGCCCGAATTCGAATCGGTCATGCGCGAACTCTACAATTCGCTGGAAGCGAGCGGGCGGCGCGTGCTGTCGGCCATTGCGATCCATCTCGGCGAAGACCGGCATTTCTTCGATTCGACGATCGAGGACGGCAATTCTGTGCTGCGCCTGCTGCGCTATCCGCCGCTGCCCGCCGATGCGCCCGACGGTGCGATCCGCGCCGCGCCGCACGGCGATATCAATGCCATCACACTGCTGCTGGGCGCCGAAGAGGCTGGCCTCGAATTGCTGAGCCGCAAGGGCGAGTGGCTGCCGGTCAGCCCGCCGCCGGGCGCGCTAGCGGTCAATATCGGCGACATGCTCGAACGCCTGACGAATGGTCGGTTGCGGTCGACGACGCACCGGGTCGTCAACCCCGCGGGCGATGCGGTGCGCCGGGCACGCTATTCGATGCCCTTCTTCCTCCATTTCCGGCCCGATTACCTGATCGACCCGCTGGCCTCATGCGTGGCGGAAGGCGAAAGGGAAAATGCACCCGAGCCGATTCTGGCGCACGACTTCCTGATGCAGCGATTGCGCGAGATCAAACTGGTCTGACGGGGCCGGTTCCCCGCAAGTCAGCCCCGAAAATACGTTTAGCCGGGCTATGTTGCAGTGCGGCAACACCTGTAGCCCGCAGGTTTCTGCGATTTTCACACCGATTGCATAAACTGCAACAGGCTGCGCTGTTTGCGTAATTTCCCTGTCACATTACTCCTCTTAGGCGCCCTCGACCGGCCCAAGGGGCCCGGCCCAGACTTCCGTATCCGAACTCGCACAGACGCTCAAAAGGGGTCATCCATGAAGCTCAAGTATCTGCTGGCAACCAGTGTTGTCGGCCTCACCGCCGCAGCCGCCACGGCTCCGGCCTACGCCCAGTCGACCGGCTCGGTCGATTTCGACGACGACAGCGTCATCATCGTGACCGGCAACCGCTCCACCGACGTGGCCGGTGTCGACATCCCCGATTCGCCCAAGGCGAAGGTCCAGATCGATTCCGAACTGATCGGTCGCCAGGCCCCCGGCCAGACGATCAACGACACGCTGAACCTGGTTCCGGGCGTCAGCTTCCAGAACGACGACCCGTTCGGTTCGCTCGGCGGCACTTTCTCGATCCGCGGCTTCTCGTCGGATCGTATCTCGCAGACCTTCGACGGCGTTCCGCTGAACGACTCGGGTAACTACGCGCTCTACACCAACCAGATGCTCGATCCCGAAATCATCGAGTACGCGACCGTTACGCTCGGTTCGACCGACGTCGACAGCCCGACTGCAGCGGCCGCCGGCGGCACGATCAACATCCGTTCGAAGAACCCGGACGAAGAATTCGGCGTGATGGCCAGCATGACCTACGGCAACATCATTGCCCGCGGCAGCTCGTTCGAACGCCCGATGTATCGCGCGTTCGGCAAGATCGAAACCGGCGAACTGACCTCGGGCGGTCTGCGCGCCTACGTCACCGCTTCGAAGACCCAGAACGACTCGGTTTTCTCGAACTACGGCGGCGTCGACAAGCAGCAGTACAACGCCAAGCTTTTCCAGCCGATCGGCACCAATGGCGACTTCATCTCGATCGCCGGCCACTACAACGAAAACCGCAACAACTTTAACGGTTCGCCGGCCTTCTTCGGTGGCGTCCCCGGCTATTCGATCCAGGATCCGGAAGACCGCTTCTACAACCTGTACGACGGCACTCCGTGTACCCTCGTCGCCGGCACCAACGGCGTGCAGGACCGCTACAATTCGTGCGGCACCCCGTTCGAGCGTCGCTACAACCCGTCGAACACCGGCAACATCCGCGGCAGCTCGCGCTTCTCGATCACCGACTCCCTGACGCTGACGGTCGACCCAAGCTACCAGTACGTGAAGGCCAATGGCGGCGGCACCTCGATCGGCTACGAAGGCCTGTCGCAGGACGGTTTCACCGGCGGTGAATACGTCACCGACGCCCGCAACCCGCAGCGCAGCACGCGCTCGACGCAGTACTACTACTTCGGCGGCGTCGATCTGAACGGCGACGGCGATACGCTGGACTATGTGACGATTTCGTCGCCGAGCCAGACCGTGACCAACCGTTACGGCGTGATCGCCAACCTGATCTACGACATCACCGAAGGTCAGCGCGTTCGCATCGCCTACACCTTCGACCGTGCGCGTCACCGCCAGACCGGCACCGCGGGTGCGCTGGCCTTCAACGGCGAGCCGCTGGACGTCTTCGCGATCAACGATCCGCTGCTCGACGTCAACGGCGTTGCTCCGCAGAAGCGTAACCGCAAGTCGTTCGCGACCCTGAACCAGGTTTCGGCGGAATATCGTGGCGAATTCGGCGGCCTCGTGGCCACGCTGGGTCTGCGCGCGCCGTTCTTCACCCGTGATCTGGATCAGTACTGCGTCACCACCGATGGTGAGGGCAACGTGAACTGCATCAACGGCGATGCCGATATCGCTGCCTATGTGGCCGCGAACACCGACACCGTTGCGCCGACCTCGGCCAAGTTCAAGTACGACAAGCTGCTGCCGAACGTGGGCCTGACCTACAACCTGACCCCGGCGTTCAGCGTCTTCGGCAGCTACGCACAGAACCTGTCGGTTCCGGGCACCGATGCGCTGTACGGCGCGCTCTACACAGGCGTCGCGCCGATCCCGGAAACGTCGGACTCGTTCGATGCGGGCGTGCGTTACCAGACCGGCAAGGTCCAGGCGCAGCTTTCGGGCTGGTTCAACCAGTACCAGAACCGTCTGCGTGCGGCGTACGACGAAGCGACCCAGACCACGACCTACGTGAACCTGGGCAAGGTCGAAAAGTACGGTGTAGACGGCAGCATCGCCTTCCAGCCGATCCGCGCTCTGTCGCTGTATGTCTGGGGTTCGTACCTCGTTTCGGACATCAAGAACGACGTCCTTGCGGGCGGCGTTTGCGATCCCGACGACGTGACCGACGGCTTCTGCTACAACCAGGGCGGCGCCGGTTACTACACCACCGAAGGCAACCGCGAAGCGGGTGCGCCGGAATACACCGCCGGTGCTCGCGCCCAGGGTAACCTCGGCCCGGTCGAACTCGGCTTCCAGGTCAAGCGTACCGGCCAGCGTTGGCTGAACGATATCAATACGATCGCGCTGCCGGCCTACACCACGGCCGATGCGGACGTTCGTGTGAACCTGGGTTACTTCGAAGAGAACCTCGACAAGGCCTATTTCCAGGTCAACTTCACGAACATCTTCGACGAAGTCTACGTTGGCGGCACGCGCGGTTACGACATCGCGACGACTGGCGACTACGTGAACATCGGCCCGCCGCGGGCGTTCACCGCCTCGCTGGTCTGGGGCTTCTAATCCCGACAGGCGCTGCCTGACGGCGCCCACGGATCTGAGAAAAAGCGGCGGCCTCCCCCCTGATTAAGGGGTGGGAGGCCGCCGTTTTCATTTGCACTACCCCCCGGCGGAACCGCGTGCCAGTCCGCCGAGTTTTATCGGGCATGGACGATGCGCGTGGTTTTTCCGATGCCGCTAGACGGCCGAGCTGGCCGGTGCTGGCGGGTATCGTGGTGCTCCACGTGGCGCTGCTCTACGGCCTGATCCAGGCATTTGCGCCCGATCTGGTGGCGCGCACTCTCGGCAATCCGATGGCGACCTTCGATGTCGACCTGCCGCCGCCACAACCCAGCCCGACCCCCGAGGAAGCGAAAGCGTCCGGCCCGCCGGAAGATGAGGCTGGGGCAGAGGGCGACCCCGGCAAGCGCGCCAAACCGAAGGAAGTCGTTGCGCCGCAGCCGCCGATTCCGATGCCCACCCGCAGCCCTGCTCCGCGCGCTGCATCCACCGGATCGGCAAACCAGTCGGGTGCCGCCGACAGCGGCGACGGAACCGGCGCGTCGGGGAGCGGCGAAGGAACGGGTGCAGGCGGCCAAGGGCAGGGCAGCGGAGGCGGCGGTGTGGCGACGAAGCCCGTCCTCACTCGCTCGATCAGCGACGTATCCCTGTTCGAGATTCCCGCGGGCGGCCGCGAAGCGCGGATTGGCACGCGTACCATCGTCGTGCTCGGCGTGTCGGCCCAAGGCCGCGTGACGAGCTGCCGCGTGTCACGTTCCAGCGGGTTCCCCAACACCGATGCAAAGGTGTGCGAGCTGTCCTACGACCGCATCCGCTTCGAGCCTGCGCGCGATTCGGCGGGCAACCCGGTGCCAGCTCAATTCTATTACCAGCAAACCTACTTCGAACGCCGGTAGAGATAGCGGGGCGGCAGGCTAGCCGCCCCCCGGGCGCCCCCCTTTAATCGCCTTGGGTCAGCGCCTTGGCGAGATCGGATTTGTCGTAGGGTTTCTTGAGGATCGCGCGCGCGCCCAGTTCCTCGAACTTGACTTCCTTCGCGCTGTATCCCGTCGCGAGCACGAAGGGCACGCCATCGCGGGCCAGCTGGCGCGCCACCGGCTCGCTCGATTCCTCGCCGAGGTTGAAATCGAGGACGGCGAAGTCCGGCTTGTCCTTGTCGATCGCCCGCAACGCCTGTGTTACGCTGCCCGAGACGAGAACCTCGGCCACGCCGAGTTCGAGCAGCATCTCCTCGGTGTCGAGCGCGATGATCATGTTGTCCTCGATCAGCAGGACGCGCTGCGGCAGGTCACCCGTGGGACCGGTCGTACCGTCCCCGCCATGTTCGACATGCGTGGTCATCTCGTGTTCGGTCTCCGCATCCTGAAGGAACCTGCCCGGGATCAAGAAACGCGCTTGCAGGCCGCCCAGCGCGAATTCGACGTCGGCCTCTCCCTGCAATTCGTGCGGGATCGACTTTTCGATGATCGTGCTGCCGAACCCGCGCCGTTCAGGTGCCTGCACCGGCGGCCCGCCGCGTTCCTTCCACCTCAGGGTCAGATCGCCGTTCTCGGCCCGTTCGAAGGTGATCAGCAGGTCGCCCGACTGGTCGGAAAGGCTGCCGTACTTCGCGGAATTGGTGATCATCTCGTGCAGCACCAGCGCGAGCACGGTGTAGGCCTGCGGGACCACGAGCACATCGGTGCCTTCGACGGTCAGCCGCGCGGTCTTGGAACCGAGATAGGCGTCGGACTCGTCCGCGATAAGCTTCTTGAGCGAGGTCGGGCCCCAGTTGTCGCGAGTCAGGTTGTCGTGCGCTGCGGCGAGCGCGCCGATCCGTCCGCCGATCAGGCGCGTCAGCGTGACCGCGTCGGTCGCTTCGTGCCGCGACTGGTTCACCAGTCCGCGAATCAGGTTGAGGATATTGCGCACCCGGTGGTTGAGCTCGGCGATCAGCAGATCCTGCTGTTCGCTCGCGCGCTTGCGATCCTGCGCGGCAGCGTCGGTCAGCCGCAGGATCACCTCGAGCAGGGTGATACGCAGCGTTTCGGCGAGATCGCTTTCGGCCTGCGTCCACTCCGCGCTGCGACCTTCGACGGTCTGTTGCCACGCGGCAAAGCTCTTGCGCGGCGTCAGGCGACCGCCTTCGACGCTGTCGTCGACGGGCTTGTCGGGATTGCCGGCCCAGGTGATGACCTGTTTAAGCTCGCGCCGCCAGAGGATGAAGAAATCACGCGGTGCGCGTGAGACGGGGATGATCAGCGCCCCGGCGGCACGTTCGGCAAAGGCCTTTGCGGCATCGATCTCGCGGCTCAGCTCGCTGGTGGCGATGATCTTTCCGGCGGGCCCCGTCTGCAGGGCGGGCAGGATACGCAGGAACTCGTCTTCGCTCGGCGCGTGACCGGTCGCGACGTATTCACCATCGATGAAGATGCTCGCTCCGTCGTGCGGGATCGAATCGCCGATCGTCGACCCGACCTGCGTCAGCGTGTCGCGCAGGGAGGCACCGCCCGCCATCCGGGTCATCAGCCGTTCGTGCAGGCTGTGGCCGAGCGCCTTTCGTGCGGCACCCTGATCGTACAGCGCGCGGTCGAGCGTAAGCGAGAACATCTGCGAGAAGACTTCCGCAGCGGTCCGGTTGGAAAAGGCAAGCGCGCGCGGCCGATAATGGTGGCAGGCGAACAGTCCCCACAGGCGCCCGCGCACGATGATCGAGATCGACAGCGAGGCGCGCACGCCCATGTTGCGCAGGTATTCGATGTGGATCGGCGAGACGGAGCGCAGCGTCGACAGGCTCAGGTCGATCGGTTCGCCGCCGAACTGCTTGCCCGGTTCGACCGGCACGGGGGTGTCGTTGACGTTGGCGATGATCCGCAGGCGGTTGCGCAGGTACAGAGCGCGCGCCTGCTGGGGAATGTCGCTCTTGGGATAGCGCAGGCCCGAATAGCTATCGACCTCGCGCTCGCGCGCTTCCGCGATCACTTCGCCCGAACCATCCGAATGGAAGCGATAGACCATTACCCGATCGAACTCGAGCAGCGACTTGAGGCGCTGTGCGGCCGCATGGCACAGGTCGTCGATCCCCTCGATCGAGTCGAGGCCAGACATCATCGGGCGGATCGACGCGATGTGATTGCCGAAACCGGCCGCATCGTGCCGTTCGAATTCCAGCACCAGCTGACCGGCGCTGCGGTGTACCGAACAATCGAAGCGCGTCGCCGGATCGTCGCCCAAGGCAAGCCCGAACAGCCGCTCCGTATCGTCGGGGTCGGCCAGGCCGCGGGTCGCGATCTGCAGTGCCTGCAGCGTGTCCGGTGGCAGCAGGTCGTCGAGGCGTACACCTTGCCCCACCTCGCTCAGGCCGAGGAACTCCGCAGCGTTGGCGGAATAATGGGCAATCAGGTTGTCGCTGGAGACGATCAGCATCGCCCCGAAGGGCTGGATGTGTCCCAGTTGGTGGATCGGTTCGCGGTCGCAGCTGGTCAGGTCGACCTGGTAGGCGGGTTCGCTCACGCGGGCACCGCCAGCATCTCCTGTTCGGCAAGGCTCAGGAAATGGGCGAATACGGCCTTGGCGGCATCGATGGCTTCGCGGTTCGCGCCGTCGTCTTCGAGCAGCGGGCGCAACGCCGTGAAATAGTGGGGCATGGTCTTGTCCTGCAGGAACGCCATCGGCCAGCTTGCCGGCGCTCTGGCGGCAAGTTCGCGCTCCATCATCTTGTTGCCGAGCGAAGACCCGGCGAGCACCCAGGCCGCGCCGATCCATGCGTATCCATCCGTAGAAGGCAAGATGAAAGATGGCGCGCGCGCGTTGCGCGGCTCGTGCCCCAGCCATTCGAGATCGCGCCGCAGGAGAGAGACCTGCGATGGCGGCAGCCAGTGGGCAGGGGCGTTGAGGTAGAGCCATTGCTCCACCCCGCGCCGCGCGCTCAGCTGAATATCCAGAAAGCGCGTGTAATCGCGCCGGTCGGCGAGATCGAGCCGACCGAGCAGGTCATCGAGCTTCTGGTGCTGTTCTCGTGTAGCGGCGCGCAATTCTGCGCGCAGCTGGGGTGCAGTGGCGCACCGTGCAGGCATTCGCGCGTTCCTCTTCAGACCCAAATATTGACCCCGCGCCACCACTCACGGGAAGGCGATAAGTCCCTAATAGTCTTGGGCCTGCCCGAAAGTTCCTGGGCTAACATCTATCAACTCAAGTATCTTTGCGCGGGCCGGAGAGCAGCTTGGTCCCCTTGTCCGACACTGCAGCCGCGATCAGCGGCTTGAAGAAGGAAAGCATCGGCGGAAGGTCGAGTTCGACGATCACCTGCGTTTCCTCGATCGTCACTTTCGTCCGCACGGTCTGGCCCATCGCGCCGACGGTCATCTTCATACAGTCTTCGCTGGGCCATTCGGTCGTCACATCCGCCGTTCCGCCGGGCATGTGCGCGGGCAGTTCGGGCATGCGCTCGCGCAACCTGCGGCGGACTTCCTCCTTGGGAAGATTGTGCTTCACGGGAACGCGCATCAGCTCGCCGCCCCTTCGCCGGCCTGCTCGCTGGCGGGGCCGTCGCCGTAGCGATAGCCGAGATAGCGATGCTGCACGGCCAGATCGTCGAGCGCGCCGTCGGCAATCTTGCGATTGATCGAATCGATCTCGTCGCTGATCTTCGCCAGACCTTCTACCAGCCGCTCGTCCGCGGTGGCGCCTGCGTGCTGCTCGCTGCGCATGGCGGCGGGCACGCGGGTATAGCTCTGGACCATTTCGGGCAGCGTCTCGCCCACCAGTTCGCGGATATCGCGGATCGAATCGTGCCGGGCGGGAGCGGTTTCGAGCTGCTGGCCGAGCAGGTCGAGCTTTACGCCCAGATCGTCGACCAGCCCAACGGCGGGCGGGGGAAGGGCAGGCCGCTGCGCTTCCAGCCACAGCTCCGTGCGCGCGATCATCTGGCGCGGCGTGCCCTTGTTGAGATCGCCTGCCTGCGGGATCGAGATGCGCGGGTAGACCGAGAACAGACCCGCTGCGGCAACCAGCGCGAAGAACGTCAGGACGATGCCGACAAAGCCGATTCCGTCGATGACGATCCCGGTAAGGACGGCAATCGAGAAGATCGCCGCCGCAGCGAGAGCGATATTGCGCAGCTTCTTCAGCCGGTGCCGGTTGCGCACCTCAGCCGATTCCCGCCCGATCGCGGTCACCCGGCGGTGCCGCCCACCGCTGCGGTTCTCGACCAGCAGCTTGCGGCTGTCGCTGAGCAATCTGTCGCTGTCGCGGGTCAGGTCGTTCACCTAGCCCTCCAGCTTGAGCAGCGAGTCTTCGGATGCGTTGAGCTGCGCCTGGGCCTGCGCCTGGCTTTCCGCGCGAGCGATGTATTCCTTGGACTTTTCGACCTCGCTCGAAAGCGTGGTGACGGTCTGCTTCATCGTGTCAAGCGCCTTCAGCTTGAACGTATCGACCTCGTCCATCGTCGCGTAGATGTTCTGGAAGGCGTTCTGCAGCGTCTGCATCGGGATCGTGCTGGCGGCGGCCTGCTCGTGGATCTTGCCGGTCTGTTCGCGCAGCAGCTTGCCGGTCGAATCGATGATTCCGGCCGTGGTATCGTTGAGCGCGGTGATCTGCTTCAGGACCAGCCGCTGATTGGTCATCGCCTCGGCCACGGTCACCGCCGTGCGCAGCGCGCTGACGGTGGTGGTGCTGGCGCGGTCGACGCCCTTCACCAGCTCGACATTGTTCTTCTTGACCAGATCGAGCGCGAGGTAGCCCTGCACGCTCACCGCCATCTGCGTCAGCAGGTCCTGCGTGCGCTGGCGGACGTAGAACAGCGCGGTCTCGCGGATCGCCTTGGCCTTTTCCGGGTCGGTCGCGTCGAGCTCGTTCGCCTTGTCCTCCAGCCGCGCGTCGAGCGTCTTGGAGATGTGGATCATCTGTTCGAGCTTGCCCATGGCTTCCCACAGGTGCTGGCGCTCGACGTCGATCGCGGCGTTGTCCTTCTGCAATTCGGTGCGGCCCGAATGCAGCTTGTCGAGAATCGCCTGAATGTGGCTCTGCGCGCTCTGGTAGCTGCGGAAGTAGCCCTTCAGGCTGTTGCCCCAGGGCAGCTTCGACAGGATGCCGCTCTTGCCCCGCTTGGCCGGATCGAGCTCTTCCACCGTGGTGCGCAGTTCGGCGAGGTTCGCGCCGACGCCCTGATCGCGGTCCATCGCGCGCACGGGCCGGTCGAGGAAGCGGTTCGACATGCTGGAGGCCGCCGCGATTTCCTTGCGGCCCATGTTGGAAATCTCGTCGACCCGCTTGCTGAATTCGGGCGATTGCGTGTCGTGCGCGATCAATTCGGCGACGAAGCTGTCGACCTTGGATTCCAGTTCGCTCTTCTTATCCTCGCCGACCGGCACCAGTCCGACAGCCTTCTCCACATCGACGGCCGGAATCGGCTCGGGCGGAGTCAGGTTCAGCGCATTCGCGGTAGCGGTTTCGGTCTGCGTGGCCATCGGGCTCTGGTTTCCTTGTGCTTACGCTACTGTATTAGCTATACAAGACACGTGTTTCAAGTTTTGGCACCGCTCAGTTTCAGCGATATGGGCCTCGCATGCAAACCTCATCTCACCCCGCCGATACGAACGGCCCACCGGGATCGACGAACACACGGCGGGGCGGGGGAATCCAGACGGTTTTCCGATCTATCGCGCGGTGGTGGCGGATCGAGGTCTCGGGAACGGTCGACCAGGCGGCGGTGATCGCCAAACGGCGCGCGGAATGCGACGTTTCACCGCGCTACCTGCTGATGATCTGCATGTCCGCGGGGATCGCGATCCTGGGTATGCTGCTGTCGTCCCCGGCGGTGGTGATCGGCGCGATGCTGCTTTCTCCCCTGATGGACCCGATCATGGGGGTGGGCTTCGCGCTCGCTATCGGCGACTTTCACTGGTTGCGGCGGTCGGTCCGCTCGCTCGCGCTCGGCGTGGGTCTGGCGATTCTTTTCTGCGCGCTGATCGTGATCTTCTCGCCGATCCAGACCGTCACGACCGAAATCGCATCGCGCACACGGCCCAACCTGTTCGATCTGCTGGTGGCGATCTTCTCCGCGATTGCGGGCGGATACGCCGTCATCCGTGGACGTGAGGGGACCATCGTCGGGGTCGCCATCGCGACCGCGTTGATGCCGCCGCTGGCTGCCGTCGGCTATGGCCTTGCGACCTGGAACTGGACGGTGTTTTCGGGTGCCTTGCTGCTGTTCGTCACCAACCTGACAGCCATTGCCCTCACCGCGACCGCGATGGCGCGCGGCTATGGCTTCAGCACCAGCCTGTCCGAAAAGCAGAGCCAGTTGCAGGCCTTCCTGATCTTCGCCGCCTTCGTTGCGCTGGCGGTGCCGCTGGGCCTGTCGCTCTACCGGATCGGGTGGGAAGCCAACACAACCCGCCAGATCAACTCCATCGTGCTCGAAACCTTCGGCGGGCGGGCGCGGGTTTCGGATATCCAGCCCGACTACAAGGTGCATCCGATCCAGGTTACCGCGACCGTGCTGACGCCGGAAATCATCGCCGATGCAGAGCAACTGGCGAGCCGCGAGATGGAGCAGAAGCTTGGCCAGCCGGTCGACGTGTCGATCACCCAGCTGCGCGTCGGCACCAGCGCGCAGGCGGCGGAGGAAGCCGAGCTGGCCAATGCGCGCGCCAAGGAGGCGGAGGCCGCACAGCGCGCGAAGTCGATTGCCGATAGGCTGGCGATCCTCGCGGGCGTACCCGCGTCCGACGTGACCATCGATCGCCAGCAGCGCCGGGCGCTGGTCAATGCAAAGCCTCTGGATGGTGCAACCCTGGCGGCCTATCGCGAGCTGGAACGCCGGATCGATGCAACCGAGCCCGAGTGGGACATCAGGATCGTCCCCCCGCTGCGCGCGCTGCCCGCGATTTCATTCGACGAAGACGGCAAGCTGACGCCTGCGGGAACGCGCGCGCTCGGCCTCGTTATCTGGGCGCAGCGACGGATCGGGATACCGATAAGCCTGCAAGGCGGTGAGGCGCAGCTGGAGGCTCTGCGCAAGCCTCTCGCCGATGCGGGCATCGACGCGCGGGAAGATGTCGTGGACGACGACGACGCGCAGTCGGTCACCGCCTCTTGGGCCGTGCCCGCGCCCGCCAGCTAGCCGCCGATTACGCGGCCAGCTGGTATGGCTGGATTTCGCCCGAGAGGTACAGCCGCTTGGCCTTCGCCCGGCTGAGCTTGCCCGACGAGGTGCGCGGCAGCGTGCGCGGCGGCACCAATTCGACCAAGCAGCTCATCCCGGTGACCGACTGCACCTTCTCGCGAATACGCTCGCGCAGCACGCGGCGCTCTTCGGGGTCGGAGACGCGGCAGTGGACCAGCACCGCCGGCGCTTCCTCGCCATCGTCGCGCTCGACCGCGAAGGCGGCAATGTCGCCGTGGTTGAAGCCCGGCAACTGCTCCACCGCCCACTCGATATCCTGCGGCCAGTGGTTCTTGCCGTTGATGATGATCATGTCCTTCGCCCGGCCGACGATGAACAGGTAGCCATCGGCCATGTAGCCCATGTCGCCCGTGTCGAGCCATGCGCTTCCGCCGTCGTCGGCGGGGACCAGGCAGTCGGTCGTCGCCTCTTCGTTGCGGAAGTAGGAATGCATGATGCTGGGGCCGCGGCACCACACCTTGCCGATCTGGTGGTCGCCGCGAACATCGCCGTTTTCGCCGCGGATCTCCACGTCCATGTCGGGCAGCGGCTTGCCGCAGTTGACGATCGCGCGATAGCGGGCGGGGCGGTTGAGATTGGGGCGCGCGCCCGAAAGACGCTCTTCCTCGACCAGTTCGACGCGAATGCCTTCGCCCGGCGGCATCACCGTCACCGCCAGCGTCGCTTCCGCGAGGCCGTAACTCGGCGTGAACGCTGCAGCCTTAAAACCCGCTTCAGCAAACGCGTTTACGAAATTCTGCATCACGTCGGGCCGGATCATGTCGGCCCCGTTGCCCGCCGTGCGCCAGCGCGACAGGTCGAACCGCTCCGCCACGTTGGACTGGCTGGAAATGCGGCGCGCGCAGATGTCGTAGCCGAAGGTCGGCGAATAGGAGAGCGTGGCCCCCGGATTGCGGCTGATCAGGTCGAGCCATGCGAGCGGGCGGCGCGCGAAATGTTCGGTCTTCAGGTAATCGGCGGAGACCTGGTTGGCGATCAGGCTGAGGAAGCAGCCGACCAGACCCATGTCGTGATACCACGGCAGCCAGCTGACGCAGCGGTCGTTGGTGCCAAGGTCCATCGCCTGCGCATGGCCGTAAAGGTTATGCAGCAGCGCCTTGTGCGTCACCGCGACGCCGGTTGGGAAGCGGGTCGAACCGCTGGAATATTGCAGGTAGCAGATATCGTCGGGCGCAGCCTCGGGCAGGTCGGCCTCGGGCGCATCCTGCGCGGCGAGCGTATCCCAGTCGATCGACTTGCAGCCGACGCGCTGTGCCGCAGCCTGCGTCATTTCCGCGATTTCGGGCGGATAGATCAGCAGTGCGGGGTCCGAACTTTCGAGCTGGACGACCAGCTGGTCGATATAGCTTTCCTTGCCGCCGAAAGTCGTCGGCAGAGGCAGCGGCACCGGCCACGCACCGGCGTAGACGCACGCGCAGAACAGCGCAGCGAATTCGGGGCACGTCTCGGCGATCAGCGCGACACGGTCCTTCGGGCGGATACCCGCCGCGACCAGCCGGTGCGCCATCGCCAGCGCATCTTCGCGCATCTCGCGATAGGGATAGGCACGCTCCAGCGTGCCGCGCATGTCGTGGAAATTGAGCCCCTTCTCCGATCGCGCCGCATAGTCGATCGCTTCGTTGAAGGTTGCGAAGTCCGCCCGACGGCGCGGGAGCGCGCAATCGTTGGGCGTCGATTGAATGAGAGTGTCTTGCATAGGAGAGAGCGTAATCCCGTTATCCGCTATCGGCCCGAAGCTCAGTCTTGGACCAGAGCAATGAAGGGCCCGGCAGGCGTTTTATCGATCACAATCGTCGTTCCCAAGATGATGGCGGTTCCAATCCTCAAGGAGTGTGGCATCATTATGTCCCATGGGCCAATCCCCAGAGACTTCACACCGGCGTCGCAAGAAAGGACAGCCGCTAGAGGATGCCTCGCTCCGCGATATCGCGCTGAGCTACGCGGGCCGCTACGCCACCACGGCTGCCAAGCTCAAGCTTTATCTGCAACGCAAGTTACGCGAACGGGGATGGGCGGGGGACGATGAACCGCAGGTGGATGCACTTGTCAGCCGTTTCGTCGAACTGGGATATATCGACGATGCGCAATTTGCCGAGGTGCGCACGCGCGACCTCCTGAGGCGCGGCTACGGCGCACGCCGGGTTGCTCAGGCGCTCCACCATGCCGGCGTCGACAGCGAAGAACTGGCGCTCACCCCGCCGAGCGAGGCGGAGGGGCGGCAGGCCGCGCTGGCGTTTGCGCGCAGGCGCCGGATCGGGCCTTTCGGTGCCGAGCGCCCCGACGACCGGACGCGCGAAAAGCAGCTTGCAGCGCTGGTGCGCGCGGGCCATGACTTCGCTGCGGCACGCGCACTGGTCGATGCCGCAAGCGAGGATGAGGCCGAAGAATGGGCATCGAACGCAGACGACTGACGATCGGCGTCGCAACATTGCTGGGCGCGGTGCTGGCCGCGTGCTCTCCGCAGGGCACCGCCGATTCGGCGCAGGCGACCGCCGCCGCGCAATCGACGCAGGAGGTGCATCCGGTTTCGGGCCTGCGTGTCATCCCGGTAACGGTGCAGACCGCGAAGGGGCCGCACCGCTTCGCCACCGAAGTGGCGGAAACCTCCGCCGAGCAGGCTAAGGGCCTGATGTTCCGCACCGAACTGGGCCCGGACGAAGCGATGATCTTCCCGCGCCAGGGCGATATCGCCAGCTTCTGGATGAAGAACACGCCGCTGCCGCTCGACATCATCTTCATCGGCAAGGACCGGCGGATCATCAACATCGCCGCCGAGACCACGCCCTATTCGACCGACCCTGTATCCGCGATGGGGCCGACCAGCGCGGTGTTCGAGATTCCCGGTGGCCGCGCCGCCGAACTGGGGATCGAGCCAGGCGACACGGTCGAATGGTGAGCATTTGCGTGAAAGCGACTTGGCCGCGCCAAGGCCTTGCGCTAGTCCGCAGCCCGCTATGAGCATCCTCGGAAACATCTTCACCTGGTGGAACGGTGCCACCATCGGCACCGCCATCTTCACGTCGCGCAAGGGCGAGGAGGTCGGCAGCGACGCCGCCGGCAATCGCTACTACCGCAGCAAGAACGTCAAGGACGGCCAGCGCGAGCGGCGCTGGGTGATCTACGACGGCGCGAACGACGCGAGCCGCGTGCCGGCCGAATGGCACGGCTGGCTGCACGGTGCGGGCGACGACGTGCCCGAAAGCAACCTTCCCCCGCCCCGAATCTGGGAAGCGGACTACACGCCCAACGCAACCGGCACCGCGCAGGCCTACCTGCCCAGCGGCGCGCTGGAACGTGGCGGCCGCCGCGCCCGCGCCAGCGGCGATTACGAGGCGTGGACCCCCGGCGAGTAATGGCGATGCGCGCGCCTGCCGCCATCATCGCGTGCGCCTTCACGCTGGCCGCGTGCAACAACGACGCGCCCGATCCGACGCCGATCGAAACAAAGGTGCCGGACGAGCTTGCCAAGGGCGGCACGAGCGATCGCGGCGATGCGACCAAGCGGATCGGCACCCCGATGGAAGAGCGGGTGGCGACGATCGGCCTGCTCAACAAGCGCAACAACGTCAGTCGCGATTTCGAGATGAAGCCGGGCGAGGCTGTGCGCGTCGGCGACGTCGTGATCCGCATGGAAGCCTGCGAGAAGACCGCGCCTTGGGAAATGCCGCAGGAAGAAGGCGCCTTCGTCCAGGTCTTCGTGCGCGAGCGGCGCGGAAACGAATCCGAGCCGAGCTGGCAGAAGGTCTTTTCCGGCTGGCTGTTCCGCAATTCGCCCAGCCTCAACGTGGTCGAGCACCCGGTCTACGACGTCTGGATCAAGAAATGCGCGATGAGCTTTCCCGGGGAAGAAGACAGCGCCGGGGAAGACTGAGCCGCCGCTTCGGCCTCCACCTCGGCGAGCGCCTGCGGCAGCGAAATGCGCTGATCGCCGCGCGCAGCCCCTAGCCGTTCAAGATATTCGCTCTGCGGGATCGGGATCGCGCCGAGCGAGGCGAGGTGCCCGGTCATGAACTGGCAGTCGAACAGCGCGCACCCTGCGCGTTCGAGCAGCGCGAGCAGCCACGCCAAGGCAACTTTCGAGGCATCGCGGCGGCGGCTGAACATGCTTTCGCCGCAGAACACGCGGTCGAACGCGACGCCGTAGACGCCGCCCACCAGCTCGCCATCCTGCCAGCATTCGATCGAATGTGCGTGGCCGACCTCGTGCAAGCGCTGGTAACTCGCCGCGATTCGCCCGCTGATCCAGGTATCCTCGCCGGTCGCCCTTGGCGCGGCGCATTGCAGCACGGTGCCTGCAAAATCGCTGTCGACGCGGATCGTGAACACCTCGCGCCGAATCGTGCGCGCGAGCGAGCGCGAACAGTGAAAGCCGCCGATGGGGATGATCGCGCGTTCGCGCGGTTCGACCCAGAAAATGTCCTGGTCGCTGCGCGCCTCCGCCATCGGGAACAGGCCCTGACGATAGGCGGACAGCAGGATCGGGGGAGGGACGATCGGCAGCATGGGTTGGCCAAGCCTAGCACACCGATCGGCCCGTCACAGACATTTCGCGCAGTTTCGCTTGCGTCCTACCGCAGCTTTCCATAAGTCGCCCGCTCCGGCTGCAGGGGTGTAGCTCAGCTGGTAGAGCATCGGTCTCCAAAACCGAGGGCCACGGGTTCGAATCCTGTCACCCCTGCCATTTTTCCTTTCGACACCTGCCGACGACCGGGAAGCGCACATGGAATATCTTCACACGATGGTCCGGGTCCGCGACCTGAATGAGTCGCTCGATTTCTACTGCAACAAGCTCGGCCTAGTCGAAACCTCGCGCAAGGATGTCGAGGCGGGGCGTTTCACGCTCGTCTTCCTCGCCGCGCCGGGCGATGCCGAACGTGCGCGCGATGCGCAGGCTCCGCTGGTCGAACTGACGCATAACTGGGACCCGGAAGAATACGAGGGCGGGCGCAATTTCGGGCACCTCGCCTACCGCGTCGACAATATCTACGACAGCTGCCAGCGGCTGATGGATGGCGGCGTCACGATCAATCGTCCGCCGCGCGACGGGCACATGGCCTTCATCCGGTCGCCCGACGGCATCTCGATCGAACTGCTCCAGAAGGGCGAATCGCTTGCCCCGCAAGAGCCCTGGGCTTCGATGGAAAACACCGGCTCCTGGTAGCTGCCTGGGGCACTGCGCCCCGATTGCCACAAACTTGTAAAATTGCATTGGCCGGGGAACCCTTGGGATTCCCTCGCCTTTTTCGCCGCGCGCGATGGCTCCCTTTTGTTCCCACAGAAAATTCGGGAACGCTCCTTACGAAGTGTGCATTTTTCGAGCCATAATGCACTCAGGTGCCCACATCAGGAGTTGACCAATGTCGAGCATGCCATTTCGTAGCAGCCGTCCGGACAGCTGGACCACGCCGCAGCCGCACACCGATGCGACCATGCGGATGATGAAGTACGGCAAGATCCAGCCGATGCACCAGCCGTCGTTCTGGGAACGCCTTTTCGGCATGGTCTGACCGACCGCCGACTTTCGCGGACGAAACTTTCACAGAGACGAAAAAGGGCCGGAGCGCGCGAACGCTCCGGCCCTTTTCATTTGGTGACGGGCCGTCAGTATTCCTCGGGCTCTTCCGGGGTTTCGGCATGGAAATCTTTGCCCGCGGTCTTGTCGCCCCGCGACAGGGCGAAGACCACGCCCGACAGCAGCAGCAGCGCGAGCAGGTTGGGCAACACCATCACCGCGTTGGCGATATCGCCCATCCGCCAGATCAGGTCGCTCTCACGGCTCGCCCCGATGAAGATGCCGACGCACCACAGCACGCGCCAGATCATGTGCAGGATCTTTTCCCCGCCCAGCGTCGATCCGGGGATGCGATCGTAAAGGAAGGTGATCGCCCGTTCGCCGTAATAGCTCCAGGTAAGCAGGGTGGTGAACACGAACAGCAGCAGCGCAAGGCTGGCCACCAGAGTGCCCAGCGGAATGCTGCCGATCGCGAAGGGGAAGGCGGCGGCAAACGCGCCGCTGGTCACGGCGAAACCATCGAGGTCGGCCTGCCAAGCGTGCAGCACCGGCTGGCCCGCGTGGGTGAAATTGCCTTCCACGGTCAGGATCACCAGCGCGGTCATGGTGCAGATCACGATCGTGTCGATGAACGTGCCCAGCATCGCCATGCGGCCCTGGAATTCCGGATCGTCGGTCTGCGCCACCGCGTGCGCGATCGGGGTCGAACCCTGGCCCGCCTCGTTCGAGAACAGGCCGCGTGCCACGCCCGCGCGGATCGCGAGGATCACCGCCGCGCCGACGAAGCCGCCGCTCGCCGACTGCACGTTGAACGCGCCGCCGAAGATGCGGCCGAAGGTTTCGGGGATGTCCTGGATGTTCAGGATGATCGCGATGATCGCCATGACGATATAGGCAAGCGCCATGATCGGCACGACGCTTTCGGCGACGCGCCCGATCGACTTGATCCCGCCGATGATGACGATGAACACGAGGATCGCGACGATCAGGCCGCCGAGCCATTCCTGGATGCCGAACAGCTCGTTCAGGCCGTCGGCCACCGCGTTCGCCTGGATCGCGTTGCCGGTGACCAGCCCGCTGATCAGCGTGCCGATGCAAAAGAAGATCGCCAGCCACGTCCATTTGGGGCCGAGGCCCATCATGATGTAGCTCATCGGGCCGCCGCGATAGGTGCCCTCACTGGTGGTTTCGCGATAGCGGATCGCGAGTGCGCCTTCGGCAAAGGCGAGCGCCATGCCGAAGAGAGCGGTGACCCACATCCAGAAGATCGCGCCCGGCCCG
>Ga0208018_100057_pt1 | contig 50544 bp, 43 predicted proteins | sample 31_taG_FD_184105 | JGI IMG/M metagenome (GOLD analysis project Ga0208018, IMG submission 184105) | Marine viral communities from the Gulf of Mexico - 31_GoM_OMZ_CsCl metaG (SPAdes) (version 2) | ecosystem: Environmental > Aquatic > Marine > Oceanic | place: Gulf of Mexico | collected 2015-07-12 | reverse complement strand
TTTTAATAGTATTTAATTGAAAAAGACCGTTTTCATTAGCCATTGTTCCTTGTTTAAGCGCCTTTATATAGACGTTGGCAAAAGGAATAGGTTGATTATTAGCTCCAACTATCTTGCCTTGAATAGAAGCATAGTCTTGAGAAAATGCAAAATTAATTAAGAGTAAATTGGTTAGTAGTAGTATACGTTTCATTGTTATTCTTATTTAGACTTATTATGAATAAAGCGCGAATATAACACTGAAAGCTTAACCATAAAAGCTTATGTAGAGTGAATCTAAATAAAAAATAGTTAAATTTTGTTAACGTTTTTTTTAAGTATTTAATTACCAAGATCTAATTGACAAGGAATTTACAATGTATTTTTAAATGGGAATTATGGAATTATTATTTTAAGATTTACGACCTATTAATCTTAAAATAAATTTGAAATCAAAATATATATGTAACACGATTTATTAAGACTACTAAACACCTAAACATTTCGTTATTTAACTTTATAAATCCAATTAAGGGTATTACTTACAATCACTGGTAGTATTGTTTATTGTGTTACATAAAATCATAGAGCAATAAAAAATAATAAATACCAATCGTCGACACTTTATGTTTATTCACCTATGAGAAAATATGAGTTAAACGAAATAATAGGTGTATTTTGCAATATTGATGCATTTTTACATTAACTCCATTTAATAAATTTACTTTAAATGATACAAGAGCTATCAATTCTATTTATCGAAGATGACATTGTAGAAACAATGAAAATGAATAGAACTATAAATAAGTTAGAGGTTCCATATAAAATTCAAGAAGCAAAGAATGGCGAGCAAGCTTTAGACATTTTAAATAAAGGAGGTGAACTTCCAGACTTAATATTATTAGACTTAAATATGCCAAAAATTAATGGTTTAGAATTCTTGCGAATTTTAAAAGATGATGAAAGGCTAAAGTATATTCCTACTATAGTTTTAACCACTTCTAATAATAGAAAAGATGTTCTGGAATGCTATAGGATTGGTATTGCTGGTTATATACTTAAGCCATTAAAATATGAGGATTATGTTTCTAAGATTCATAAAGTTCTTGCCTACTGGAGTATTAACGAATTAATTAAACCATGAAAGGCATAGTTTTTACAGAGTTTTTAGAATTAGTTGAACAAAAGTTTGGACTAGAAGTTGTTGATGAGATTATAGAAAAATCTGACTTAGAATCAAATGGTGCATATACCTCAATAGGGACATACAAATTCTCTGAAATGCTACAGTTGCTTAGCCATTTAAGCACAAAAACTAGTATTAGTATAGATGAGTTATTGTTAGTTTATGCTGAGCATTTTTTTGGGGTTTTGGTTAAAAGTTATCCCGTTTTAATTAAATCGTATTCAGATCCTATAGACATGTTGGCTTCAATTGAGTCTCATATACATATCGAGGTTTTAAAGATTTATCCTGATGCAGAGTTGCCAACTTTTGAAGTTATCAGTAAATCTAAAAACTCGCTAATTTTAATTTACAAGTCCAGCAGAGCCATGTATTACTTTGGTCTTGGGTTAATGAACAAAACCTTTGACTACTTTAACTCTAGCGCAGAAATAGTGATTGAAAAGCTTAAGGAAGACGGTACTGAAGTTAAGTTTATAATAACTAAAAATTAATGAGCGATCAAAAAATTAAAATATTAGAACGCGCTCTTAATAGAGAGAAAAAAGCTAGAAAAGAAGCTGAAAAGATTTTAGAAGACAAAGCTAATGAGCTTTATGTTACTACAAACAAACTAAAAGAAACTAATAATACTTTAGAAAGCTTAATAGCAAAAAAAGACCTAGAACTTAAAGGTGTTTTTAAGAACATTGTCGATGCGTATTGTGTTATGGATATGTATGGAAATGTCTTAGAAATGAATAATGCTACATTTAAGCTCTTAGCATGTGAAGATAAAAATGAAGATATAAACTTATCTCAATTTGTATATCCAGAAGACACATTACTTGTACTAAATGCGTTTAAAAAGCTAAAAAGCAATGGTAATTTTAAAGATTTAAAAGTTAGAATCATTTCTAAAGACAAGGCTCTTAAACACCTACACATAAACGCCAGTTTAATTGTAAATGATAACGGAAAACCCATTGCTATACAAGGTGTAGCAAGAGATGTTACTACAGAATATAATATTCAAAAAAACCTGATTGAGTCTGAAAATAGACTTAAAGCATTAATTGTAAACTTAGATAGCGGTATACTTTTAGAAGATGAAGATTGCAATATTGTATTTACAAATAATAAATTTTGTGCATTATTTTCAATTGAAGATTCTCCAGAACAATTAAAAGGCCAACACTGCTCTATAAGAATGCAAATTTCAAAAGATTTATTTGAAGAGCCAGATACTTTTATGTCTAGAATGAAGTCTATTGTCCTAAACAGACAAAAAGTAATTGGTGAAGAATTAAAAATGTGTGATGGTAAGATCTTAGAGCGTGATTATGTACCAATATTTCAAAATGATATTTACAAAGGACATCTTTGGACCTATAAGGATGTTACTTTAAAACGTAATTACAGCAAAAACATTGAGGCAGAAAGACATAAGTACAGTAGCATTATAGCTAATATGAACTTAGGACTTGTAGAGGCAAATGTTACTAATGAAATTGTAATGGTTAACCAAAGTTTTGCTCAAATTAGCGGATACTCTGAACAGGAACTATTAGGTATGAATGCAATTGAAGTTCTTATACCAAAAGAAGATCAAGAAAATATTGTAAAACTTGCTCATGATACAAGAGCTGGTAAGTTTAACTCGAGAGAAATACAAATAAAAGATAAAAAGGGGAAGCATAAATCAATAATAACCAGTTCGGCTCCTAATTATGATGAGAATGGCGTTGTAATAGGCTCTATAGGTGTTATTCTAGATATTACTGAACAAGCTAAGACAAAGCAGTTGTTATTAGAACAAAAGAAACAGCTAGATCTTATAATTCAAAATTCACCAGTAGGAATCGCATTGTACAAAAAGTTAGATGAAGGTGTGCTAATGGTTAACGAGTATTTATCTAATATGCTTGGCTTTACTAAAGAAGAAATTTTAAATAGCTACAAAAAAGATCCAACGCATCCAGATGACCTAGAAGAGTCTAATATAAAACGTGCTGATCTAGAAAAAGGTAAGATAGATAATTACTCTATTGAGAAACGCTATCTTAAAAAAGATGGATCTGTACTTTGGGCCAGGACAAACGTAAATGCTATAAGAGACAACTTAAATAATATTAAGTATCAAGTTGCTATAGTTGAAGATATTACTGCACAACGCGAAAAAACCTTATTATTAGAAACACTAAATAATGTTGCTAAGTCTATTTTAGGTAAGGTTGATATAAATGAAATTGCTTTAGCAATTACAAAAAACATTACTAAATATCTAGGCTCAACCGACTGTGCAATATATTTAGTTAATGAAAATGAAAACGGTATTAGCAAAATTGCTGCGTTTGAAAGTGAGCTAAAAGAAAGTGTTTTAACTAACAACAAAGATAAATTAGTATATGATGAAGCCTTAATTAGTCAAGTTGCTGCATCAGGAAAGCCTATAATAGTTGAGAGTAATGCAGAGCACACAATTAATACAACATTAGAAAACTCTAGACTAATTGTACCAATAATTAATGATGGAAATGTAATTGGCATAATAGATTCTGTTCATACAGACCAAAATTATTTCACTAATGATCACTTATCAACGCTACAAAATGTTGCTCGCTTAGTTTCTCTACAACTTAAAAATGCTATAAACCGTTTAGCCAGAGACAAGGCAGAAGCAAATAATATAAAGTTGCTTAAAAAACTTGAATTAAGTAACAATGAGCTTCAAGAATACGCACACGTTGTGTCTCACGATTTAAAATCACCTTTACGTAGTATTTCTGCTTTAGTATCTTGGATAAAGGAAGACAACAAGAAAAATCTTGACGATAACAGTTTAACAAACATTCACTTAATTGAGTCTACTCTTGAAAAAATGGAGTTATTAATTTCAGATGTACTTAACTATTCCAGTATAGATTCAGATACTGCAGTAAGTGAGCAAATAGATTTAAATCAGTTAATATTAGAGTTACAGGAAATTTTATATATACCAGAACATATAGACATTAAAACATTAAACCAACTGCCTATAATTACTGGAGATAAAACAAGACTTAGACAATTGTTTCAGAATCTTTTGTCCAACGCCATTAAATTTATAGATAAAGAAGAAGGACTTATAAAGATAGATGTGTTAGAAAAAACCTCCCATTATCAATTCTCTGTGTCTGATAATGGTGTTGGTATAGAAAAGAAATATCACGACAAGATTTTTGAGATGTTTCACTCTCTAAACAATAGCAAAGAATCAACTGGAATCGGACTTACAATTGTTAAAAAAATAGTTGATTTATACCAAGGTGATGTTTGGTTAGAAAGCAGCCCAGGAAAAGGAACAACCTTTCATTTTACACTAAAAAAATAGTAATGAGTGAAACTCCAAATTTATCTTATATAGAAGCTTTATCTGATGGTGATGATGCGTTTAAACTTAATATTCTTAATATCATTAAGAACGAATATATATTAGAAAGAGAAGTATACACTAAAAATCTACTTTCAAAAGATCATATTGCAACAGCAGATAATGTTCATAAACTTAAACATAAAATAAGTATTTTAGGACTTGAGAAAAGCTATGAGCTTGCTCAGGAATATGAACATCAACTAAGAGAAGGAAAGTTTAATCTTAAAGATAAATTTGAGTTTACCCTTAGCACAATAGCCAATTTTTTAAAAACTATATAATTACTTTCTATGACAAGCATAATTATCGATGATGAGAAAACAGCAAGAGAAATACTGGTCCAGCTATGTACTAAAATAGAAGGGCTTGATGTTATAGATGTATTCTCTAATGCTATGGATGCTATTAAGTTTCTTAATAAAAATGAAATAGACCTTATCTTTTTAGATATACATATGCCAGATTTTACAGGTTTCGATTTTATCCAGACACTAAGAAAACACCCTAAAATCATTTTAACAACATCTGATAAAAACTTTGCTATAGAAGCTTTTGAATATGATTGTATTGTAGACTATTTAGTTAAACCACTTAATCTTGAGAGGTTTAAAAAAGCTATTAATAAAGCTGAAATGTTTAATCTAGACATTGAACAACCAGAAGTGACGTCTTCACAAACCAATCAAGCGCAAGACAAAGAGCTTTTTGTTAATATAGATAGACGCCTAATTAAAATTGATATTTCCAGCATTAAATTAATTCAAGCAAAAGGTGATTATATACTTATAAAGACAGACACAAAGAATTTTACCGTTCACTCTACACTAAAAAAGATTGTTAACAAACTTCCTGAAACTCAATTTTTAAAAGTACATCGTTCATACGTTATTAATACTAGCAAAATTATTGACATAGAAGACAACAGTGTCCTTATTGACAAAGATGTTATACCTGTAAGCCGTTCTAACAGACCAGAATTAATGCGCAGGCTAAATTTGCTATAACATATAGTGAGTAAATACCAATCGAAGAAAAATAGAAGTAATTCAATAGTATACTTTCGTAACTCAACGAAAATTTATAATCACCTCTATACAAGAGTCTTAATTTAGTTTAATTAAAAAATTAAATTATGACTTGTATAATTATAGACGACGACAAGACAGCGATTGATGTACTTACAAAACACTGCTCTAAAATTGAAAACCTTTACGTAAAAAGAACGTTTTTAAACCCAAAATTAGCACTCAAATTCCTGAACAATAACAAGGTAGATTTTATCTTTTTAGACCTACACATGCCAAAGATAAATGGTTATAGTTTTATTAATTTATTAGCGACGCCACAAAAGGTTATTATTACCACTATAGATCGTGACTCTGCTTATAGAGCATTTGAATATAACTGCATTGTAGATTATATTGAAAAGCCTTACACCTTAGAAAGAGTATTGCAATCCTTAAGAAAAATTGAGAAATCTATAAGCCTTTCAAAAGTTGGAAACACTATCCATGACACCCATAAAGACCTTTATGTAGAGCTTAATAAAAAGTTTGTGAAAATACCTGTTGCAGGCATTCAATTTATTAAGAGGCATTTAAATGGAATTGAAATTTATACAACTAGACGTTCGTATTTTATAAAGTCTTCCCTAAATAAGGTTATGCAGAAATTATCACCTTCTATGTTTATTAGAACACATCAATCTTATATTATTAATTTAACTAAGATTACCAATATTAAAAATGGGATGGTATTAATTAACCAAAATAAGATTCCAGTAAGTCGATCATATAAAAATCATTTAACGAGTAGGATTAATATTTTTAAATAGCTTAATTCTCTTAAAGACTTTAAATCGCTCTTTCATCCACACATTACGTTTACTCATCGAAATTTCCAGATTAACACGAGCCGCTTAAAATACATTTGTATCATATTAATCTTAACAATTTAAATATTTTATTATGAAAAAAATTAACCTCTTAACAATGGCATTTTTAGCACTAGGTGCACAAAATGCAATCGCTCAAGCAGACAACGATGACACAAATGTGGATCAACACGAACTACAAGTACAAGTACAAGAAGTAGCCCTGCTAGATATTTGGGATGCCAGTTTAGCCACACCAGCCGATGTAGGCGTAATTGCATTCGATATGGCAGATGCCACAACAGTAGGTGCAAATGCAGAAGCTGGTCTTTATGATTTTACTGCATTAGAGTACACAGATTTATGGTTAAACTATACCAGTGTCGTTTCTGCGGCTGAACCTACCAGAAATATTTCTGTACGTTTTAATGGTGGCTCTTTTCCAGGTGGTGTACAACTAGTAATTACCCCAGAAGAATCTAACGTAGAAAATGCAGACAATGGCACACCAGGCACTATAGATTCTGCCAATCCTATTAAACTTGGTGCTAATGATATTGTTACTGGTACGGCACAAAATATAGTGACTCAAATTGAAAGTGTGTACACAGGAGACGAAGCCTTTGGAGTAAAATTAAAATATACTCTAGAACAATTTGGAAGTTTTAGTAACTACATTGCTGGATCATACTCTACGCAAGTTGTATACACACTCTCAGACATCTAAAACTCCATCTTAAGCCCCAAATTCAAAAAGCCCTATTTAAGGGCTTTTTTTTTGCTTAAGACATTAGCCTAAAGCCTCATTTTATAAATACTACAAGTATAATTATATAATATTCAATGTCTTAATTAAAAATACTTAAAGCATAGCCAATGCTATTGACCGACACTTATTTGCCAATTAACGAAATAGAATTAATTCTTGGGTTTTAGCCTATTTCTTTGTGGTATAGAGATTAAACAAAAGGTTCAACTTAAAATACCATACCTATGAAATTAATAGCAACTACAATAATCTGCTTTTTATTTAGCCTACAAGTTATACACTCAAATGTTGTCATAATTAATGGTCTCACCCACTCGTTTTCTGGTGTATCTGGACAAACCTTTCAAGGGCAAATAATTTTAGCAAACACATCTAGCGAGGAGCAACGTGTTACATTCGAGTTAAATGAAGCAATTTATAATTGTGACCAAGGAAGAGTTTTTATTGCTGATGCTAATCACAAAAATTCGTCAACAGCTTGGTTTACAAGTGCAGTAAACAGTAAAGTTTTAGCTCCTAAAGAAAGATTTACCTACAAATACAGTATTACTATACCAGAAGACAATACACTTAATGGATCATACTGGACAACTCTTATGGTTAATGTAGATAAACCTATAAAAGAAGAGGTTGTTGCTAATATTGGCTTAGACACTAAAATAAGGTACGCCGTAAGATTATTAACAGATGTAAATATTAACGAAGAAGTCCTATTAGATTTTGAGAGTGTTAATCTAAATCTTAATCCAATTAATAATAAGAAGCAATTGGATATAAATGTTTTAAACCAAAGCGGTTTTATTGAAAACGTAAAACTATCATTAGAAATTTATGACTCTTTCGGAACTAAAGTGTTAGACACTAAAACCAAACGCGCAAAAGTATTTCCTGAAGTATGTAGAAATTATTCTTTAGACATATCAGGTCTTAAAGAAGGTGTTTATCAATGCATAGTCATAGCAGACTCTAGAGATGAATACATAGGAACCAACATTAGCCTTGAAGTAGAATAAAATTCTCCTACTTGGATCACACTTACCTCTAATAAAATTAGTGAATCATGAAAAAGCATCTACTATTACTTCTCATACTTTCCTTTTTCCAAATTGCTTGTGCCGAAGAGACACAAATGAATACTAAAGCAATTGAAACACTTCTTTTAGAGGATACTATTGAAAATTATACGAACATTTCATTGTTTCCTAATGCTTCAATAACTAACCTGGACAGTTTAGAATTATATTTTGAATATGGTACTGAAACCACAAATTTTAGTGATATAAATATTGCTGAAAATGAATTTATCATGGAGTATGTAAATAATAAATTATCAATACTTGAAAATAAAAGTGATAGTACATTAAAAGAAAACATTCAAAAAGAAAAACTCTTACTCACCGATAATGATACTACGTATATACAGGAAGTTAAAGTAAAGAAGGTCTTAAACTTTAAAACCTTAGAAGTAGCTGATAACAGTAATAAGGGAAGCGCTCAAGATGAAAATATTGACTTAAATATATCTAATTTAAAAAGTAACAATTCATCAACTAATAGCATTAATAATGAAATAGAATCGCAAGGTGTTAATTCTGAAAATTACCCAACTAAAGTTGCTACTGGCAACTATAAAAACGAAAGCAAAGAAGATAATACTATTCGATTTAGAACTGGATACTTAAAGCGTAAAATTGCACCATTACTTACAGATCCAAAAGCTCATAATAAAAATGAGAAATTAAGTTATGTACGTGTTGAAGGTAGCCCAACTAAGAAAACTAACCTAACATTAGTAAATAAAAATCAACAAGCAAATTTAAATTCTATTAGAGACAATAGTGTTTCCCAGCAAAGTACTAAAACACCTAGTAGTAACAATAATGTTAGTACGAAAAAAATAGGCTTAAATAAAGTTAATCCAAGGCAGTCAAACATTCAGGATAGCAGCAATAATGGTTTATCTCTAAGACTATTAAGAAAACAAAACATATATGAAACTAATAAAAATTATACCCTTTTATTTGAGGTGACAAATAATACGGAAAGCAATTCATTTATAGATTTAACTGTGGGATTTCCAGATAACTGGAGAATAATTTCAACTAGTAATATTACATCATTACAACCAAAAGAGAAGCAAATTGGTACTGTAAGCTTTTACATTCCAAATGAAAGCCCTGCTGGAAAATTCAAGGCATTTTTGACATTAAACAGTAGTACTTCATTCTCAAAAAAATTAGATTTTGATTTAGAAGTTGCTAATAATTATGATATAGAGGTATTCAAGATTTCTGCTCCACAACAAGTACAAGCTGGAGAGTTAATTACTTCGAGTTTTGGTATTAAAAACAATGGAAATATTGACCAAGAAATTACTTTAAGCTCAAATAGCAATATAAAAAATAGCGATAAGATTATTATACCAAAAGACTCAACTGTAGTTATTGAGGTAACTAAAAAAACAAATTCTAAATCTACTATTCTTAGAAGGGTTAGTACATCTTTAGAAGTAATGCATAGTGCTTCAAAACGAAAATATTATAATACACAGACAATACAAGTTATACCTTCTAAAATTAAACAAAAGGACCCCTATTTTAGATACCCTATACAAGCAAGTTTATATTATAACAGTCGTACTCTAAAAAACTACCACTACTCTACGATTTCGGCAGAGTTAAGAGGAAATGGATTTTTAGATATCGATAAAAACCACCATTTAAACTTTATAATTAGAGCTCCAAAAAAAGAAAATATAAAACGGTTTAGTATTGTAGATCAGTACAGTTTAATTTACAGATTTAAGGATCAAACTACTTTATACTTAGGAGATCACTCGTACTTTATAAATAGATTAGGATTTGGATCTCGCTATGGTATTGGTTTTAAATTAGACCACACAATTAATAAATGGACCTATTCTGCATTTTACAGCAGCCCAAGACTCTATAATTTTAGTAGAAAACCATTGTATGGTGTAAGAGCCGAGTATGCAAGTTCAGACTCTTTAAGGTTAGGATTAACATTTGAAAAGTCTAACGGAAACAACTTTATTTATAGAAACATTTTTACTGGGTCTGGCAAAGGCCAAATCTTAACCTTCGACTATAATTATTTTGATAAAAACACCAGGTTTGAAGCAGAATTATCTGGAGGCTTTAATAATACGGTCACTGATTTTGCTACAGATTTAAGCTTCTCTCAAAGTTATAAGCATTTTGCATTTTCTAGTACATTAATTTATGCTGGGAGAAATTATATAGGAAACATTTCTAACAGCTTACAAGTTTCTAATAACCTTTACTATAACTATAAAGGCTTAAATTTAGGTATAGGTCACTCTGTATCCAGAGTTAATAGAAGATTAGATCCGTTATATTTCGAAACAGAGCCATATTACGAAGCTTATTTTGCCACCATAGGTTATAGGTTTAGCAATAAGCATTTTTTTAATATTAGGTTTGATAAAAGAATAAGGGAAGATCAATTAGAACCTGTAAGCTATAACTACGAAGAGTATGGGTTAAGCTATAATTTTAATTATTTCAACAAATATTTCACTGGTAGTTTTGGCGGTCGTTTTGCTAAAACACAAAACATATTAGCTGTTAGCGAGACGTATAGAGATACGTATTCACATCACTTAAATGTTTCGTATAAACTCTTAAATAACTTACAACTTAGAGGCGGAATAAATTACTTGTTTACAAACAGGTATGGAGTTTCAGATAAATCAATAAACTATTTGCGCTACAGTTTTGGGTTCAATTTTAATTTAATGAGACGCCTTACCCTTAATGTTAATTACAATAGCGGTTATAGCCCAGAAGAAAATTATAAGAGAAGAGAATATATTAATCTAAACTTAAGGGCTAACATAAATAAACACCATAGGTTAGAAATAAGAGCAAATTATTTTGAAAACCCTGCTGTAATAAACAATAAAGAACTTTTTGCCTATGCAAAATACACCTACTCTTTCGGATTAGGGATTAAAAAACTTTTTGATCAAGGTGGTGTAGATGGTACTGTGTTTAGCAACAGTGAGGGTATAGGTATAAAAGGTATAAAGCTGTATACAGCTGGCCAAACTATAACTACAGATAAGTATGGCAATTTTGAGCTGAATAATCTCGAACTAGGCATAAACTATATTTATGTTGAAGAGGCCTCACTTCCTTTAGATGTAGTTTCTGCAATAAAAAATCCAATTGAAGTTAATGTTGAAAAAGACTCTAAAGCCATAATAAAAATAGAGTTAATGAAAGCTAGAAGCTTAAATGGAAACTTAGTTCTTGTAAACAAAGCAAATGCAATTTCAACAAACTTAGAGAGTTTCGTGAAGTTAGAAAACAGTGACTTTACATATTACACCGAAGTAAACAAAGACGGCACATTCAAATTTAAAAACATTGTACCTGGCAATTATAAATTTAAGTTTATAAGGTTTAAGAAAAATGAAAAGGCATTTCAAATAGCAAAAGAAATAGACATAAGAGTGAGTGCAGAAAAAGACACCCAATTAGAGATTAATGTCAAGGCTAAAGAGAAGAGAATTAAATTTAAAAATAATAACCTTAAAGTTGGATACAATGATTAAAACTATAAAAACCATAATTTCAATCAATGTCATATTAATCACTTTAATAGGATATTCTCAAGAAACCGTAAACGGGTCTGATCTTAACAGCTTTATTATTGGAGGAGGACAACAATTTACAGATGCAAGCTTATTTGTAAATGCAGTTTCACTGGTAGATGTTTCCCCACAAGGTATAGCCGTAATAGCAGATGGGTCTTCAGCTTTATTAGAAGCAGGAATTGCTCCACTTGCAGGAGGAACTACAGATTTTATTCCAGATATCTGGCTAAACTATACTTACAGACCTATTAATCCTGGTGATGTATCAGAAATATTTATTCGTACTAGCCATCCTATGCCAGCTGGTATATCTCTTAGAGCTAGAGTTATTGAAACAAGTGTAGGCGGAAATTTTATTGATAGAGGTATAAATAACAATATTTCAATTAATGAAAATAACCAGAGAATTGTAAGGTCTTTTGGAGCTGGTTATACAGACGATGGTGAAACTAATGGCTACAAGATACAATACACATTTTCCAATACAGGCGGTGAGGAATTACCGCCAGGATTTTCAATTATTTATGAAATTATTAAAAGATAGAATTTATGAAAACGTATTTAAACATTATACTATTTTTAGCAGGCATACAACTAATAAATGCTCAAGTGCAAGATGGCACTTTAGATATAAATGGTTCTCCAAACTTTGCCCAATCTATTACAACTATGGAAGCTGGTCTAGATGATGTAGAGTTAATTAGTAGCAATACAGATCCATTGGTTAGTTTTATATTAAACCCAACTACTAACCCAATAACAGGAGGAACAACATCTTCTGAACAAAACTGTGAAACAGTTTACCTTTATAAAGTTTTTTTACACACTGTAAATGCGCCTCAAGGTGCTATAGTTAAAGCTAAAACTTTTGATAATAGCGGGCAAAGATTTCCATTAGTGAGTAATTATGATACGTTATTACCAATTCTTCAATATTTTGGACCTAGAAACTTAACAGCAGAAACTAATGGTGCAGATGCAGATGGATTTATAACCATACCTAATGATGCAACACAGGCTATAAAAGTTTTTGAGTTTAAAGGTTGTAGGCAAGATATTCCTGTTGAGTTTCGCGTATCTCCAAATGTTTTTACACCATCTGGTTCATCCGTTTTTCAAGTGTATTATACTATAACAGCTCAGCCCTTTAGTTAACTAATGTCTTCCTCTTCATTTACGCAGTAAGGTGAAATGGAGCACTACTATAACTATAAATTGTAAAAAGGCTTAACTTCTCTTATAATGAAATGTTAAGCCAGTGAAAATTTTAAAATGTTTAACTGCAGTTTTTACGTAAGATTTTTTCTCAAACTAAAGTAAAATGTTGTTCCACTTCCTTCTTCACTTTCAAGCCAGATTGCTCCATTAAAGTGATTAACTATCTTTTTAACAATAGAAAGACCTATTCCTGAAGATTCCTTATTCTCATCTAAGGACTGGAATACCTCAAAAATTTTACTGAAATAGCGTTTATTTATACCAATACCATTGTCCTTTATGGAGAAGTTTAAATGTGTTTCATCTTCTGTAAAATCAATGATAACTTTACCTGCTTCCTTGTCGTTATACTTTATGGCATTACTTATTAGATTCTGAAACAATTGTACAACCTTCACTTTCTCTCCATAAAAAGAAGGTAGTTCTTTTTCGACAATCAATTCTATATTATCTGGAATGAAGACTGTTTTTTTAACATCAAAAATAATGGCGTTTAAATCAATAGTTGTCTTTTCAGAAATATCATAATCCATTTTAGAATAACTTAACGTTGAGGATATCAAATTTTCCATTTGAAGAAGAATATCATCTATTAAATTAAAATTCTCTAAAGTTGTTTCATTTAAGCTATTTGCATTATCCTCCTTAATCCAATATAGTAAAGCATTAATAGATCTTAGAGGAGCTTTAAGGTCATGTGATACGATATGCACATATTCCTCTAATTGGTTTTGGTAGCTTTTAATTCGTTCAAAATTATTTGTATCAATAATTTTATTAGCAGCAAGTGTTGCTATAGTGGTAAGAGTCTCTAAATTGTTTTTCTTGAATATATTCTTTTCAGGATGTACAAAATCCATAACACCAACAATGTCTTTGTCTTTATGCATCATTGGTACTGTAATCCTTGAAGACCATTCTATTTCTTCAGAAATACTCAGACTTTCATTAGAAAAATCATTATTTAATATTGGAGTTTTTGTTTCAGCAACGTTACGAACAACTGCATCATAACTGTTGCTTAAAGAAAGCTTGGTTTCATTAAAAGACGAGCCTTTTTGATAAAGCGTTAAATCATTATATAAATAAATAGTACAAAACTTATAGACTGGATGCGTCTTAAATCTTGTAGTTATTTCAGAAACAACCTCTTCAGTAGATTTTAACTCTTGAAATATTTTAGCGAATGTATTTATTAATTGTAATTCACTATTAGAATAGGTTAGCTCTTCAATTAACCTATTTTGAATTTGAATATCTAAGTTTCGTTTATTTTCCGCCATTACATATTTCTGTAGAGAGCACGCTATCTGAATAAAGTGGATAAATATTTTCACAGAAGAAATCTTTCTCAAATACTGTGCGGCCAGATATACAATCGGAAATCATTGTTACCTTAAAACCCCTTTCAACTGCAGACCTACCGGTTGAATCTATACATATTGAAGCTACTGTTCCCGCTAAATAAATATGATTTATGTCATTATCCTTTAAAGTTTGCTCCAGTGCAGTATTATTAAAAGCGTTTAGATCTAATTTTCCAGGTATCTCGATTATTTTATCTTCGAAAGCCTTTAACTCCACTATAGTTTCAGAACCTTTACTACCTTCTTTAAAGGCACCTACATCTCTTATGGTTTTTAATATGCCAACAGGTTTCGAAAGTTCAGCATAAGATTCTGAAAATATAATTGGAGTAGATATGATTAACTTATCATCACAGTTATTAATTAAATTTACGGTATTCTCAATAATGTTTGTGACTTTAGAAGATTCCTCAACCACCTCTCTAAGAATTCCATCTTCTGCGAAATAGTCATTTTGGTACCCAATTAAAATAATAGCTGTTTTCATATCTAAGTAATAATAGTGATTGATATAAGTAAATTTATAATCTAATAAGTTTGCTAAATTATTTAAAGGTACGAACGACCATTTACTGTCGGTGAATGGAAGAAATGGTTCGATGAATGAAATTAGAAGAGTTAGTAATAATTAGGTAAAGCTAATTTACTTCAATTGTAAAATATTGAAACAAAATATTGTGTTGACAGTTTTAGTAAGATTGAAGAAAATTAATAAAGAGATTAATCTTCGTAACAGCCAATTTTAACCTATTACTATTTAAACAATTACTAAAGCTTCTTTTATATTACTAAATTAAACAAACGTATAATAAAGAGGGTTTGATCAATTTTGAAACCTTAAAAGATCAACCAGACATCACAAGTTTTTTTATAACTTTATAAAACTACCATTCACCGACAAATGATTTCATGCTATCGAATTTGAATTAAATACGTTTTAAGTTGCTCTTAGATTTACAGAAACAATGAGATAAATGCTCATAAAATCTTAAATCTTAAAATTTATATTATGTATTATTTAGTGTTCCTTATCTTTTTAATTCCAATAGGCTGGTTATTTATTATATCTGAAAATGAAAAAGCGATTTTAGGTTCTCCACAACCCTTATTTTCGAAACATTTTAATGAGCACATAAACATTAGTTCTTTAAAAGATTTAATTATAAGTTTTTATTTAAGTTTTAAAAACTTAAATAATCCAACTAAAGTCTCGAATTTAAATTTAAGAATAGGATTACATAGAAAAATGAAATTTAGTAAGCCAAGAAAATCGGCTATGGGAAGTGAGCTTATCCGAAACTTAGAATACTTAAAACATATCACAGCTATTGAAAACACCTATAAAAATATGCTTCAAAATAATAGTATTACAATTTCGAAACTTGATGAATTAAGGTTTATAAAAAAAGATATTCAACTAAGAATAATAGTGATTTCTGATAGCTTGAACGGAATAACCAATTAACTGGTTACAATTAAAACCCTTTTAAATATTAAAAACAAATACCAAGAATAATGACTCACCTCTTTTTTAATTTTTTTAAGAAATTCTTTATGTATTGATTGAATTTCTTTAAAACAAAAAAACCTTCAGAAATTAATCTGAAGGTTTTTAAAAAAGTCGGGGTGGCAGGATGAAAACCCACACACCTATACTGCTAAATATTAAATGATTACGTTTTTATTAAAAGACTTGGTAGCCTTTTTAGTAACATATTATCTAAAGAACATTACTACTATTTGTTATTCGTAGTGCTACGTAAATATAAGAATTGCAATTATTTAAACCTATTTGTTAGACTACAAATACTAAGAAACTTGCCTTAAATACTCATAAATAATTTCTTCATTTATACCACTATACGCTGCGAATTCTTCTACAGTGATAAATTGATGAGGTGCTTTGTCGAAGTGAACTCTAATATCTTTTAAAAGCTTCCTGCCATAACGTTCACTTCTACCAGTTAGGCAGTGAACATCTTTTGGGAATATACAAGCTCTTAATATTTTCATCTTATACTCTATCTATACTGCATCCATACCTAATTTGTAGACTATCTACATTGAATGATTGGTAAAAACTGAGATAATCGGAATGGATGTATGTTGATTTTCTGATAGTTATACAAATCTACTTTGTTTTGTTTCATAATCAAAAAAATATTGAATTATGGCTAGACAAACTGGTATTATTAAACTGAAAGGAACCATCGGTGATATTTCCTTTTATAAAAGTGGCGACGGACACTTAGCGCGCACCAAAGGTGGTGTGGACGGTAATCGGATTGCTAATGATCCTGCATTCCAGAGAACGCGTGAAAATGGGTCTGAATTTGGGCGTGCTGGAAAAGGTGGTAAACTCATCCGAAATGCGATTCGTGTGTTGTTGCAGAATGCTAAAGACAAACGTGTTGTAAGTCGTTTGACTAAAAATCTTGTGGCAGTCACGAAAACTGATACAGTAAACGAGCGTGGATTTCGTACCATCCAAGATGGAGATATGGCAACGTTGAAAGGGTTTGAGTTCAACGTGAATGGTAAATTAGGGTCTACACTATTTACGCCATTTACTACAGATCTAGATCGTGTGACTGGAGATGTTGAATTGAGCTTAGCACCGTTTGCACCAAAAGTGCGTATTGCTGCTCCTGGTGGCACAACTCATTTTAAAGTAGTAATGGGTGCTACAGAACTTGATTTTGCAAATGAGACCTCAACGTTTGAGAGTACTGAAACAGCTATTTTGCCATACAATGCACAGAATACTGCTACTATTGACTTAACAGTAACCTTGACTGAAAATTCAGCTTTACCTATTCTTCAAGTGATTGGTATTGAATTTTATCAAGAAGTCAATGGACAGATGTACTCGTTGAAAAACGGAACGTATAATGCGCTTTCTGTTGCTCAGGTAGATAAAGTGTAATATGGAACTCGTCTTAAAGCGAAGTTATTTTGAGAAGGGCACCAATGGTGCTCTTTTCATTAACGGCAACCTCATCTGCTTTACTATTGAATTGCCCTGGAAAGACAATCAACGAAATGTGTCTTGTATTCCTGAAGGCACTTATGATCTTGTGGCTCGACACTCTCATCGGTTTCGAAATCATTTGCACGTCTTAAGTGTATCTGGTCGCAGTTTGATTTTGATTCATCCTGCAAATGATGCTTTAAAGGAATTACGTGGTTGTCTCTCGCCTGTTTCTCAGCTTTCTGGAATTGGCAAAGGTTGGTCTTCCAGAGAAGCCTTGAACAAATTATTAGCCTTATGTCATCAAGCTTTTGAGCGTAAGGAAAAAGTCTTACTCACTATCAAATCTTAATATTATGAATATTGTAGAACGTTATCGAAAACCGACACCTAAGTTTTTCAAGGTGTTACGAAACATTGGGATTGCACTTGCCACAGCTGGTGGTGCTATCATTGCTGCTCCTATCGCTATTCCTGCTGCGCTCATTACTGTAGCTACTTATGCTACTATTGCAGGAACTGTTGTTACAGCTGTAAGTCAGGCGGTTGTAAAAGATGAGGATTAATTAGAACATAACAATGCCAAGTAAATATGTACATATCAAAATTGGTGTGTTGGGAGGTACTGTCACCTCCACTATTTCATCGTTAAATAGCCAGCAGTTTATTACTACTGCCGTTCTTGCTGCCTTTGGAGCTGTCATCAGTTTTTTATGTTCGGTAATGCTGAAGTATCTTTTTAAACATTCGCGATGGAAGTATCTGGTGAAACGGAAAACTAAACAATCAAAAAGGCGGAAGTAATGCGCTCTTGGCGCGCCTAGCAGAGGCGCTTGTTGATTGCTTCCGCCTTTTTGATCCTTGCTTATTCATATTTTTATACTGAAAAACTATTACTTTCTTCTCATTTAGTTACTACGGTTTCTTAAGCAGGTAATCCAAGGCGCGAGCCGCCTGCGAGATGAACAAGGGTGGTGTGAGTGTGAGCCTGGAATCCCCACTCCTAAATCCTCTCCCCGTATGAGGAAAGAACTTTCAAAACTTTATAAAAATCGTTTTCAAGAATAAATATTTTGGGATGGAAGGCTTGCACACCTACGTTATCGCAAAAGGGCTGGCGGATTTTTTGCTTTATTTAATTGATAAGAATCGGTTTTATATTCAGGTAAGTGCTGTGGCGTAATGGAGGTGCTGAGGTACGAAGCGGTGTAATGAGCCATAGCTATTACTCATTTGTGCAGAAGCATTACCGCCTTTTTCTGGTGGTATTGCTGACAACCGAACTTGATTGTTACTATTTTGAGTTCAGTTGCAAAAAATGTGACAGCCCTTTTTCCCGCAGTGACCCGCAGGCTCGCCAAACATACAGTAGCGGTTGACCCTTTATGTTATTGGTGACGCTCAAGCGGCACTCCCAATTATCAGGATTTAAAGGGGCAAAAGTAGCTACGGGTGCATAAGGCGTGGAATGTGTGTAATAGAACAAGCCATTGCTTTTGGATGGCGCACGTTGGATGTGAATGGCGGTACATACAAGTGGCTGACGATTGGTTCATTAAATTACAATGCGAGATTCCTTCACTATGATCGCAATGACGTAAAATGTTGATAGCCACTTGTAGGTATGTTTTATGGAACAAAATGGAGCAACTGGAGCACTCCTTATTACCTGCCTTCCTTGATGTTGATGTTAGTGCTGCATACTATACAAACGATGAAATGCGCGTTGGCTAAAAATACTGGTTGTGGTAATGTAGCGTCTGTCCGATAGGCAGGTGCGAAATGGACATAACGAGTATTGCGCGGAACTGAAAGCTCTTGCGATTGAGAGAATGTAGCCTTTCGCGAAATGAAGGAATGAGTATGTGCTGGAAGTGGGGATTTTTATTAAGCTGATTTTTTATAGGTAATCACACATTCTCTAATTAGATAAGCTTCACAATACCCCAAATCAATCATTTTATTCAAAATAAATACAAAATCCTCTATTAAGGTTTGGTCTTCTTTAATTTCTTGTATATGATTATTGAAAAGTGCTTGAATTAGTTTAACTGCATTATTAGAGTCTAAACTCTCATAATTACTTTCATCATCTTTTAAATTTACCACGATAAAGTTGATGCTAGATGGGAGAAAAATTTTTTCCCCAAAACTTGAAAAAACTGAAATTATATGAGGTAATGACTTTGATTTGAAATAAGTCACAAATGCATTATATTGTATTTTATGATTCGTAAAACCTTCCCAATTATCTGATTTTATTGACCAATATCTATCATTAACATTCAATAATAGTTCTTTAATAAAAAGCGAACTGTCTGACTTCTTAACTTTAGTGAAAAGATATAACCATAGTTCCCAAAATTGATTTCTACACCTTTCAATATCATTTTTTTCATTTATAATATCATCTAATCTTTTAACAGTTGTATTAAATATACCTGAAATAAGTTCATACAAATCTTTTATGCTACTTGTAAACTTAAAGTCATTATCTAAAATGGGATGAATTAGTTTATCAATTAATATTTTACTAAAATTTAATTTATTAAATAAAAGAACTTCATTTAAGTAAAACCGTAAAGCAACAAGAATAGTATGACTTGTTTTTCGTGATTTTCTTGAACGAGAATATGAATAATTGTCTTCTAATTTTAAGTCTTCTAATATTGATTCACACATTCTCAAAATATAATTTTGAAAGAACTCGTTGTTAGTATTTGTAGTTATAAAAAGTAGTGCGCTATTTAAAAAATGAGGCTCATACGATTCAAAAGACAAAGAAGAAATGTCTGGTAATTCACTTTCTAATATAGAATTTTCTATGAAATTTAATTGTTTTTCTCCATATTTCTTTATTTCTTCTTGATTGCCATAATGATTCAATTTATTTTCAATTGAGAATTTTGCATACTTAATAAGTATAACAATTAGCTTGCTAGCTTTCTCTGGGAACTTCTTAGTAAAGGTATTTCTAAAATATTTTTGAAAATCTCTTATTTCGTGGTCAGCCAAATGACTAGTTAGTAAATAAACAATGAGAATATCTAGCTCTTTCTCGTCTATAATATCCTGTTTAAATTCATAGAGTAAATGAATAGATTCTATTGTTAACTGTTTCTCTAAAATATTAAAGCCGTGTTGCATACTGAAATTTCCTCTATCATTTGCTTCTATTATAACCTGTTGTAAAGCTTCAATTATAGTTTTAACACAATATTCTTTTTGTGATGTATTTAATTCTGAAGAAAACAAATCTAAACCTAGAACAGATAAAGTTACTGGCGAATCCCACATTGTATTTTCAATCTTGTTTGAAGAAAAATGATTGTAAATAGTCTTCCATTCATCAAATGAAATTTCAGAATTTTTCTCTTTAGCTTGTCTCAATAGGTGAGAATAGTGCATAGAAAGATTATCATTTTTATTTTCTTCGGTAAAAGTTTGAACAGCATTATAAACTGGTTCAGGATAGTTTACCTCCAGTTGAAAAACACCTTTGTCTTTATCTACAATCGATGCTTTGTATTTTCGTATATCCATCTCGGTAATGGCTTTTTCCCAAAAAATATCTTCTTCAGCACAATTTGCATAAAAGTCGTCAAATATTATTTGTAACTCTTTATTTAGTAAACCACCATTTATTTGATAATGAAGTAAAAATTCTCTGAGACCACGCTGATATTTTGTTCTATGTGGTAGTCTATTAAATTCGCATTTCTCTTTCTGAGCATAAGAAATTTCTTGGTCGTAAATTGCAGTAGCTGAATGCTCTCTTGTTGCTCTATGTGTGTCCCACTCGTATAGCTCTCTAATTTTTAATAAGGGTAGAATACTATCACCAAATTTTTTAGAATAAGCTATAAATACGCTAGTTAAAACACTAATTGTCGTTACTGAATTTGTGTTGGCTAACAAATAATTGGTTGTTGATTTTAATAATTTATTTTCAGGGACTTCGATCTGGGCTATATCTAATAAATATTTTTCTAGACTAATTAAAATAGACTCAAGCAAATAATGAGTTACTGTGGTGCCTCTATAAGCGTTCCATAAAAATTCATTTCCATATATGATATTTTCACTATTATCATTTAGTGTAATCTTAATCTCCTTTAATTTATCTTTAACTCCAAATTCTGATTTTTTATAAGAAGAAGTTATGTAATTAGTGAACTCACATATAAAGACTACTGCCTTCAATGGGTGATACCTCAATAAATTATAAACAAATGTTTTATAGATACCAGATGGAAAAAAATCGAATCTAGTTTTTGTTATACCCCAAGCATCTTCTCGTTCTTTTCGCTCTGGAAATGAAAATCCAAGAGAATTTTCTCTTCTAGGTAAACTTTCAGGTGGTATGCGTTTCCAATGCTTATTTGCAATTTGGATTAACGTATCAGGTAGTTCTTTAATCAATGGACCATTCCTAACACCTCCTAAAGCATTTTTAATGACTAATTCACTAAAACCATTTAATCTACCATACTCATCTGTATTTGAACTACATTCTTCAATGAATTTCTTTAAATCATCTTTACAATAAGGTGCAAAACCAAAAAGCATATATACAATGCTTGTCTTTTGATAATTTCTTGAATAACCCCAATGGTCACTCCCATCGTATATTTCTTTTATATAATGAAGCACCAATTCATTTGAGGCTTCTATCTCTTCAATAGAACAAAGCTTAAATTGATAAAGAAATTTGTATTCCCAATCCAATAAAAAATTTGAAACAGATTTTCTTATATTTTCTATGCTTGCAATATTAGAAGATAAAAACCTTAGAGTTTGTTCCCAACAAGACCCTACAGGTAATAAAAGGTCATTTGAGATTTCTTTGTTAAAACTGTATTCTCTACAAGTTGTTCGTATAAGCAAAATACACCTATTCAAAAATGCACAATCATTTTCCAATAATTGAGAAGAAAAATATTTAAAAAAAGAACTACAATCATCTGACCTAAAAACAGCTGTAAGTATTTCATCAGTCCAGTACGTTGGGATTGATTTGTCCTCTACAGTTAAAGTAATTAACCTTGCAACCTTATCAATATCATTAGTTAATAATTCTTCAACCCATAATCTAAAAGCTCTTCGCAAAGCTGGCTGATTTCCAAGTTCATTAAATAAATCTGCTTTGTTATAAATTCTATTTTCAATTGATGAAATATATCTTATTAGAGCCCAATCCTCTAAAATATCGTGAGAAGGTGAAAATTCAAATTTACTACTATTGCGAGTTATCACATTGTCACTTTCTAAAAGTTCAATCGCCTCATAATTGATTTTATCATCTTCGGGTTCAAAAAATAATCTCATATTTATTGCCCTACCCACAGCAATGTGAGTAAATGTAATACCTCGTTTCCTTGGAAGACCATTAATAGTTACAGTAGAATTTTCTATGATTTCATTCCACAATATTACTTTAAACTCGGAATAACTAATGTTATCAGAAATATTTTCATTTTCTTTTATAGCAGAAATTGTAAAATCAAGATATTTTGGGCTTTTTAAAACTTCACTAATCTTATCGTTTAAAAGGAAATTAGTTAGCTGAGGAAATTCATTTTTAACTAACTCAATTTCATCATCGTCTAGAAGTGGAATATCTACAACATTTATTTTTTTTGAGTCGACACCAAACTTTTGTTTAAGAACATTAACTGCATAAGACCTACAAGTCATTAAAAGTTTTATTCCTTTATTCTCAGAAATAATTGATAGTAATTGTTTGAAAGCAGATTCTGGTTGAGCCTCTAATAGTTTTTCTGCACTATCGATTATTATAATTTTGTTTTGAATTGATGATATTAAACTAAATAAATCGATTAGGCTGTAGTTTATTCCTACTTCGCTAAATACCTGAGCTAAGGACGTTTTATTAAGTTGGTCCGCTTTAAAAATTATTGGTAATGTATCGGATAACTCTTCACCTAAAATGTCCTTTACTATTGAAGATTTACCAACGCCAGGATAACCAGTTATAATAGAAATATCCGATTGATTTACAGATTCTAATATTGATTTTTTAATGAGAGTTCTATCAATATGATAACCTTTAATAGTATTTTTAAATGGTTTTAAAAATAACTGACCATCTTGCTGAATTTTTTTAAATGAAGCATATGCATCACTTTTTATAGATAAATCAAAATAAGTATAAGGTTGAAAATTGCTCAAATCTTCTTTAGAAATACTCCCTCCATTTCGATTATATGTTGCAACTTCATTTAAAAGCACACTCCAAATTTCTTTAGAAGTAGTTACTGTCTCTTGTGATTTGGATATTTTTATAAGATTAAGAGCATACGTTTCATCTGTACTTGCATTCGTTGCAAAATCATATGCCAGCAAATTAAAGCATTTTAAAAACTGAAATAATTCTTCTTCCGTAACGGCTTCTCCTTTTGCCAGATTTAGGCTATCCTCAAATATATCAAGGTTCTCTTTTTTTATTTTGGTTCTATTAATTTCAGAAAAAAAGTCTTGTGAATTACTTTGTTTAGACGCTATTTGGCATAAATAAACTATATTGTTTTTATCATTATTAGTTAGGCTAGATTTGATGAGAAACATTTTATCGTGTTGTCTATCGAAAAGACTAGTATTATTAAAATCTTCCCAAAAAGCCTTAATTACCTCAACAAAAACCTCACTTTTTGATGAAATAGGAATGTTATATTTTATTTGAGAAATTATCCTTTTAGTAGTATTGTCTTCTTCTATTTTTAGGAACAAATCATCAGTTTGATATCCTTTGTTTTTGTTTTGAAAACCAATTTCACTAATACTACCATTTGGAAACGATGGTATCATTCCATTTATCATCATTTGTAATAAGAATGATGCCTGCACATAGTTTTCATAATCAAAACCACCGCCACCTGTTTGAAATACACTTGCTTCTCCCGCCATTTTACTCATATTTTTATTGATGAAAAATTAAGTTTGTGATAATCACTTAATCTTTTCTGCCAAATACTTTTAGAAAATAATCAAATCATAATTAGTTCATTGACTAAATTAATCATAGTATTTGGTATAGAGTGAATTATGTTGTTAGACTATTCACTATGTTATAAACATTACTTTAAAACTCTAAAGCTATCATTAAACATATTAGGAGATTTTATTGCTGTTTATCTACACTATTCTCATCAAACGATATTAAGTTAAACATTTACTCGCAGGTTTTCTAATTTATAAATAGGTGCTCGTGAATGTTCAGCCACGTTTATCGGTACTATTTGAAGAAAAACTAATCAAGTTGAACATTTCACGCATACGAGAGCGTACGCGCTCGCCGTATTTCTCTTGAAGCTCATCTGCGTTGAGGTTGGTGGTAATGTGGGTTTTGATTCCTTTTTGTTTAAAGATGTCATAACGTGAGATGAGTATTTCTCCCATTACATTACAGTCCTTTCCGTAATAACGGCCAACGTGTTCTACACCCAAATCATCAAAGCAATACTGTTTTGTGTCTTCATAATCTTCAATCATCTTAAAGCCTAAACCGTTAAATCCAAAAACAATGTTACGGCAAGGAATAACAATATAACGACGCCTGTGAGGGACTAAACGAGGTAACAACCTCATCAATGTGGTTTTACCACAACCTACGGGTCCTGTAAGCAACAAACCTTTGTCCACATCGATTTCATATTTCTTACAAGAACTTGCATCGGCTATAAAGTAGCTACATAGCTTAATCAACAGCTCTTTGTCTTCGTCGTACAGTTTGAAATGTTTACCGAACAACAGTTTTCCTTTTGCATTGAGGTATATTGTGATGCTATTAAAATCGTACTGAATAAAGCTACCATCAAGAGTGCCTAGCTTATACTCGACAGCGCCTTCGATGATAACGTGTGGTTTTTTAGGATCGAATGAAGATGTGATTTTTTTCATAGCGATTGATTATTAAAAGTTCCCGCATCAAGTGCGGAATGACAGTGCGTTTTCTTGGGATCGAAATTGGTTTCTGGTGCTTTCATAGCGGCTTGTTATAATTCTTGTTTCTAGTGGTATGCAAGTTGTCCTGATTTTGGGACAGCTCGCTTTTAAGTTTGTCTTGTTTGAGTTCTTCGGCTTTTAGCATCCAGTTCTTTGCTGAAGCTTTCCAATTCTCAATTTTTATTTTTCCACCTATTTTCCAACCAATGGACTCATAGTGATTGAAAAATTTTTGAGCTTCAATTATTGGCCATTTTTCTTTTTTAAAAACATTTAAAACTTCATTTACATTTTTAGGCTTAGGGAGTTTATCTAAGTTTTCTAATTGTTTATTATGTTTATTATGTTTATTATAAGGTACCACTGCTTGTCCTTGATTTGGGACACCTAAGCCCACTGCTTGTCCCTCTACTTGTCCAGAGGTTGTACCGAATTTAAGCATCTTGATGATTGAACCTTTAAATGGATTATGTGATGGTTCATAAATCAAGTAATTATAGTGGTTTAGTTCTTTAACACATCTGTGATATGTTGACTTTGAACCAATCTTGGAAAGTTTCATTACATCTTCTCTATTTACATGAAATTTTTTACAAAACCGATGATGATTCCAAAGTTGAAAAAAAGCCATATATAGACTTATGTGTGTTGGGTTAAGACGACTGTCCTCTTGAAATGATTGAAAGACAGCATTGAGGTGTTGTATGTAATTAACCGCAGGCATTCTAGTTATAACGAATTGTCTACCCTATTCTCTAAAATAACTTTATTTATTTCTGTAGCATCGTAAATAATAACACCACCAATCTTAGAGTATGGTAAGGTGCCATTAATTCTAAGGTTTTGTAATGTTCCTGGACTCACTTGAAGTAAATCCATAACCTCAGCAGATTTTAGATACTTTTTCTGTTTTAATACTTTAGGTGACTTGATGAGGTTTTTTAGTTCTTCTAAGAGTTCTATTTTAAAATCTCTTAAATCGTCTGTTGTGATAATCGATGTAGGCATTTGTAAAACTTTAAAATTAATAAAAAAGATCCCGGATGTCGTAATGCTCATCCGGGACATCGCTAATTGGATTTAGCTTAATTTGACATTCGTTTTACAAAGATGATATAGTTTGTTTAAATTTCTTCGGTAGTACCGTACGACTACCGATAAAATTTAACATTTAGACTAACATATCATCCTCTAATATTTTATTTTCTAAACTAATTTTTAAAGTATCTATGAATGTTGTTTTATTAAATTTTCTTGATTTTATTTCACTATAAGTTTTATAATAATTACCTAATGATACGTTAAACATAGTTTCACAGAACGATGCGATGACTTTAATATCTGTCTTTCCGTTCATAATAGCATTAGATGCTTTTAATGCATAAATTAACTCTACCAAATCTGTTTTTGAATTAGACCATTTTAAATTATTTATGGTTTTCTCTTGAGGGGTTGGAGTTGTAGAAAATTCTAAATTGTTTTTTATTAAATTAAATGCAATAATTTGTGCTTTAAAAATATCCAAATTTGTTGTGAATTTTGGTTCAGTAAAAAAGCTTAAGCTATCATCTTGAAGTATCATTTTAGGTTGACCTCTAGTAAAGTAGTATACATCTAACTCATTTTTATCTTGAATACAATAAGTGACTAGGTTTTCATATAGCTTGAAACGTTTTCTAAAAGAATCCAGTTTGCGACTTATGTTTTTAATTGCTTTGTTGGATCTTGTTTCAAATTGACCTGCTTTGAATTGGTGAAGAGTAAGAAAAAATTTTAAAAAGCCATAAACATTAGGCTTTGTGTTCTTAAAGAATTCAATTTCAGATTTTTGAGTTTTAAACTGTCCATTTACTACCAAATCTTTAAGTTTAAAGATACAGTTTTCACAATACTCGATGCCTAATAATATTTCTGAAAGCGGTATATCTCTAATTTGATTTATATTGCTGATTTGATTGTCAAAATGATTTATAATCTTTTTGATTTCTCCTTCCATAATTTTAATTTTAATTAAAAAATACGGGGCTAAAAAAAATAATTCAATGCACTATTGTGATTTACATAAATAAAATTAAAATACTGTACAGAGTCCTATAGCGCATTTCTAAAAATATAAATATTATTAAAATTAAAAATCTTGAACTTCCAAAAAGCAACTAACTTGTAATTGTTCATCTCGAGTTTTATAGTTTTTCTTCTTCTCAAAACTTATATGGGTAATACTTCCTATTGAGTACTTAGTTTCTAAAAAATTTAAAACTTTAAGCAACGTTGTAAATTGACCCTCAAGCTCAAATCTATACGTCTTAATTATACCATATTCTGAAGTAACTTTGTGAGGTTCTGAAAAAGACAAAAGATTAAAATTTAAGCTATCTGATGTATTTGTAAGAATATCTAATATCTGGTTTTGAACAGACCCAGATGCTATGTTATGTTCTAATAAAATACTATCTAGAATCTTTATTTTTTTATCTAGGAATAATGCCTGACGAGTATTATTGGTATTCAAGTCACTTTTCTTCTCTAAGCTCTCATACAAAGTTCGCTCACTTATTGTGGTAGATAATGCGTATTTATATACGATTACAATTGAAAATGCAAATGTTATTATTAAAAATATGCTCTTCCTATTCAATTTCATTTTTCAAGCTAATTTTAATACTGAAGGTAGAAGCTTTATCATTAACAAAAGTGAAGTTTAAAATTTCTAGATTTGTAATAACATCTTTTTTTTCAATAACTTCTATCCAATTATTAAATCGTTCCTTACTAATTGTTTCACCTTTAATTATTAGACTGTTTTTTGAATATATAATTGGTTTGTCATTTCTAATAGTACTCGCATTAGGTTGATATTCCATTAGTGATAACTGAATATCACTTGGGATATTTTTAGCGATATCGTCAAAGACATATGTTATATATGTATGAGATGGAGCAAAAATAGATTTAACTTGCAATTCTTTTTTATTAACGCTTTCCTTTAATGCTGATAGTTGTGATGACTTTGCATTATTAAGAGGAGTTGTCAATTTTAGTGATTCATTTTTTGAAAAATAATAATTAAACACCAAAAAATTAACGAGAAGAAGAAGCAATAAAAAGCCCAAAATAGATCTTGATATATAATAAAAGAAACGCCTATTAAAGAGTGAGTTTTGAATAGATTCATTAACTGCTTCTAGGTTAGATGATATGCTTGAGGACACCCCTACTATTGAAAGGATGTTAGAAAAACCAAGTAAGTAACTATTATTAATTGTCATATCGGCTATAACATAAGACTTTATAATTTCGTCTTCCTTGAGTCTATTGACTTCTATAATATCATTTTCATGTAACACTAAACTTAGATTAGATAATTGTAGTTTATTTTCATTAATAATTTTAGAAATTGCATCGACTCTAGATATTCCTATTGAGATATTACTTATTATAATTTTATGTTTTTTTAAGTTAGCAATAATATTTTCTAGATCTTGAATGCGACAAACCGATACTATACTTGATGATTTTTGCTTTAAAATTTCATAATTAAATTTAGAAAAATCAATATTAGGAAAAGCTCTATTCACAATTGCTTCATTTGACGATGAAACATCATCAATAATTTTTGTAAGAATTGAAGGTGTATTTATTGCTAGATACACTGGTTCTTTAGCGGGCAACATTTCTTGAATTTCATCCAAGGAAGTTGTACTAAAAGTTTCTACTATTGATAAGATACCCTTAGAAAGCTTGGCTCTTACAAGATAATATGTAATGATATTTGATTCTTCGACAATTTCAATAGCATTAAGTAATGCGCCTCTATTAAAAAATATCTTTAACCTATCAATCATTCTAATAAATTATAGTTGGTTTTATAAGTATCGATAATTTACGTTTAGAATCTTGACGTATACGTTTACTGAATAACCATTTAATTATTGGAATTCTTGCAAGAAAAGGAACACCACTTCCTGAATCATTTTTTATCTTTTCTTCAAGACCTCCTAAAACGACTATGTCTTGATCTCTTACACGCACAATTGAACTAAACTCCCTTGAATTTAGACCTGGAGGTGCATCTTCTGTAATTCGTATATTATTAAAATCTGATTGAATTACGTGTATATCTAAGGTAATTTGACCATCACCTGCAACAAGTGGTTTTATGCTAACACCTAGCTCTGCATCTATAGGTTGAAAATTTCTAATTTGTGAGGTTTGAGGGACTTGAGAACCAAAAAAACTTTGATTAGTAACTACATAGTATGTGGTTTCTCCTATAGACAAGTTTGCACGATGTCCATTTAGTGTAGATAATTTTGGTGTTGAGCGTATTTTCACATTACCACTAGCTTCCATTGCCTTAATATTTGCAAAAAAGTTAGGTACAACTTGACCAATATTTATAAAGCCATCAAAACCGCCAATAATTCTATTAATTGTATTTGACCCTAAGTCTAAATCTGTTGTAGGGTAGATACTTCCCTGAGTATTAATAGGCTCATCTCCTATTCCAAAAGAAACGCCTGCTTCTAATGTGGCATTCCTATTTATCTCAAGAATCATAACTTCTATTAGAATAACTGGAATTGGTTTATCTATTTCTTTTACAAATGACCTAAAACGATTTATAGCTGTTGACGGGCCACTAATTAAAAAACTGTTTAGCTCTACATCCATTTTTACATCAAGATTTGCTAAAATATCGTCTGGCAAAATACTTATTAATGCTTCTGCTTTATTATCAAAATTTTCAAAACGCTTTTGGTTTGTATTAATATTGTTATTTCTAGTTGTATTAGAGAATCCATTATTTTGACCTGTGATATAATTTATGTCTCCATCAACAGTTCTGCCTGCGCTTCTTCCTGCACCTCGAGAAGGGTCTCCTAATAACTCAACAGAACGATGCATGAGAGGGATTACTTCTACATTACGCACACTTAACTGATCTTCTAACCCAAAGAAATACATAGTACCTTCTTTTTTATATCCGAAAGATTGACTTTGTAGTTGCGTATTTTGGCTTGTATTTCTATTACTTAGACCAGAATTTTGATCATTAGATGATATGGTTTTACTAGTTTGGGTTTGTTGGCTTTCAAATATATTATTGAGTAACCCATCAAAAGTTATTGCTTTAGATTTTATAGTAGCATTACCTGCATTATATAATGGTGTTGCAACATAAATATCAAGATTTAGATCTAATGCGATTTCATTAACAATGTCATTAATTGGTGCATTTTTAAAATCTACACGTAAAATTTGCTTAACAGTATCTAAAACTTGGTAAGAAAAATTAGGTTGGTTAGTAATTCTATTTCTATTGAAATTGGTACTATTTGCACTTTCTGCATTTTTATTATAGCCTTGACTAAACAAATAGAAACCATCTTTTGATTTTGTATACTCTAAGTTGTTGGTTAAAGCAAGGCTCTGTATAGCTTTATCAAAAGTAACTCTATTAAGATACATAGTTAATGGAAGGTTCTCCATACCCGTTGTATAGAGAAGATTTTTACCAGATAAATCAATAATTTCCCTAAAAACTTTACCTAATGAATCACCATTTATATCTAGTGAAAGTAAATTATCATTAGGATCAAAATTAATATCAATTGTTTTTTCTTCAATTATTTTTGGAGGTGGGTTATACTTATTAATGGATAAAATATTACCCGTAAATATAATGTCAAGTTTATATTCCTTACATAGAAACAAAAGGACATCGGCTACATTTACATTAGAAAAGTTATTTACTAAAGTAATTTGACTTAGTTCTGGAGAAACATTAATATTAATATTGTGAACTCTAGATATTGCTATAAGAAAGTTACTTAGTGTAACATTATTAATATTAAATTCTAATTTAAGCGTTTCACTAAAACCTTCATTATCAACAGAAAGAAGCTCTAATTGATTCTTAATGTCCTGAATACGATTCACTTCTTGACTTAAACCAACAAATGAAAAACTAAGAAAAACAATGATTAAAAAAGGTTTCATATTAATTATTAAGAAAAGTATAGACTTCGTCTAAAGTGGTAACTCCTGATAGTAGTAACCGTTCGGCATTACTTTTTAGTGTTGAAATTTTGTGTTCGGCAAGATAATCGTTTATATCTAAACTATTAGATTTAATTTTCTCGACCAACTCTTTAGTAATAGGAATAATCTCATAAATAGCAACACGCCCATTATATCCGGTATAATGACAGTCTTGACATCCTACACTTTTATAAATAGCATGCAGATTTTTTGATTTTTCATAACTACTTGGAAATGATGAGGATTTAATATCTTGTTCAATTTTACAATACATACATAGTTTTCTCACTAGTCTTTGTGCTATTGTCATTTTTAAAGTGCTTGCGATTAAAAAAGATGGAATCCCCATATCTATTAATCGAGAAATTGTTGCCCAAGCGGAGTTAGTGTGAATAGTTGACAATACAAGATGTCCTGTTAGTGATGCTCGAATAGCCATATTTGCAGTTTCTACATCCCTTATTTCTCCTACCATAATAATATCCGGATCTTGCCTTAAAAAAGATCTTAATGCTGAAGCAAAATTTAACCCAATTGCTTCTTTTAATTGTACTTGATTTATACCCTCTAATGTATACTCAATAGGGTCCTCTATAGTGAGAATATTATGTTTAGGTTTATTTAATAATTTGAGTGCAGCGTATAATGTTGTTGTTTTGCCTGAACCAGTAGGACCCGAAATTAATATAAGACCTTGAGGTGTTTTTAAATATTCTTTGAAAAGCGTTAATTCTTGTGATGAGAAACCTAATACATCAAGATTAATATCTCCTGCATCTTTATTGAGTAGTCTCAATACAATTTTTTCACCATGTAGTGTTGGCAAGGAGGATACTCTTATATCAAATTCGTTAAATTCATTGTGTATTGTAATACGACCATCTTGAGGTAAACGTCTTTCTGCAATGTCAAGGCCAGCTTTTATTTTTATTTTATTTGCTATAATGGGATACTCGGAAATAGTTATATTGTATTGCTCTAAAAGTTTACCATCTAAACGAAAACGCACCCTACATTCATTTTCATAGGGTTCAAAATGAATATCACTACTCCCTATAGATTTTGCAGCAATAATAATTTGATCAAGAAAATCATTGTTATAATGAAGCGTCCTCTTTTTATTATTTTGATTAGAAATTCGATAAAACTTAGAGCGCAACTCTTGAAATGTTTCATCTGGAATTGTATTAATGATAACCTTCTTTACGTCAAAGATTATCTTAAATTCATTTAGAGTGTCTTGAGATGCTTCTTGTTTTGAATAACAAGATAAAGTTTCATCCTGTAAATTAAACGGTACTATATTATAGTGAAAAGCCTGTTCAGCAGTAATTAACTGAATTATAGAATTAGGAATATTTTCATTTATTAAAGTCAAACTAATAATTATAAATAGAAAAATTTGGTAAGTATATATCTAATAGAAATATCAATATTAAGAATATTGACATAAACCCAGCAAGTGGGACATGTTTATTTTTAGTTTTTCTTGATAAAAATATATGTATACATAATGAAAAGATTATAGAAAATACAAAGAGTACAATAAAACTAATAGTTGGAAAACCGAGAGAAAAGGCATAAAAAAACAGGATATCTCCTAGCCCAAATACTGCATAAAATTTCTGCTTCAATATATACTTAGCATACATATAAAGCAATATTAGTATTAAACTTACAATAAAAATATTAATACTAGTTGACCAGTAAAAATAGAATTTTGGTAATTGATGATAATTTATAATAAACAATAAAAGCCCTAATAAAGGAAATGCAGGCCAATTTACAGCTAGCATTTTAATATCTTGATAAGCTATACAAAATAGTATACCTACTACTAAGATATACAACCAAATCATTAATCCTTCACTGTTTGTTTAAGTATACCTGTTTCATCAATCTCCCAAACGTTAAGAATTCCATCTCCATCAAAATCTGTTACAGCTATAGCACGTGCTTTAAAACTAATATTATCTGAAGACATAATTTCATAATTATAATTGGCGGTGCCATTATTTAATACCGTGCGTGGAGCCTCGTAGTCTAAGCTATTAATATCATTTGTAAACTTAGAGTACATATAGCGATGTGTCGTCTGTGCGTTATAAATTGCCTTAAGCTGTGTTTGCGCCTCTACGCTCTTAGCTTTGGCTATTAAGGGCATAAGGTTAGGTAAAGCTATTAATAATAGTATTCCTATGATAGCAAGTACTATTAACATTTCCTGTAAATTAAATGAAGGTAATTTTTTCATATTGTATTTTCTAGGGTAAATGTAATAAATATTAGATTGTGGCATGATAATTATAGTATATGTTAATGTTTTTGTAAAATATTCATTGGGGTGTATATTTTTTATTTATTTGAAACCGTAATTTCTACCTAGCCAACTAAATATGAAAAAATCAATACTTTCTATTTTATTCCTTACCATTATTAGCATTTGTTCTTCTCAAAATGATCCAGAGGAAATCTTGAAGTTTTCTGTTTCATCACCACAATCATTTGAGATGACAAGATATGCTGGCTCTCCAATAAATGAATATACAGGAAAAGCATCAGCCAGTATACCAATATTTAGTTATAAATCTAGACTAATTGAGATTCCACTTTCACTTAATTATATTGGAAATGGTGTGAAAATTAATCAAAATTCTTCTTGGACTGGAATTAATTGGAATTTGTCGGCTGGTGGAGTAATTACTAGACAAGTAATGGATGTTCCTGATGAAAAGTCTAACAGGTATTTTTTAGAAGATATAGATGCCCTTGATGGAACTGAAGGTGACGGCTTAAATTATCAAAATGGAGATGATGATGTAGTTCAGATTCATGCTATAATTGATAATGCTGGATCATACACCTATGATACTCAAATTGACATATTTAGTTTTAATTTTCTGGGGATATCTGGTAAATTTTATTTAGATAGAAATTGTGATTTTACCGAACCCTGTGCTGGAGTTCTTACCAAAAATGACCAAAGTCTTAGTATTAGGTTTTTAAAGTCTAATACGAGTGAAATTATCATTACAGATTCTAATGGTAAAGAATATTATTTTGGCGGTGCTCAATCACATATTGAGGAGTCTGCAGTTACCCAAAAATTATCTAGAGGTGTCTATGAACCTACAGCATTTTACCTAAAGAAAATTATTGATCCAATGGGAGATAGTGTTTATTTTGACTATTCTTCAGTTAATTATGACTACCAAATGAGTATGGATCAACAGAAGCAATATGTAACTTCAAAAAATATTGATTTATCATCAGCCGGTTGTCCAGGCTGTAAAGATTTAACATCCTCATTAACCACACAGACAACCACAAGAACATATAATAAAATAATAGGTGCTAAGTTTTTAGAGAGAATACACTCCCCTAACTCTAGTATGGAAATGCAATTTGTAAACACACCGAGTTCTTTAGAATCTATGCCACTAAAGCTCAGCAAGATATTGTTAATTGATACTTTTGCTAATACGGTAGTTAATGAAGTCACTTTGAATTATGCGGAATTTAACTCAAAACGCTTTTTTTTAAACAAAGTTATTTTTGGAAAAGTAGATCATAACAATAGTTTTAATGGTAACAAAGTATATGATCTTATTTATGACAACCCATCCAGCTTGCCAGCACCTTTTTCTTTTAGTCAGGATTTTTTAGGGTATTATAATGGAAAGCAGAATACAATATTAATTCCTAAAACCACTCACCCAGAATTTATTGAGGACTATCAGTCTTTTGCAGATAGGACCGCAGATTTTTCTTTTGCAAAAAGAGGAAGCCTCAAGAAAATTATTTATCCTACAGGAGGCGAAACAGAATTTGAGTATGAGGCCACAAAGGATCTAAAAGATGAATTTCAGTTTTACTACTATAATTTATGGGATAATTCACCCAATAACGAAATCCCTTGCGATAAAACTTATCAAGAGGTGCTATTAGGAGTTGCTGAGGTTCAACCTGATGGAACTGTAAGTGAAAACGAAGTTAACTCCGAACAAGAAATAGAATTTAATTATAGTGTTTTTGCTAAAACTGGTAGGTTTCAACACCAAGATAAGGTGACTATCGAGTTAAGGGATTACAACACAAATACCCTAATTTCTTCTCATATTAGAGCACTTAGTCAAGACGACACAGAGTATAGCAATGTTGCATTATTTACTATTTATCCAGGAACTCAATATAAAGTTTCTATGCGTTTTACATCTAACACTATTGCTTCAACTTGTAACGATGATCAAGATAAAATAGAAATTAATGGTAACTTTAGAGTTAAAATAGGTGAGGTTTTAGTAGATGCTCCTGGCTTAAGAGTTAAACGTAAAATAGATAGATCACCTGAAGGCCAAGATGAAATTACACGATATTATTATAATAGCATAGATAAATATCAAGATCAATTTTCTGGAAGTAAGAAATTAAATTTTGAGACTGTATATAGGAGCAAATACGTAGATTGTTGTCAAATTTTCACTAAAGATCCTTTAACTGAATATTGCAATCTTACAACAGCAAATTATGTAACAAATGTATACAACCTAATTCATAATGGTAGTAATACACTAGGAGCCAACCTCTCAGATTTTGATGGTCAGTTTACATTTCCAAAAGTTACAGTAAGTCTTGGAGGAGATAACTTTGAAAAAGGAGGTTATGAAATGACTTTTGAGGATGTTGGAAACCCTGGCGCCATATCTTATTTTGGTATTACCGCTACAAATATGGACTACAACCAGCAACATCCAACAATGAGAAACTTTGGGTTAGGAAATTCTGGAATGTATGATGGTACCATGATTAGTAAAAAAGACATTTTAAAAAAGAATGACGAGCTTTATATTTTAAATAAATCAAAAAACCTGTATAGTAGAGATAATTTAGAGTCTGTCTCAAGTGTTATCGGTGCTAGATTGTTTGCAGATTGTATTTATATTTTCACTAGTACAGAAAATATAAACCTCAGCTTCTATACTACTTTTTCAAAAAGAACAGATACAATTACAAGTGTTAATACAGCGTATATTGATCCACTCCCAATTTTAGAAGTAGATGATAGTACGTATAAAAAAATAATAACAGAACAAAAAACTATAAATCACCCCTTTTATGGTGGGTTAGCTAGTGAAATTATAACATCAACTTCAAAACCTGACGAGTTTAATGTTCAAAAACTTTTTTATCCAGTACCTGAAGATTTACTAGCAATTTCACCAGTATTAAATCCTCATGACACAAACATATATCAAGAGGGATTATATGAACAACATAGACTTAGCACACCTATACAGCAAGAAAGCTGGAAAAGGACAGGAAATAACGATGAGCTATTGTCCCTAAAACGAATCTTTTATGATAGCATAAATGGACACCTTAATGTTTCTAAAGTTGGAACAATAAAAGGTGAAAATTCTAATTTTGAATATCTAGTTGAAATATTAAGTTATGATAATTTTGGAAGACCTAAAGAGTACAAACACCCATATGGCACTACAAATCTTATTATTTGGCGCAATGACGATAAAGTAAAAAGGATTTTAAAAAACTGTACTCTAGCAGAGTATACCCAAGCGCTTTCTAATATTAATATAAATGATACCTTAATAGGTTATACAGGTAGTTGCGTGGATAACGCAAATCCTGATTTTAGAGATTATTTGCCTAATGCTTTGATAACAGACTATTTCTATAAAAGGTTTGGCGGAATATGCAGTATTATAAATCCTAACGGGCAGGAAACAGGATATACTTATGATGTATTTAATCAGCTTAAGTCAATTGTAGATCAAGATGGGAATCTACTTGAATTGTATAGGTATAATTATAAAAATAACTAAGATGAGAGCTAAAATTACCTATATATTATTATTTGTTTTTTGTGTTTTTGGAACATTAAAAGCCCAAACCATAACAGAAAATTATAAATTGAGTACATCTTTTCAAGTTGCGACTCAAGATGGAGTAAACGACGAAAATGGTGCGGCACTATCAGAAAATGACTTACAAACTTCAATTGTATATTTTGATGGATTAGGAAGGCCTTTGCAGTCTGTAAATGTGAATAGCTCTCCTAATAACAAAGATATTATAACTCACTTTCAATATAATTCTTTTGGACAGCAAGTAAAAGAATATTTGCCATTTCCATCAAACCAAAGTAATGGAAATATCATTAGTAACGCAGAGACTGAAACCACCTTGTACTATAGTTCTAATTTTAGTCAGGATTTTAGTCAAAATATTGTTAACCCCTATAGTGAGTCAGAATTAGAAAACTCGTCATTACATAGGGTATTAAAAAAAGCAGCTCCAGGAAAAGATTGGGCTTTAGGTTCTGGAAATGAGATTGAATTTGATTATCGTAGTAATGACACCTTGGAAGTGAAGTTGTTTAGAGCAATTTTTAGCATACCCTCAAATACAGAAGCTCCTACATTGATTGATCAAGGTTATTATCATCCTAATCAACTTTCAAAAACAATTACATTTGATGAAAACCATTCGGCAGGTTCAAAAGATCATTCAGTTGAGGAGTTTAAGGATAAAGAAGGAAAGGTTTTACTTAAAAGAACTTATGAAAATGAAGTTCCGCATGATACTTATTATGTTTACGACAAATTTGGAAACCTAACCTACGTACTGCCACCATTAGCTAGTGATGAGCAAGTAATATCTCAAAGTATACTGAATACTCTTTGCTACCAATATAAATACGATAAGAAAAATAGGCTAATAGAAAAAAAACTGCCAGGAAAGGATTGGGAATATATTATCTATAATAAATTAGATCAGCCTATCTTGACTCAAGATGCTTTACTTAGAACAGATAGGAAATGGCTTTTCACCAAATATGATGCTTTTGGAAATGTCGTATATACTGGATTATTTATAAGTAAACCAGGGAATAATACCCGTATTATTCAACAAAGCGCAGCAGATAATTCTCAATTTCACTATGAGACAAAAACAACGGTATCTAACAATATTGGGAATTCGTGGATTTACTATACAAGCAGAGCTTATCCACAAAGATTTGAAGAAACATATACTATTACATACTACGATAATTATATGTTTGATGATTTTGGACTAACTACTCCTAGCAAAGCCTTTGGCGTTCCTTTTTCAAACAACACAAAATCTTTAGTTACCGGTAGTAAAGTAAGAGTATTAGGAACTGGCTTCTGGATTAAAACACTTAATTTTTATGATGACAAAAGTCGTCTAATTTACACAGCTACAAATAATGAATTTAAGTCATCAAAAGATCATACAATGCTCGAGTTAGATTTTTCGGGAAAAGTTTTAAGAACAGAAAATTTACATAATAGTAAAGTTCTTCAGCATCAAATTAATTTACAAGATAATTTCACTTATGACCATATAGGTAGGTCTAAAGTACACTCTCAAAAAAGTAATATTTTAGAGTATGATGAATTGTTGGGTACTAGTGCAGAATATAATGTCTTGACCAAAACTACAAATGAATCTTGGACAAATTCATATATTACCTCCAAAAATTATATTGAAAACAATGGTTTTTTATCATTCTCATTATTAAATACTAATGATAGGATAGCTATTGGGCTTACTGATTTTAATAATGGACCAGGATTAAGTTCTATACAGTATGCTTTTTATCTTTACAATGGTGTTATCAACATATATGAAAGTGATGGTGCAAATAACTCATCTCTAGTGTTTCAGAGCAGCAATCCCGTATATGGCTCATACGAGCCAGGAGACACATTTAAAGTATTAAGTTATAAGGATGAGATCTTTTATTATAAAAATAATACTCTTTTATACCGCTCTAAAAAACTTAATGATAATAATTTATATCTAGACGCTTCAATATTTAACCAAGGCGGTAAAATTATAAACACTCAACTTTATAACCATACAGAAGAGTTCATTTCACAAAACGAATATGATGAAATAGGACAGTTAGTACAAAAAAATGTAGGTAACGAGATTGGCAATGCATTACAGAATGTAGATTTTAAATACAATGTTAGAGGTTGGTTAACTAATATAAATGATGTAAAAGGAACTAGTTCTGATTTATTTAGTTTTAAATTGAATTATAATACTACAGATAACACTACAACACCTTTATATAATGGAAACATCTCAAAAGTTTTTTGGAAAACAAAAAGTTTAACAGATAATATTTTTACTTATTCTTACGAATATGATGCTTTAAACCGCATTACAGAAGCGAATTTTGATGGTGCCGGTTGGTTAGGTAGATATGCAGTAGGAGAAATTTTGTATGATAAAAATGGAAACATCCTAAATTTAGCTCGTAATGGTCAAGTTATAAGTAACCCAGATAATTCATCATCAAGTCATTTTGGTCTTATGGATAATCTTTCATACACTTATAATGCAAACCAATTAGTTGCTGTAAATGATACAGGATCTACAGAAGGATTTAATGATAGTAATACAACTGGTAATGATTACAGCTACGATAGTAACGGTAATATGATTACAGACCTTAATAAAGGTATAACTAATATAACATATAATCATTTAAATTTACCTAAGATTATAACAATTGGTAATGAAAGTATTAGTTATGTATACGATGCCACTGGTTTTAAATTAAATAAACGTGTTACTCAAAACACTCCATCTGGTTTTGTGACTTCAAATACATACTATTTAGGCAACTACATTTACGATGATAATAGTGTAAAATTCTTTTCTCATCCAGAAGGTTATGTGCAACCATTACCAACTGGTGAATTTGAATATGTCTATAATTACACCGACCACTTAGGGAACGTTAGACTATCCTACGCAGATAGCGATGGAAACGGAAGTATTGACGCTTCAACCGAAATCATAACCGAGAAAAACTACTATCCCTTCGGACTTGAACATAGAGGGTACAACTCCAACGTCAGCCCTAACGTCAACAGCGTCGCACAGAAGTTTAAATTCAACGGAACAGAATTAGAGGAATCTTTAGGGTTAAACCTCTATGAGATGGATATGAGACAGTACGACCCAGCAATTGCTCGTTGGACAAGTATTGACCCAGTTACACATCACTCTAATTCCACCTACAACGCCTTTGACAATAATCCCGTCTTTTGGGCTGATCCTTCTGGAGCTGATGCAGTTGCCATTAACGGTGGTGTGAAATATACAGGCCAAGAAGCCATTAATGTATTTAATTATATAAGAAATAAATTTACTTCAGGAGGAAACTCCGAGAGTAATCAAGACCAACAAGAGGACCCAAAAGTTTACTTATACTCGAATAATGAGAATGCTTTTAAGGATGTTGAAAGGCTTAGTTTTGTGAAAGCAACAGGAGATGATAACGTAGCCCAGTTAATGGGTTTTTATCCATATCAAGAAATTTCGGATGAGCAGGTAAGAGGAGAATTAGCTAACCTTATATTTACTGCATTAACTGCTGGTTTAGGAAGCAGTAGTAGGATGTCCAGAGCTTCAGACCTTATGGACAATGGAGCAACAAGCTCAAGCATTGCAAACTTACAGTTACTTCCTATGACTGAATTGGTTAATGAAAAAAACGCAATGGATAGACTTTTCGAGTATGAAAATGCCAGAGATGCTGGTGTTTTCGCAATGGCAGATTATGTCAATGATAATAATTTAGTTCTTATATTTTCAGAGAATAATCTGTTTGAAGGGCAAAATTACAATGAATCCTCTGACGTGAACAATTTAGATTTCTACACGGATACCTTAAATGGTTTTGAAAACAGGAATGTTAATTATATGTACTCTGGTATTGACTCAGGGAACGGTATCATAACGATAATTAACTCTATGAAAATCAAAAACTAATACTCTTATGCTAAGGATATTTTCTTTACTCATTTTACTATTATTTTTAAGCGCATCTTGTAACGATAACCTCGAACAGAAAGGAAGCTTGAAAAAAATACAAATACTTAACAGTAAGAATGAAAAGTCTAATACTTTTTATTTAAACCCTAAGAACCAAAAGGATAGTATAGAAGAGGTGTATGAAACGGGAAAGCTTCAAAAAAGAATTTTTTGGAAAAATGGAGTTGTAGACTCAGTAGTTCAAATAGAAAAAAGCAAAAAAGACTCTATTTTTAAAGAATATGATAAAAATAAAAGTCTCGTACGAAAATCGACTATTGACGAGTCTGGAAAGTACGAAGGCATATCTGTTCAATATAAAGACTCATTAATAAGTACTGTTTCAAATTATATTGATGGAGAAATTAACGGACTCGTTGTTAACCTGAATGAAAAAGAATACCCACAACTTGTAGGGAGATTGATAGATAATTCTTTTTATTTCGGTATCCAGTTTTACGATAACGGAACTGTTAAATCTCTACGTGTAAACGATAAAAATACCAGGCTTGGAATAATCTACAATTACTATCCTAACCAAAGTATTAAAAGTAAGGTAGAGCTTTTGGATGGAAAAGCAGAAGGTATTAGGTATGAGTATGACGAAGCAGGTAATATTTTATCTAAAAAGAAGCTGAAAAAAGGAATAATAGATAGGGATTAATTATTGGCACTAATCGTCAAAACCTTGACCTCCAGTCTACAACGAGTTTACGATAAACTGTCCCATTTAAGGGATTCCTTTGAAAACACATCATTTAAAGAGATGGATTTAAATACTTTAGATATATAAAAATTTACGCTTTAGAAAAGTACTAATTTGAGTGCACTTTCAAATCTAATTATATGCTTACAAACATTACTACAGACAGTATTCTTGTTTTTAAGTAAGCGTAGTTGTTTTTGTTCATCAAAATCAGCTGTATATCGCGACAATAGTATTGAAAGACCATTTTGTGTTTCAAAAGGTGTATTACCACCAAGACTCATTTGAGGACGCTCTGTAGTGTATATATTAATGATTTCTGGAAGTATTTTTTTTTCAAGGACCGTGTGTTGGTAATTACAAGATGATAAAAAAATTGATGTTTGATTACTTTATTTACAGACTCTACCATAGAGTTAGAAAACACTACATCTTTTTGAGCAATATTGTGTTTAATATTTACCGCTTTAGAGTTTACAAACCCAGATACAAGACTATTTACATTTTCACCACCACCATCTGTTAATAATTGCAAACGCTCAGGTTTATATTTTAAATAAGCGTCTTTCATAAGGGAAGTAATCGCGTACCCAGAAGATTTTTTATCTATATGATAACCAAGAATCTTTTTTGAATAATGATCCATAAGAAAATGTATATGATCTTTTCGTTATCACTTGTTTTAATAATTGTAACATCTGCACACCATAGTTAATTAGGTTTAGATGATATTACCGGATTATAAAAATCTGCTTTCTTTTTAAACGTGTTATTAAAATACCCTAATAAGCGACAATACTTGTAAAATGTAGATAAGCTACACTTTATCTTTTCGTCACGAAGTGCTTTCAGGTAAATAGATGCTTTAGACCAATATTTAAAAGAATCATTAGTCATATACAGCTTTATTTGTTTCACCTCATCTGGTAATAGTTGATTTGGAAAACGTTTACTACACCATTCAAAATTTGAGGATTCACATTTATGAATAATGGATGATTTATAATTTTGATATGTACCTCTTGAAATATTAAATATTTTTAATGCATTTTCAATGGGGATTACATCTTTGATTTCTTCTATGCTATTAATAACAAGGTCTTTCTGCTCATTAACAATTGATTTTACTCCTTTTACTTTTGAGATGACTTTTGAAATGTATCACATAGTCTAAAATAGGCTTTGTTTATATTCTTAATTTTAGAGGATTGGTTAATTCTTTTTATTAAATCAATCTCTTGTTTTATTAAAAGGTTTATATCTGAGTGTAAATATTTATCATCCGGTTCATTACGCCACCGTGAAAGATTTGAAGAGGGAATAGCTTTTAGTGTTCCTGGAGGAAGTATATCTTTAATTAAATTATGTCTAGCCAAATGTTTTATTGCTGTATCCCAAGATTGCCTTTTAGATGTTTTCATAAGATTTAGAAAATCTATTATTTAAAATATAAAACGATTGTTTTGAGGATTATATAATTATATTAAAGATTTTAAGAACTAAATTGTTTTCTCTATTTCTTTGTATCTATTTACAACTCTATAATCACGCTACTTTCCTTATATTTAACTTTTAAAAAATTGCAGTGAACTACAAACTTTATTTTATATTTATAATAGCAATACTTGTAAGTTGCAAAGCACCATTGGTTAATAACCAAATACATCATACTTCTACTAAAATACCAGAATTTTTAAGTCTCGGCAAACAACAGCTTGGTGTCTTAGAGAAGCCTTTTCAAACTATAGGAGTTCCAAAACTAGAGCATAAAATAAAGCTAGAGGTTAAGCAATTGCCATATAATGCCACGAGCTATAGAGCTTATAAATATTATAAAAATAAGAATAATAAAGCGCTACAGTTTGCACTCCAGGACACCCTACTCCCCAACCCCAAATATATACAGCTTTCTGTTTTTGATCGCATAGGTCTTGCTAATACACTTAATGCTAACCAAAACCAGACACTTCGTAACTATATAATAGAAGATGACAAGATAAAGATCGTAAGTTCTATTCTTTTTAATGCTAATACAAAAATTACAGAAGATTTATTAGATGCTGAAGAAGTTTATGCCTTACAGGATGGAGTAAGTAATATTAGTATAGAACTAATAAAAAACAACCGCGTAGTAGCTATACTAAAGTTAAATGATCTAGAACCCTTTTCATATGCCATATCTAATTTTTGTTGGGGCTTAGACAAGCAAAATAAACCTGTTGTAAAAGCAATTAATAATGATAACAACTGCCCTACAAATATGAAAGCTAAAGCTTATAAATTAGAGTCGCCCTTCACTTACAAATTTTAAAGTATGAAAACTTATTATATTTCTATATTTAGTTTCTTAAGCATTTTACTTTATAGCTCTTGTGATGCCATTATTGAAGTACCTGATATTAAAAATGAAACTGTAGTTGTTTTAGCACCTTTAGAAGGTGCTCTTATAGAGTCTAATGCTATATCTTTTTTTTGGGAGGAAACAATTGATGCGGAGCGCTATAGGTTTCAAGTTGCTACACCAAATTTTGAGATGGCAAACCAGATACTAACTGACAGCCTTATTAATAATACTAACTTTTCTAGATCTTTATCACCAGGTAATTATGAGTGGCGCGTTCGTGCTGAGAATAGTGGTTTTGAAACAGTATATACAACCAATTCATTTACTGTACAGGAACCAGCACAATTTTCAGATAACATAGTGGTACTTAATGCACCGCAAGATAATTTTTTATCTCTACAAGGTGAAGTCAATTTTAATTGGGAGGATATTACAGGAACAGATAATTATCGGTTTCAACTTATAGATATATCTGGAAGTACTATTATAGAACAGGAGCTTTCTAACTCTAACTTTACTACCACAATAAGTGATGGCAGGTTCACTTGGCAAGTAAGAGCAGAAATGGGTACTGAGGTTACTAATTATAGCTCAAGGCAAATACGTGTTGATGCTACGGAACCTAATATGCCTTTGCTCTCTATGCCTAATAATATGACTAGCCAAACTGATACTCAGGTAAATTTTTCTTGGTCACGTGAAGATTTAAATGGAACAGCTGAGTTTGATAGTATTTTTGTATACAATAATGAAGCACTAACTATGTTAGAATTTAAAGATGAGAGTTTGAATAAGACCCACAACGAGATCTTGCTATCTGGCTCATATTTTTGGAATGTAAAAGCATACGATGATGCAGGTTATGAAAGTGACATAAGTGAGACATTTAGTTTTACTATTAATTAGAATTATGACAAAAAAAAACAAAACATACTTCTTATTAATTGTGGTTGTCATTATTTGGGGTATTTTAATATTTAAGGTGGTCGATGCACTAAAAGGATCTAATGATGATATTATAAGTTCTAATTTTAAACCTGAACCATTTAATTTTAATTTTCAGAAAGAGATAGATACGTTTACTTTAATTGCAAATTACAGAGACCCTTTTTTAGATGATATTAAGGAAAAAGTAACCAGACAAAGGCGAAATAAAACACATATTAAAACCAAACAACCTGAAGAACCATTACCATTAATAACCTATTCTGGTTATATGACAGATCCAATAAATAAAGAGGGTGTATTTTTTGTTAATATCAACAATCAACAGCACATGTTAAAACGCAATGAAACAGTCGAAAATGTAAAAATCATTTCTGGAAATGATAAAATTATTGTGGTGCAATATGGAAATCAAAAAATAACAATACCTATTACCAATTGAGACTGGTTAATAAAATACCTGCTGGTGCATTACAATTAGTTGTATTTATTGGTGTTGTCATTGCAATTATTTTAGCATCATTTGTCACGCTTGCTTACGTAAATATGAAATTTAGTAAGCAAACTAACCTCTTAATTGATACTGTTGATTATGCAAAATTAGGAATACAAATAGGCTTGGTGGAAGACTATCCAATTCGAGATACCATTCCCCTTTCTTTTGAGGATACTGGATTAGAAAACCTTAAGCTTTATAAAAACAGTTGGGGTATTTATGAGACACTAACTACCGTGTCATCAATAAAAAAGAATAAAATTATTAATCATGCTTTCATAGGAAGCACCTTTAAAAAAAATAATCGAACTGGTTTATATCTTGCAGATGACCAGCAACCTTTGGTAGTAGTTGGTAACACCTATATCTCTGGAAAAAATTATCTTCCAAAACAAGGTATAAAACCTGGAATAATTTCTGGTGTTCGTTATTATGATAATCAGTTAGCTTATGGCAAAACTTCAGAATCTGAACAACGACTTCCCACATTAAGTTTTAATATTACTTCTGAAATCTATAGACTTCGTAATGTATTAAATGAGATTGATGCTGCATTTATTGAGTCATTTTCAAGCAGTCTTAGTCTTAAAAATTCTTTTAAAGAAAACTTAAAAATTCTGTATAGTACAGAAGCGATAACTCTAGAAAATGCATCTCTTATTGGTCATATAGTTATTTTTTCAGATACTAAAATAACAGTTAATGAGTCTTCAAGTTTGCATGATGTAATACTGGTTGCTCCTAAAATTGAAATACAATCTAATTTTAAAGGTAACTTACAGGCAATAGCTTCAGAAAATATATCGCTAGGAGATAATACAATACTAAAGTACCCATCTGCATTAGTACTTTATAATGAAAACGTTAATAATTCAGAAGTAAAAGAAAGGAATGTTGTATTGTCGAAAAACACACAAATAAATGGACAAATTATTGTAGTTCTTCCAAAGAATAAATTAACAAAATACGAGCCACAGCTAAAACTGAATAATAATACAATAGTTAATGGTGAGGTTTACTGCAATCAAAATGTTGAGCATCTAGGAACTGTAAATGGATCATTGTATGCAAAGCGATTTATATCCAAACAAGCAGGTTCGGTTTATATAAACCATATTTATAATGGTCGTATTGATGCTAAAGGTTTATCTGCTGACTATGTAGGACTCAATTTTGAAAAACCTTCAGGTAAAAAAATAATGAAATGGGGTTACTAAAAAAAATTAAAGCATCAACCTTGATGGAAACTTTAGTAGCTACTGTGCTTATTGTCATCATCTTTATTATGGCAAGCTTAGTGCTAAATAATGTGTTTAGTACAGCCATAAATAATGACACTAACCATTTAGAAGCAAGATTAACAGAGATAGAGTACTTAGTAACCCAAAAAAAGATTAGTATACCATATACAGAAGAGTTTGAAAAATGGACTGTAACTGTTCGACAAGGCAATCGTTATTTTTTAAATATTGAAGCCTATGATTCGATGAAAAGTAAATTAGTAATACAGAAGCAATTGGTTTATGAAAACTAAAATTAAAGCCTTTACATTGAGTGAAATGCTAGTTGTGTTGCTTCTTACTGCTATTGTTGTAGGCATTGCCTTTTCTATTTTATCACTTGTACAACGACAAATGGGAGGCATACAAAATACGCTCGAAGATGGTTCTCGATTTAGACAATTAAAGCAGCAGGCCGCTATAGATATTAATACATTTCAAGAATTTAAGTTCATAAAAAAAGATAGCGCTCTAGTTTTTTCACATCCTATGGATTCAATCGTCTATAAATTTGAAAATAAAACTATAATACGACATGCAGATACTTTTAAGGTTAATCTAAATTCGTTCAAATTATATTATAATGGTATTGAAACTAGCGAAGGAAAAATTGATGCTTTTAAATTAAATACACTTCAAAATGGTTACCAGCGACAAATTTTTCTTTATAAATTACAGGATTCTGAAACATTAATGCACTAATGGGATTAAAATTAGAACATATAAGAGACACCAAAAAAAAGAAGCAAAAACAGTCTTTGGAGAATATTTTAAAAACAGAAATAAAACTCTTTGGCCCAGCATTTAAAAATAAGCAGAAAGAGAGTTTTTATATTGAGCTCAGTGTACTCCTCAAAGCAGGTGTTAATCTTAAAAATGCATTGGCCATTCAAATTGAGTCTGAAAACAAAGCAGCTATAAAATCAATTTTAGAGAATCTACAAGATGCTATTATTAATGGAAGTAGCCTTTCTAAGGCAATTAAAGCTCATCGTTCATTTACAGAATATGAATATTACAGTTTAAAAATTGGTGAAGAAACAGGCACATTAGTTAAAGTAGCAGAGTCATTAGGACAGTTTTTTGAAAGAAAAAATGAACAGCGACGTACTTTGATAACTGCACTAACCTATCCTATTATAATTTTATGTACTTCGGTTTTAGTTATAGTCTTCATGCTTCGTTATGTAGTTCCTATGTTTGAAGACATTTTTAAACAGAATAATGTCGAATTACCAGCAGTAACTAAGGTTATAATGAATGCATCAAAAATTATTGAAAACTACAGCTTGACTATTTTGTTTATTTCTATTGGAATGATATTAATCTTGAAATATTTAATGAGTAAGTTGTGGTTTAAAAGCTATATACAACATTTACTGCTTCGCATTCCATTTATAGGTGTATTTATTAATAAAGTACAAATGGCACAATTTACGCAAGCCGTAGCGTTATTAAGCGCCGCAAAAGTGCCCATACTAAATAGTATACAATTAGTGAAAAACATGTTAAGCTTTAAACCTATACAAGATGGCTTAGACATTGTCGAAAAGAATATTATAAAAGGTAAATCTTTAAGCGAAAGTCTTGCCCAAAGTGCTTATTTTGATTCTAAGATGATTGCCTTGGTAAAAGTTTCAGAAGAAACCAATCAAACAGAATATATATTTGAAAGGCTTAATTTGCAATACAATACTGAAGTACAACAACAATCCAAATTAGTTTCTACAGTTTTAGAACCACTAATAATTGTATTTGTAGGCCTTTTCGTAGGTATAATATTAATAGCTATGTATCTTCCAATGTTCCGATTAGGAAGTGTTTTAGGCTGAGATTAACGATATCAAATACATTTTTACTAAAACAAGTTATTATTCAACCCTAATGGTTATGCCTTATTGTTGGCTTAATTTCTTATAAGAGTCTTTCTTAATGATATTTTTAACAGTTAATTTTTTTCTTAGATCCTTCATATCATCACTTACTTTACGCTCTATTACTCTGGCATAAATTTGAGTCGTTGAAAGTTTAGTATGACCAAGTAGTTTCGAAACAGTTTCAATGGGAACACCGTTTGACAAAGTAACGGTAGTAGCAAAAGTGTGTCTTGCTACGTGGAAGGTTAATCTTTTCTTTATCTTGAGTTTTGCAGCTATTACCTTGAGATACTTGTTTGTCTTTTGATTAGAATATACCGGCAATATTAAATCTGTTCCTTTCATTTTTTCAGAATAAAGATTGATGAGATTTTGCGCCACAGGCAGAATTGGAATTTTGACAGGAGTGTCTGTTTTCTCTCTTGATGTGTATATCCAATTACCACTATCGATACCCTTAACTATGTGTTCCTGGTTTAGGTTCTTAACATCAATCCAAGATAAACCAGTGTAACACGCAAAAATAAAAACGTCCCTTGTTTGATTTAATGTTATTCTATCTGACTCAAAGTTGATTAAACTAGTTAGCTCTTCTTCACTTAAATAATCACGTTCAACTCTATCGAATTTTAATGAGAATTTGGCAAATGGGTCTTTTTGAACCCACTCCAGCTTTTGAGCAAGGTTCATTAATTTCTTAAGTCTTTCTAAATGTTTCATTACACCATTATTACTAGGTGTTGGCCGATGTGATTTACTTTTGTAAGTCCTTAGGAAGTATTCAAAATCGGTTATAAATCGGTAATTAATTTGCTTCAAGTAGATGTCCTCTACATTCATCTTGACTTTGAGGAACTTTCGCACATACTTATCAGTAGTCGTGTAATTTTTAAGTGTTCCAGCGTTTAAAACGGTTTTCATATGAACTTTATGGTAGTCCAATAAATCGGATAGTTTTTTAAAGGTATCATCAACTCCCAAGTACCTGGCTTTAATAGCTGAAGCCGAAATGATCTTTTGCTCATCAATAAGCTGTTTATGAACCTCAAGTAGTTTACGATTAGTTTGGTTGATGTAATCGTTCAATTGACGTACTTCTGCAGAATAACCTTTTAACTTTGATTGAGATTGGTCCCATTTGGTAACCTCAACCTTACGTTTTAAGCTTAGATAAATGCGTTTTTTATTTACAGTAATTCTAACGTACAATGGTGCAATACCATTTTTCTCTTGGTTTAGTTTGGGCATAAAGTGTAGCCCTAGTGTGTCTTGTGAGCGCATTGCTGTCGTATTAAGTGAAACTTAAACGAATGTCAAATCAGTATTTGCTCTTTTAGATAATGCTAAAAAATGGTAGCCTTATTGGTAGCCTTTTTAGTAACATTAAATATGATTTAAGACCAATTAAAATGATGGTCTTAAAACTATAAAAACCTGTTAATCATACGATTAACAGGTTTTTGACACCAATTGATATTGGCTTTAGTCGGGGTGGCAGGATTCGAACCTGCGGCCTCCTCGTCCCAAACGAGGCGCGATAACCGGGCTACGCTACACCCCGAAAAATATGTTGTGTGCCGGTAATTATAAATTTCAGCGGAGAGACAG
>Ga0208018_100056_pt1 | contig 51273 bp, 46 predicted proteins | sample 31_taG_FD_184105 | JGI IMG/M metagenome (GOLD analysis project Ga0208018, IMG submission 184105) | Marine viral communities from the Gulf of Mexico - 31_GoM_OMZ_CsCl metaG (SPAdes) (version 2) | ecosystem: Environmental > Aquatic > Marine > Oceanic | place: Gulf of Mexico | collected 2015-07-12 | reverse complement strand
TGCCGAGTGCAGGCGATTATCTGAGCCTCGTTATGCAGTTCATCCTGGCGTTCGGCGTGTGCTTTCTGCTGCCCGTCCTGCTCTTGCTGCTCGAGAGGGCGGGGCTTGTTTCCCGGAAAATGCTGTTGAAAGTTCGCTCTTACGTAGTCGTCGGGGTGCTTGCCGTTTCGGCTGTAGCGACACCGCCGGATCCCGGCTCGCAATTGATCCTCGCAGTGCCACTCTATCTGCTGTTCGAAGGATCGCTCCTCTTGATGCTGATCCTCGAACGCCGCGAGCGCAAGCCTGACGGTGAGGAAGCCGGAGCATCCGATCCGGTCTGACCCCGCAGCTGCGGGCTTTTAAGGTGCGCGGTCGGCTCGAGAACTTCAGGGCTCGGCATAAAAAAAGGGCTCCCGTCGGGGAGCCCTTCCTAAAATCTCTTGGTACGATCAGCTTATGCGCTGGTCGGGACGTCATCACCACCCTGAGCAGCAATGACGATGCCAGCGATGATCGCGGCGAGGGCCAGGATACCGAGCACGATGCCCGTTCCGGTCGCTTCGCTTTCCCCAGCGACCGGAGCGGCCGCACGGTCCAGATTGACCTCAGCGATTGCAGGCGCAGCGGCCAGAGTAAGTGCAGCGGCACCGGCGAGAATGTTGCGAGCTTTCATCTATCGTCTCCTGGTGGCCCCTGACCACGTGATTCGTATTGCGATTCCATCTGACCGACCCAGCCATCGTTTACAAGTCGAACGGACAAGGCAGCTGGTCATGACTGCCTACGTGTAGCGAATTGGCAACGTATGCGGGGGCATCGGTCGACGCGAGCTTGCAAATCTAATGTGCAGAACCGCCGTACAGAACAAAAAAGGGCCCCCAATGAGGGGGCCCTTCGTGTAACCTTATCGGCCTGAGCGCTTATGCGCTGGTCGGCACGTCATCACCACCCTGAGCAGCAATGACGATGCCAGCGATGATCGCGGCGAGGGCCAGGACACCGAGCACGATGCCCGTTCCGGTCGCTTCGCTTTCGCCAGCAACCGGAGCCGCAGCACGGTCCATCTGGACCTGCGCGATTGCAGGAGCGGCGGCCAGCGAAAGGGCTGCTGCACCGGCGAGAACGTTGCGGGTCTTCATATTCAATATCTCCTAGCGCAATTTGCGAGGTAAAAACTGTTCGGGCCGACTACTGGTCGAAAAGTCGTCCCATTACAAGACCAAAGGTCGGCGGGCGTTATCGTTCCAAAAATTGTTGCCTTGCGGCAACGCTTGTATCTCCAATGCTTAGCTCGAAACCGGCTTCGTAATTGCTGCACATGCTAAGGAAGGTGATCCCGATGTGCAAGATGCAATCCTCCTAACGTCGCAAAACAGGCTCGATTCGTCCCGACATGACGGGCGTGTCTAGGGCTTACCGAGGTAACTCGAGTCCGGCTACCAACGGCGTGTAAAGAAAAAGTTATCCGTGTTTCGCTCACCCGCCAGGCCGGCTTCGGTCCTTCAATCGCCGCGGCGGTACACCCTTTTTCCTCCAACCCAGGTTTCCAGAACCTGCGTGTCTCGAATTTCCTCGGGGCTGATACGAGAGATGTCGCGGTCGATCACTACGAAGTCCGCCTTCTCGCCTTTCACGAGCCGGCCAAACCGCCCCTCGGCAAAGCCGGCATAGGCGGCATCGCTGGTAAAGCCGCGCCACGCATCCTTGCGAGAAAGGCGTTCCTGCGGGAACCATCCTCCGGGAGGCAGGCCGTCGCCGTCGATCCGCGTCATTGCGACCGCCATGCCGACGAAGGGGTTGGCCGATTCGACCGGGGCGTCCGATCCGAGCGCAAGCCGGGCGCCTGCGTCCTTCAGGCGCTCCCAGGCGTAGGCCCCAGCCAGGCGATCCTGCCCAAGCCGGGCCTCCGCCATAGTCCGGTCGGACGTCTGGTGGACCGGCTGCACCGAGGCGATGATGCCGTACTCACCGAACCGCTCGATGTCCTCGGGCGAGACGATTTGCGCATGCTCGATTCGCCAGCGCCGGTCGCCATGATAGCTCTCCGACAGCTCTTCGATCGCGGAAAGAACCTCGGCATTGGCCGCATCTCCGATCGCATGGACGGCGACCTGATAGTCTTCGAGTGCCCCCCTGCTCATGAGGTTGCGCAGTTGCGTGTCGCTCAGCAACGGCAGACCGGTATTACCGGGATCGTCCGCATAGGGATCTTTCAGCCATGCCCCGCGCGATCCCAGCGCCCCGTCGAGATACAGCTTCACCCCGTTCAGGCGGAGCTTGTCGTTATAGAGCCACGGGGTAGGGCCGGTGCCCCCAATCACCTCCATGGCTTCCGTCCCCGCGGCATACGCCATGATCCTGATACGCAATTGGTCGGTATCGCCCGCCCGGCGGTAGGTCTGCCAGTCGAGGAGGGTGGTCCCCATGTCGGCGGCGGCGGTAATCCCCTGGGAAAGCAGGATCTTCTGCGCCGCCTGCAAGGCTACATCGCGATCCGCGGCGCGCGGCTCGGGGACGACCTTCTGGACCAGTTCGGTTGCCCCGTCGACAAAGACCCCTGCGGGAGCGCGATTCGCGAGGCGTTCGATCCGGCCGCCCTTCGGATCGGCCGTTTTCGCCGTAACGCCCGCTGCCTCCAGCGCGAGCGTATTGGCCCATGCCGCGTGGCCATCGACCCGTTCGAGGAAAACGGGCCGGTCGCTAACCGCGCGGTCGAGTTCCGTGGCGGTCGGGAACCGGCCCAGACCCCACTTTTCCTGGTTCCATCCACGCCCGAGTATCCACGGGCGACCGGGGTTGTCGCGGGCAAACTGCTCGATCAGCGCGAGTGCTTCCTCCAGCGTTTCGGTTTCCGAAAGGTCGAGCGTGAGGGCGCCGAACCCGATTCCCATCACGTGCAGGTGCGCGTCGATCATTCCGGGAACGATGATCTGGCCCTTCATGTCGGAAAGGTAGGTCGGACGCTCGGGTCGCTTGTCGCGCTTGTCGAGCACCTCGATGATGGTTCCGTCATCATCGACCCACAGTCCGGTGAAGTGGTCGATGTCGCCATCCTCGTCGATGCGCACGCCATCGACGTTGTCGATCAGGACATCCGCCTGCGCAGCGGTGGAAAGGGATGCGGCGCAAAGGAGGGCAAGCGCGAAAACGGAACGGAGTTTCATCAGGGAGATCGACTTTTCTTTACAGGCGGGTTCGGCTGCACGGTTACTGCCAACGCGCGGTGCTGCCAATGGCTCGCCTTGCGAGGCGATTTTACATCGTTCCCCACCAACGCGTCACATCTTGTTGCCGAGGCGGAATTGCGACGATAGGCGTCCCGCATGACACGCCCGGCAAATAACCCGCTCGACCAGTTGACCATCGATCATGTGCGGGCCGCGCATGCGCGCATTGGCGACGCGATCGTGCGTACGCCCATGTTAAGGTCCAAGACGCTTTCCGAGATTGCCGGGGCCGACATCTGGCTGAAGTTCGAGAACCTTCAGTTTACCGCCGCTTACAAGGAGCGCGGTGCGCTTAACGCCTTGCTGCTGATGGATGAGGAACGGCGCCAGCGCGGTGTCATCGCGGCGTCGGCGGGCAACCACAGCCAGGGCCTTTCATACCACGGCACTCGGCTGGGCGTTCCCGTCACGATCGTGATGCCCAAGACCACGCCTTCGGTGAAGGTGATGCAGACCGAAAGCGTCGGCGGCAACGTCGTTCTCGAAGGGCAGACCTTCGATGAGGCTTACGCCTATGCTCGCCAGCTTGAGCAGGAGCGCGGGCTCACATTCGTGCACCCCTTCGACGATCCGGATGTGGCTGCAGGTGCGGGCACCGTCGCGCTCGAGATGCTCGAAGATCAGCCCGATCTCGATTGCATCGTCGTGCCGATCGGCGGGGGCGGTCTGATCAGCGGGATGGCGACCGTCGCCAAGGCGATGAATCCGGCGATCGACGTCGTCGGGGTCGAGGCGGCGCTGTTTCCCTCCATGCACCACGCGCTCTCGGGTCAGCCGATGCCGGCTGGTGGCGACACGCTGGCGGAAGGTATCGCGGTGAAGGAGCCGGGCACTTTTACACGCGAGATCATCAGGGAACGCGTCGACGATATCCTGCTGGTGGGCGAGCCAGATCTCGAAGGCGCCGTCGCGCTGCTGCTGCAGATTGAAAAGACGGTGGTCGAAGGTGCGGGGGCCGCGGGTCTTGCTGCGGTGCTGGCCAATAAGGAGCAGTTCGCGGGCAAGCGCATCGGCTTGCCGCTGTGCGGAGGGAATATCGATTCCCGCCTGCTGGCCACAGTGCTGCTGCGCAACCTTGCGCGCGAAGGGCGGCTGGCGCGCCTGCGGATCGCGCTGAAGGATCAGCCCGGCGCGCTGCACAAGGTCGTCAGCCTGTTCGAACGCCACAACATCAATATCATCGAGGTGTACCACCAGCGCGTGTTCACCAAGCTGCCGGCCAAGGGTCTGATCACCGAGATCGAGTGCGAAGCCCGCAACAAGAGCCAGGTCGATGCGCTGATCGAGGACATGCGGGGCACGGGTTATGACGTTCACCTCGTCGAGCTGGCTTGACCCGTTACGCCACAGGTGTGCAAAATAAGGTCTCGTTAACCCTGCTTCATGGTTAAGGCCCTTCTAAGAGGGTGTTCCGTGAGGCATACGGTCCACCAGCCGCCGACCTTGAGTTTCTCTAGCCTTCGACAGGAGCGCCAGGCCTAGCCGTGACTGCCCCCGTTCGCTTTCCGCGCTTTTTCGTGACGAGCCCCGCGCCGTGCCCGTACCTCGCGGGTCGTACGGAGCGTAAGGTCTTTACCGAGCTGAAGGGACCGCACGCGGACCAGCTGAACGAAGCGTTGGGGCGCATCGGGTTCCGTCGCAGCCAGACCGTCGCCTATCGGCCAAGCTGCGTCGACTGCCAGGCCTGCGTGTCGGTGCGCGTGGTAGCGGGCGAATTCGCCCCCTCGAAAGCGCAGAAGCGCATCCTCAAGCGCAACAGCGACCTCGTCGTGACCGAGTGCCGCCCGTGGGCGACCTCCGAACAGTTCGAATTGCTGCGCGAGTATCTGGGCCATCGGCATCCCGAAGGCGGGATGACGAAAATGGACGAAGTCGACTATGCCGACATGGTCGAACACACACCTGTTTCGAGTTATGTCCTTGAATATCGGGAACCAACCAGCGATGGCTCTGTTGGGCGTTTGGTTGGAGCATGCCTGACCGACCGCCAGGGCGATGGGCTGTCGATGATCTACAGCTTCTACGATTCCGAGAATGAGGAACGTTCGGGTCTTGGTAACTTCATCATTCTCGATCACATCCGCCGGGCCGCAGAAGAGGGCATCCCTTACGTCTACCTCGGATATTGGGTCGAGGGATCGGCACGGATGCAATACAAGATCCGGTACCGGCCTCTCGAACGGCTCGGCCCGCGCGGTTGGCGCCGCCTGGGAAGTGAGGAACAGGATCGTCTCATTCGCGAAGCCGTTGGTGGCGATGCCTCTGCGGGCAGCACCGGTCGGGGTGACAAGGCGCTCGCCGTCAGCCGCTAGTACGGCTTGTCTTTCGGCGCTCGCAGTCATTCTTGCGAGTCAGGCGGGTGTTGCACACGCGCAGGATCGCAACGCCAATTCCGAACTCGAAGCGCTGATCCCCGACGAGGCGATCGACGATCCGGAAGGCTGGGCAGCCGATGGCGTGCCGCCCGAAGAGCCATCTCCCATCGATGGCCCCGATCCCTTTGCTGGCGAAGATATCGATCTGGCGCCCGAAAGCCCGCTGGCAGAGGTTCCGGGCCTGACCATCGAATGGCCCGATCCGCTCGATCTTCCAGACGCCGAACAAATCCCCGACGACGGCTCTGCCGAGTTCGCCGAGGACAACCCGCTGGAGGCGGGGCCGCTGCTGATCGATCCGCGCGTGGTCAAGTTGACCGATCAGCTGGAACTGGCGTTTCCATCCGAGGAAGGTGCGTTCCCCCAACTGGATGAGTTCGTCGACCAGTTCCAGATGCTCTCCTCGATCGAGGCGTATGGCGATACCGAGACCAATGTCGGGCAACTGGGCGCACGGGCGCGCGAGGACGAGGAAATCCTCAACCGGTTGCTGCGGGCATATGGCTATTACGACGGCGAGATCATCCGCGAAGTTGGCCCGAACCTGATCGAGGGTTCGGACGAACGCCCGCAAGTGCGGTTCAACGTCCTGCCCGGCGACCGCTACCGGTTCGGTGACATCGACCTGGGCGAATTGAACCAGGCCCCCGATTCGCAGACGCTGAGGAAGGCGTTCGATCTTTATCCCGGCGACTTCGTCGACAGCTACGAAATCCTGTCCGAACGCGCCGATCTCGACACCGCTCTCGGCAATAATGGCTTCCCGTTTGCCGAGATGGACGGCCCGGAACTGCTGATCGACCATGCGCGGATCGAAGGCGATCTGACAATGGCGGTGCGGCCCAACGGGCAGTACAATTTCGGCCAGGTGATTTCCACCAAGCCCGGCTTCCTTTCAGGCGAGCACCTTCAGACAATAGCGCGGTTCGAACCGGGCGACATCTACCAGCGCGATCTCGAACTCGATCTGCGTCGTGCGATCATTGCTACCGGGCTGGTGTCTTCGGTCACCATCACGCCCGTCGAGGCGGAAGCGCCCGCGAATGGCGAGCGCGGCGTGGTCAACATGGAAGTCGGGCTGACCGAGGCGAAACTGCGGACGATTGCAGGCGCGATCGGCTACGGGACGGAAGAAGGCTATCGCGTCGAAGCGAGCTGGGAACATCGCAACCTTTTCCCGCCCGAAGGTGCGCTGCGGGTGCGCGGCGTCGTCGGTACGCAGGAACAGCTGGCAGGCGTGACCTTCCGCAAGAGCAATTTCGGCGCGCGCGACCGCGTCCTTACCCTCGATGCGTTTGTCACCACGCTCGACAACAATGCCTTCAATGCCGACACGGCAGGCTTCACCGCAACCTACGAGCAGCTGTCGACGCTGCTGTTCCAGAAGCCGTTCAGCTGGAGCATCGGGCTCGAACTGATCGCCTCGGACGAACGGCTGGCCTACGATATCGACAACAGTAGTGTCGGCAATCCCAACCCGCCCCAGCGGCAGACCTATTTCGTTGCCGCACTCCCCGGTTATGCCCAAATCGACACCAGCGACGATCTGCTCAACCCGACCGAGGGGTTCCGTGTGTCGATGCGGGTCTCGCCTGAAATTTCGAACACCAAGGGCATGGAAACGTTCTACCTGCGCAATCAGGCGGACTTCTCCTATTACCAGCAAATCGGCGAGGACGGACCGGTTCTTGCGGGCAGGGCAAGGCTCGGCTCGATCACCGGCGCGGCACTCGACAACATTGCGCCTTCGCGCCGTTTCTTCGCAGGCGGCGGCGGTTCGGTCCGCGGTTATGGCTACCGGGCGATCGGCCCTCGCAATTCCGACAACGATCCGATCGGCGGTCGCTCGCTGCTCGAATTGTCGGCGGAGGCACGCGTACCGACCCCCTGGTTCAGTGGCGCGTTGCAGGTGGTGCCTTTCGTCGACGCTGGCTCGGTCGGCACCGCCGAATATCCTGACTTCAAGGACATCCGCATCGGTGCTGGGGTGGGCGTGCGCTACATGACCGGCTTTGGCCCACTGCGGCTCGATGTCGCAACTCCGCTCAATCCGAGGCCGGGCGACAGCCCGATCGCGGTCTATGTGTCGCTGGGCCAGGCATTCTGATGGCCGATGACGTCGCAACACAAATGCCGGACGAACCGGAAACGCGCGACGAGAATACGCGCAAGAAGAGCGTCGGCGGCCGGATAGCGCGCTGGGCGTTCGGCATTCTGGCGGTGCTCGCGCTGCTGGTGGCGGGGCTGGTGGCGGGGCTCAACTCGCCTGTCGGGAAGCGCTGGATCACCGATCAGATCGCCAATCTGGAACCGCAGAACGGCCTGCGGATCAAGGTCGGGCGGATCGAGGGCAACATCTATGGCGATGCGGTTCTCCACGACCTGACGCTGTCCGATCCCAAGGGCGTGTTCCTGACCATACCGCGCGCGGAGATCGACTGGCGCCCGCTCGCCTGGGCGAACAACCGGCTCGATATTCGTTCGCTGGTCGTCAAACGCGGCGAGTTGAAGCGCTTGCCTGAACTCAACCCGGGCGATCCCGATTCGCCCATGCTTCCCGGTTTCGACATCGAGATCGGGCATTTGGAACTTGAGAATTTCACTCTGGCGGAAGGCATCGCAGGCGACCAGCGCAGGCGGCTGAATCTCACAGGCAGCGCCGACGTCCATAATCGCCGCGCGATAGTGAAGGCCGATGGCCGTTTCGACGCGGGCGATCGACTTGTGGTCGACCTGACGGCCGAACCCGATGGCGATGTGTTCGACGCAGACGTGCGGGTCGATGCGCCCGCGAACGGCGTCCTTACGAGCCTGGCCGGACTGGAAGGGGCGTACGCCGCACGGCTTGCCGGGGACGGTACGTGGAGCGAGTGGGCGGGCAAGCTGCTCGTCGATCGCGATGGGGAGCGGATCGGACAATTCGATCTGACCGCACGCGACGGGGCTTATGGTGTTTCCGGTCGGGCAGACACCACACCCTTTCTCAGCGGTATCCCGCAGCGCGCGCTCGGCGCTGATACCCGGATTGAGGCACGCGGGACTTTTGCCGACCGTATCCTGGACGGAAAGCTGGAAGTGATAGGGCAAGGTCTGGGCCTGGTGGTCGAAGGTGCGGCGAACCTCGCGGAAAATCGTGCCGACGCAGTCCGCTTCGCTGCCGACCTGCGCGATCCGCAGCTTTTCGGAGACAGCATGCGCTTCGAAGGTGCCAAGGCCAGCGGCACGATCGACGGCTCTTTCCGCGATCTTTCGATCCCGTTCCAGCTTACTGCCGATCGTTTCGCGGCGGGCTCGGCCACGATCACCGGGATCGCGCAGCAGGGCACCGCAACCTATGACGGCAGCCGCTGGATCGTCCCCGTGGACGCGAAGATCGGGCGGATCGTTACCGGCAACGAACTTGCCGATCCGCGCCTCCTCAACGGGACGGCCACCGGGAGGCTGGTCTATACCGGGCGCGAACTGGTTTCCGACATGCTGCGCATCAATTTCCCCGATGCGAGCGCGCAGCTGTCCCTGCGCGGAAATCTTGCCGCGAACCGCTGGGAAGTGCGCGGACCGGCGGCGGTGAATGGGCTGTTGTTCGACCAAGTCGGGCGGGTCAACGCAGGAGGCAGGATCGACTTCGTCTACGATGGCAGGTGGCGCCTCACCGCAGACGTGCGCGGCCAGGTTCCACGGGTTACCAATGATACGATCGCCAATCTGGCAGGCCCGATACTCGACTTTTCGGGCGGGGTGTCGCTCGCGCAGAACGCGCCGATCGATTTCCGCCAAGTGCGCCTCAATTCGCGCAAGCTGAACCTTGTGATCGACGGCCAGGTTGCGCCGGGGACCACGCGCGTTGCCGGTCGAGGGCGGCAGGCGGATTATGGACCATTTACTGTCGAAGCATCGTTGACGGACAGGGGCCCCGAGGCGGTGCTCGTGTTTGCGGAGCCGCTGCCTGCTGCGGGCCTGCGCGATGTTCGCGTGGCGCTGAGCCCGATCGAAGAGGGTTTCGCCATTGAGACCGAAGGGGATTCGATGCTCGGCAGGTTCGTCGGCAAGATGGGCCTCTATTCGCCTGCCGGCGGGCCCACGAGGCTGGCGATCGATTCGCTCACAGTGTCCGAGACGCAGGTCTCTGGCGACATCACGCTGGGCGACGGGGCCGCGAGTGGCGAGCTCGCCCTGTCGGGCGGTGGTCTCGACGGAACGATCAGCCTGTCGCCGCGAGGTGGTGGGCAAGCGTTCGACGTCGATATCGCGGCGAGGAATGCGAACTTCGGCGGCGCGACCGCGTTGCAGATCGCGATCGCGGACATCAAGGCGAGCGGACTGATTGCCGACGGCAATACGACCATTCAGGGCGAGGCCGACGCGCAGGGCATAAGCTACGGAAGCCTTTTCATCGGGCGGATGCAGGGCGATGCCAAACTGATCAATGGGCGCGGAACCGTGAACGCCGCCATCGCGGGACGTCGCGGGCGCGGGTTCGCGCTGCAACTCGCCGCAGACGTGGCACCGGACCGCGTCGCCCTTGCTGCGCGCGGCAATCTTGCGGGGCGCGAGCTCACCATGCCGCGCCGTGCGATCCTGACCAAGGTCGATGGCGGAGGATGGGCGCTCGCACCGTCCCAGATCACCTACGGCGACGGCTTCATCCTTGCAGAGGGGCAACTCGGTGGCGGCGCGACCCGGCTTGACCTTCGTGCCGAGGATATTCCGCTGTCGGTCGGCGACATCGTGCTCGGCGATGCGGGGCTGGGCGGCTCGATTTCGGGTTCGATAAGCTACGCCGCGCCTTCGGGCGGGATGCCGACGGGCGAGGCACGGGTGAAAGTCGCAGGCTTTACCCGGTCCGGCCTGATCCTGGCTTCGCGACCGATCGATCTCTCGCTGGTCGCCCGCCTCGATGCCGACAAATTGCAAGCGCGCGCCATACTGGATGACAACAACACGCAAGGCGGGCGCGTGCAGGCACTGATTTCCGACCTTCCGCGAGACGGTAGCCTCATCGAGCGACTGCAGCGCGGCGACCTGTTCGCACAGCTGCGTTATCGCGGGCCGGCCCAATCGCTCTGGCGGCTTGCCGCGATCGACCTGCTCGATTTCTCCGGCCCGGTGGCGATTGCGGCCGACGTGCGCGGGACCCTCGAGCGACCGAGGGTGCGCGGTTCGCTGTCGAGCGACGATCTGCGCGTCCAGAGCGCGATTTCAGGCACCGACATTCGCGACGCGAGCGTGCGCGGAGACTTCGCGGGCTCGCGGCTCAGGATCAACAGCTTCAAGGGCACCGCGCCCAATGGCGGTGCGGTCAATGGTAGCGGCGTCGTCGACCTCAAGAACCTCGGCGCTGGACGGGGGCCGGAGATCGACATTCGCGCAGGCGCGCGCAACGCCCAGCTGGTCGATGCGCGCGGCCTCAAGGCCACCGTTACCGGACCTCTGCGGATCGTCTCGAATGGATCGGGAGGGACCATCGCCGGGCGTCTCGCGGTCAATCGGGCGAGCTGGAAGCTTGGGGTTGGCGCCGAAACGACCAAGATCCCGACGATCCCCACGCGGGAAGTCAATCTGCCGCGCGACAGATACCAGTCCGCCGCACCCGGCGCCCCGTGGCGCTTCCTGATCGATGCCCGGGCGCCGAGCCGGGTGGATGTCGACGGAATGGGGCTAGACAGCGAATGGAGCGCCGACGTGCGCGTGCGAGGCACCACCGACGACATGCGCATCGGCGGCGAAGCCAACCTTATCCGGGGCGATTACACCTTCGCCGGCGCGCGGTTCGAAGTGACGCGCGGACGTATCGAATTTGATCAGACGGAGGCGATCGATCCGCGGCTGGACATCCAGGCGGAAACCGACGCCGACGGCGTGAACGTGACCGTCGGTATCACCGGGAATGCGATGCAGCCGGAGATAAACTTCAGCTCCACCCCCGCGTTGCCGGAAGAGGAAATCCTCTCGCGGCTGCTATTCGGGGGCTCGATCACGAGCCTGTCGGCGACCGATGCGCTGCAATTGGGTGCGGCGGTCGCTTCGCTGCGCGGCGGCGGCGGTCTCGATCCGATCAACCAGTTGAGGAGCGCGATCGGCCTCGATCGCCTGCGGATCGTTTCTGCGGACCCGGTGCTGGGTCGCGGGACGTCGATCGCGCTGGGCAAAAATATCGGGCGCAGGTTCTATGTCGAGGTGATTACCGACGGGCAGGGCTACAGCGCGACCGATGCCGAATTCCGCATTACCAGCTGGCTTTCGCTCCTGGCGACGGTGTCATCCATCGGTCGCAATGGTGTCTCGATCGAGGCGAGCCGCGATTACTAGGCTTGCAGTCGCGATGTCGGCGGGTAAGGCGCACTTGCCGGACCGGCAGATGGGGGCGCACGGCTGGGCATGGGGCTTAAAGGTGGACGTATCGACGGCCAGACACCATCTGGCGCGCTAACCCTTCAATCGACGGCTTCTTGACGGACTTATGGCTTCGACGAACGACCAGCTGCTGGTGTGCGACCTGACCCAAAGCTATTCGCCGCGCGGCGGTGGCGGGGTCAGCACCTACCTCAAGGAAAAGCGCCGTTACGTACTTGAATCGACAAACCACCGTCTGTTGCAGATCGTCCCCGGCCCGGAAACAAAGGTGGTCGAGGACGGGCGCAGCATTTGGTGCGAGATCGCGGCCGGCGGGGTCGAAAACAGCCCGAATTACAGGTTTATCACCGATACCAAGCCGATTCGCGAGGTTCTGGAGCGCTTTCAGCCCGACCTGATCGAATCGCTGTGCCCGTGGATCTTGCCGTGGACGGCAATCCATTATCGGCGTCGCCATCCAGCTACCGCGCTGGTCGCGGGCTATCATACCGATTTCCCGGACGCGCAGGTCTTTCGCGTAGCGGAAAAACTGTTCGGTCATCAGCTTGCCCGTTTCTGGCGCTGGCAGAGCTGTTGTTATGGCGAGATTACCTATCGCGAGTTCGACCGCGTCTATTCGCTGGGCGAGACGTCCGCGGCCAATCTTACCCGCATGAAGGTGACCGATCCCGACACCATGTCGCTGGGTGTCCACACCGATATCTTCCACCCGGACAAGGCCGATCCCGGCTTTCGCGAAGAAATGGGGCTGGGCCACACCAAGGGCCCGCTGCTGATCTATGCGGGTCGGATCGATTACGAAAAGGGCGCGGATCAGCTGATCGAGATGTTTCGCAAGCTTCCGCGAGACCTGGATGCAGCTCTCGTGATGTTCGGCGACGGACAGCTGACCGAGGAGCTGAAAGAGGCGTCCGCAGGCCTCAACATCGCATTCCCCGGCTTCATGAGCGATCGGGGCGGACTGGCGCGAGCCCTTGCATCATCCGACATCTACGTTTCGGCCATGCCCAGCGAAACCTTCGGCATGTCGGTGATCGAGGCGCAGGCCTGCGCATTGCCCGTCATCGGCGTAGACGCGGGCGCAATGCCGAGCCGGGTTTCTCCCGAAAACGGAGTGCTGGTGCCGGTCGGCGATACCCAGGCGATGGCGCAGGCGGTGGTCGATGTCTGGCCCGGCAAGGTGCAGGCGATGGGGCAAAACGGCCGCGCGCTGGTGGAGCGCGAATACAGCTGGAACGCGACTTTCGACCACCTGTTCAAGACGATCTATCCCAAGGCATTCAAAGCTGCCGAAGCGCGTGTGCAGCGCGGCCCGCTGGGCTTTCGCCCGGTCTATAAATTCTTCAACGGCACCGCATAGCAATCGGCGGCCCTGACAAGAGCTCTTGACTGACAAGAGCTCTTGACTGTAAAGACCTCTTGTCAGGGCGATGCGCGTCCTGGCGGGAGGACGAGAACGTTGAAGAACCGCGTAAAGCACTATCGTGAAGACGCAGGCTGGAGCCAGGGCGAGTTGGCCCGGCGGCTCGGCGTGTCACGTCAGACGATCAACGCGGTCGAAACCGACAAGTACGATCCGTCCCTCCCATTGGCGCTCCGCATGGCAAAGCTGTTTGCCGTGGCGGTGCCTGACCTGTTCATCGACGATTGGGAGCCGCAGCAATGACAACCGATACGATCAAGAAGAAGCCGATGTGGCGTCGCCTGTTGCTGCCGGTGTCCGCCGGGGCACTCGCAGGATTTGTCGCAGCCTTTTCATTCCTCAGCCTTACCGATCTGGCCGCAGGAAGCGCGCTGGGCCAATCGCGCGAAATCGGGGGCCTGGCCGGCTTGCTGTATGCGGTCACAGGAATAGCGGTGCTGCTCGGCTCGCTGAACCCGGCAGTGGGCGCGAAATTCCTCAATGTGGAGGATGCCGACGAGTTACGGGAGCAACGCCGAATGCTGGGCTACAGCTCGGTTGCGCTCATCCTGCTCGGCGGCGCAATGCTGTTGCTGGCGCTTGGCGGGGAGGGCGCTCCGGTATCCGCTCCGATCGCGGCGGTTGGGGCGATCGCGATGGTGGCGACGGCCGTCGTTCTCAGCATATTGATGAACCGTCATACCGACGAGTTGCAACGCGCGCTTTCCAAGGACGCCACCGCCACCGCATTCTATCTTATGCTTGTCATCGGCGGGGGCTGGGCGATTTTTGCCCATCTGGGGATGACCGCCGGGCCTGCGCCGCTCGACTGGCTCACCATGTTCGCCGCTACCCTGCTGGTGGCTGCATTCTGGCAGACCGCACGGCGCGGGATGATGCTTCGCGGACCAAACTGAGCGCAAGAAAAAGGGCCGCCGGATTGCTCCGGCGGTCCCTTGTATGTGGTCCGACCACAGACGCTTACGCGCTGTAGTACATGTCGAATTCGACCGGGCACGGCGTGGTTTCGGTGCGCATCACCTCTTCCCACTTGAGCTCGGCATAGGCTTCGATCTGGTCCTTGGTGAACACGTCGCCTTTCAGCAGGAATTCGTGGTCCGCTTCCAGCGCCTCCAGCGCCTCGCGCAGCGAACCGCACACGGTCGGCACCTCGGCCAGTTCTGCGGGCGGCAGGTCGTACAGGTTCTTGTCCATTGCCTCGCCCGGGTGGATCTTGTTCTGGATCCCGTCGAGCCCGGCCATCAGCAGCGCCGAATAGGCAAGGTACGGGTTGGCCATCGCATCGGGGAAGCGGAATTCGACGCGCTTCGCCTTGTCGCCTGCACCATAGGGAATGCGGCAGGAGGCAGAGCGGTTGCGGGCCGAATAGGCCAGCAGAACCGGCGCTTCGAAGCCCGGCACCAGACGCTTGTAGCTGTTGGTGGTCGGGTTGGTGAAGGCATTCAGCGCCTTGGCATGCTTGATGACGCCGCCGATATAATAGAGGCAGTTGTCCGAGAGACCCGCATAGCCATTGCCCGCGAAGGTCGGCTTGCCATCATCCCAGATGGACATGTGGGTGTGCATGCCCGACCCGTTATCTTCCTTGATCGGCTTGGGCATGAAGGTCGCCGTCTTGCCGTACAGGTGCGCGACCTGATGCACGACGTACTTGTAGATCTGCATCTGGTCGGCGGTGTGGACCAGCGTCGAGAAGGTCAGGCCAAGCTCGTGCTGCGCCGAGGCGACCTCGTGGTGGTGCTTGTCGCAGTTAAGGCCCATCTCGATCATGGTCGAGACCATTTCGGCACGGATGTCGACTGCGCTATCGACCGGCGCAACGGGGAAGTAGCCACCCTTGGCGCGCGGGCGGTGGGCCATGTTGCCCGCTTCGTATTCGCGGCCAGAGTTGGTCGGAAGTTCGATGTCGTCGATCGCAAAGCCCGACCCTGCATAGCCGTCTTCGAAGCGGACATCGTCGAACATGAAGAACTCAGCTTCGGGTCCGACGTAGACGGTGTCGCCGATGCCGGTCGACTTGAGATAGTTTTCCGCGCGTTTCGCGGTGGTCCGCGGGTCGCGTGCGTACCAGTCGCCTGTGTTGGGCTCCACGATGTCGCAGAACAGGATCATCATCGGCGTCGCGCTGAACGGATCGATATAGGTCTGCGACAGGTCGGGGCGCAGGATCATGTCGGACTCGTTGATGACCTTCCACCCGGCGATCGACGAACCATCGAACATCAGGCCGTCTTCCAGCTCATCCTCGCCAAGGAGCCCGGCGACCATGGTCAGGTGCTGCCATTTGCCCTTGGGATCGGTGAACCGCAGGTCGACCCACTCGATGTCCTGTTCCTTGATCTGCTTGAGTACGTCCTTGGCAGTAGACATAGTGCTCCTTTCGGATGGTAACTGGCAGCGGATGCCGCGTGGATGGTTGCGAAACGGTCTTACAGGGCGTCGTCGTCGCGCTCGCCCGTCCGGACGCGCAACGCGGTGTCGATGGTGGAAACGAAGATCTTCCCGTCGCCGATGCGGCCCGTCTGCGCGGTGCCCGCGATCGCTTCGACCACACGTTCGGCCAGCGCGTCGGGAACGACCACCTCGAGCTTCACCTTGGGCAGGAAATCGACGACATATTCGGCACCGCGATAAAGCTCGGTATGCCCCTTCTGGCGGCCGAAGCCCTTGGCTTCGGTGACGGTGATCCCCGATACGCCGACCTCGTGCAGCGCCTCCTTCACGTCGTCGAGCTTGAAGGGTTTGATGATCGCTTCGATCTTTTTCACCGCGCCTGGTGTCCTCCGAGGTCGTTGGCCTTGCCGAGTCGGCAAACTGTCATGTGCAGCGTAGGGCAATGTTGCAGTGCGGAAAAGGGGGCACGTTCATTGCGTGAAAGGACGCAAATGAGAGCGATTGTGCCGATCAAAGCCGCAGGGACGCAGTTTCCGCAAATCCGGCCATCAGATTGAGGTTCTGGATCGCCGCCCCGCTGGCCCCCTTGCCGAGGTTGTCGAGCATCGCGATCAGCCGCGCATTCCAGCCGCCTTCGTTGCCGAACACCCGCAGCGTCATCGTATCGTCGGGCATGGCGTCCCGCTGGAGCAGGAGTTCGCTCACAGCGGTATCACGCTCCAGATTCACGACGCGCGAACTCTCGTAAAATTCGGCCAGAACGTCCCTGAGCGCGTCGGCATGCGGCTCGGTTGCTATCGCGCCCAGATGAAGCGGCACCTCGACCAGCATCCCGCGGAATGCGGGCACGACGGAGGGCGCGAACAGCACCGGGTGCTCAAGCCCGGCATGGGCCTGCATTTCGGGCAAATGCTTGTGGTCAAGCGTCAGCCCATAGGCGCGGAAGGCGATGTCGGGTTCGTTGTCGAACCGCTCGATCAGGGCCTTGCCGCCGCCAGAATAGCCGCTGACCGCGTTGACGGTGAAGGGCCAGTCGGCGGGCAGCAGTCCCGCGCGCACCAGCGGGGCAACCAGCCCGAGGAAACCGGTGGGGTAGCAACCCGGATTGCTGACGCGCGCCGCCTGCGCGATCCGGTCGCGCCCGATGATTTCGGGGAAGCCGTAGGTCCACCCGTCTGCCACTCGGTATGCGCTCGACGCATCGACGATGCGGGTCTTGCTCGACGGATCGACCAGGGCAACCGCCTCGCGGGCAGCATCGTCGGGCAGGCAGAGGACTGCGAAGGGCGTGTCGTTCAGCGCCTCGCGCCTCGCATTCACATCCTTGCGATGCGCCTCGTCGAGGACGAGCGGTTCGAATTCCGGATGCGCTTCGAGCCGGGCGACAATCTCGAGCCCGGTAGTACCGGCGGCGCCGTCGACGAAGACCGGCATCGTCATTGCGTGAATGCGGACCGCTTGACGTAGCCCGATGGGCCATCCGGCCCGACGCAGCCCCATACCCACGTATTGGTGATGTCGAGCGCTTCGAATTGTGCGCCAGGTTCGAGCGTCAGCAGAACGTCCTCGTCCCCATTGGTCGAGCGCAAAAGGGGCGACGGTGCATCGCCGACATGCAGGATCGAGGGGATGGCGTAATGCGCCACGAGGAAACGCGAAGCGAGCGCGATATGCGCCAGATCACGGCGCAGCGGCAGCGTGCCCTTGTCGGGCCATGCTACCGGGCCGGTGAGTCCCAGAATGCCGTCGGGCACGGAATAGGTGGTTTGATCGGTCACTAGGGCGTGTCGGTTGTCATGCTCAAGATCGCGGCGCTTAGCCCGCGTCCGCGCGACAGACAACCTCGCTGGCGGGAATGGCCCGGATTGCGCATGATTTATGCCCCGAAACGGGCCTTCAGCATGTGCCAGCTCGCCCGCAACCCGTAAGCTTCGCCTCCCTTGGGCCGACCCGGCTTGGGCGTGGGGCGCCACGCATAGGTATCGAAGTGCGCCCAATCGATGCCGTCTCCGACAAACTTATCGAGGAACAGGCCCGCCACGCTTGCTCCGGCGAACCCGTTCGTGGGTGCGTTGATGCAATCGGCGAGCGGGGAGTCCAGCCATTCGACATACTGGTCGGGCAGGGGGAGACGCCACGGTTCGTCGTCGTGCGCCTTGCCTGCCTCGATCAGGTCAGAGGAGGTTGCGTCGCGTCGCGTCATCAGCGCTGGGAATTCGGGGCCCAGAGCGACGCGCGCCGCGCCGGTCAGCGTGGCGAAGTCGATCAGCAGCTCGGGGTTTTCCTCGCTCGCACGGTCCAGCGCGTCGGCCAGGATGAGGCGACCTTCGGCGTCGGTATTGGTGATTTCCACCGTCAACCCCTTGCGGCTGGTGACGATGTCGCCGGGCCTCAGCGCATTGCCCGAAATCGCGTTCTCGACCGCAGGCACCAACAGGTGCAGCCGCACCGGCAGGTTGTGCTGCATCACCAGCTTGGCGAGGGCAATCGCGTGCGCCGCGCCGCCCATATCTTTCTTCATCAGCGCCATGCCCGTCGCCGATTTAATGTCGAGCCCGCCTGAATCGAAGGTGACGCCCTTACCGACCAGTGCGAGCACGGGCGCATCGGCTTTCCCCCAGGTGAGGTGGACGATCCGCGGCGCATGATGGCGTGCCGCCGCGCGGCCGACTGCGTGAACCATCGGGTAGTTCTGTTCGAGCTGGTCGCCGCGCGTCACCTCCAGCTTGGCATCGTGCGCCTTGGCGATGGCTTCGATTTCCGATTCGAGCGTCGCGGGCCCCATATGCTCGGGCGGGGCATCGACCAGTCGCCGGACGAGATTGACCGCGTCGGCTTCCGCAATGGCAGGCTCGATCGTGTTGACATTGCCGGTCAGCAGGATGCGCGCGCCGGGTGCTTCCGCCTCGCTGCGAAACGCGAGGTTGCGGTATTGCGCGGTCTGCCACCCATGCAGCGCAGGGCCGGGTTCGCCCTTCGCCATGCGGTAGGTGCCCGCGGGGAGAGTCTCGGCGAGCCGCGCGAGGCACCAGCTGGAAAGATCGTCCGGGTCGGCGACACCGCCGACCGCGAACCATGCGGCGCCGTCGCCGGGCTTTGCCGGGACTATCGCGGTCTCGTAGCCCTTGCCGGTGAAGCGCTGCGCTTCGAGCATTGCGCGCTGGACGTCGCTCAATTTCCACGACCAGTCAGCGAAGCCCGCTTCGTTGACGAGGTGGATTTCTGTCGCGTTCTGGCCTCGTTCGGCCTGTATCAATGCAGTGTCACTCATTATATCGTGCATGGCGATGATAGAGCGAAGGCTCAACCGGATTCGCGTCGCGACAAGGGAATTGATCTTTCATGACGGCACGTCTTGCCACTGCTGTAATCGCATTGTGCCTCGCCAATACGGCGTGCACCTCGCCCGAGGAGCTTGAAAAGAAGACCGGGGTCGATGGCGATAAGACCGCCCAGAGCGAGGGTGAGGCGAAGGCTGCAACCGCGACAGAGCTGGCCCGCGACATCACCGAGAAGAACGACCTTTACGCTTTCTCCTTCTCCTACCCGGAAGCGCTCGGCACGGTGCCAGCGCTGAAGGAACGGCTGGACGAGCAGGCCAATCGCGAAGAAGCCGACCTCCAGAAAGCTGCGCAGCAGGCGAGCGACGAGGCGCGTTCCGAAGGTTTCCCGTACAATCGATACATGGTCACCATCGAGTGGAAGCTGGCCGGGAAGACCGACAACTGGCTGAGCCTTATCGAGAATGGATCGACGTATTTTGGCGGTGCCCACGGCAATTACGGCATCAGTAGCGTGCTGTGGAACATCGGATCGCAGCGCCTGCTCGAACCGATGATGCTGTTCGAATCGAAGGATGCTTTCGCGCAGGCGCTGGGGAATCGCTTTTGCGATGCACTCGATGCCCAGCGCATGGCGCGGCGCGGCGGCGAGCTGGACGAGGGTGACGACACCTTCAACCGGTGCCCGGATATCGACGAGCTTGAGCTGGTGCTGCTTTCTAACGGTACGAAGTTCGACCGGGTGATGCTCTACGCTGCGCCGTATGTCGCAGGGCCCTATGTGGAGGGCGACTACGAGGTCGAGTTGAGCGTGGACGATGCGATCCGCGCGGTGGTGAAGCCACGCTATCGCGACGATTTCATCTCCTGATCTCGCTTTTTGCGCCCGTCATGCGTATCTAGCGCGGCATGAACGAATATCAGACCATCGACAGCGAAACCGAAGTCTATCGCGACGGCACGATCAAGCTGCACGGGCCCGAGGGGTTCGAAGGCATGCGCAAGGCCGGCAGGCTGGCCGCCGAAATCCTCGACGCGATGCCCGAGCTGGTAAAGCCCGGCGTGACCACCGCGAGCATCGACGACGCGGTGCGCGGGATGATGCTGGATGCAGGCGCGGTGCCCGCAACGCTCGGCTATCGTGGTTATACGCACAGCTGCTGCATTTCGATCAACCACGTGATCTGCCACGGCATCCCGAGCGAGAAGACGCTGAAGGATGGCGACATCGTCAATATCGACGTCACCCCGCTGCTCGACGGCTGGCACGGCGACACAAGCCGGATGTACTTCGCGGGCGATCCGCCGCTGAAGGCGAAGAAGCTGGTCGAGGCGACGCACGAAGCGCTGATGCTCGGGATCGAGGCCGCATCGCAGCCCGGCGCCCGGCTCGGCGATATCGGCGCCGCGATCGAGGCGCATGCGAAGCAGCACCGCTACGGCGTGGTGCGCGAGTTCTGCGGACATGGGGTGGGGCGCCTGTTCCACGATGCGCCCGAAGTGGTCCACGCAGCGCAGGCGGGCACCGGCCCGCTGCTCAAGCCCGGCATGTTCTTCACCATCGAACCAATGCTCAACGCGGGCAAGCCGTGGGCCAAGGTGCTGGGCGACGGGTGGACAGCAGTGAGCCGCGACAAGTCGCTTTCCGCGCAGTTCGAGCACTCGCTGGCGATCACCGAGGACGGCGTGGAAATCTTCACGCTCAGCCCGAAGGGCCGCGACAAGCCGCCTTATTCCTAATCGCGCGCGGCCCTGATCGCGGCGGCCGCCGCGAAAGGAGCGATGGCGCACAGCACGAGGCTGAACGCGGCGGCGAAGAGCGCGCCGCTGATGTCGTCGCGCGCGAGATGACCGGCTCCGAAGATCACCAGCGGCACCGCTATCGGTGCCAGCAGTAGGCCTGCCAGTGCGGTGCCTCCGCGCAAGGACGCAAGCAGCGCCGAGGTGATCAGGCCGATCGCGGCAAGGCCCGGCGTGCCCGCCAGCAGGCTTGCGAGAAGCCGCCAAAAAGTCTGTCCGGTCAGCGACAGCAAAGCGGACGCGGGCAGGGTGGCGATCAGGATCAGCGGGCCGAAGCTGAGCCAGTGCGCCACCAGCCGAGCGGTCATGGCAATCTCTTCGCTGATCCCGCGCAGGGCCAGTTGATCGAACACGCCAGCCTCACGGTCGGCGGCGACCAGCCGGTCGAGCGGCAGGATGCTCGCGAGCAGGGCCGCCACCCACAGCACACCCCCGCCGGTGCGGGCGAGCAGGCTGGGCTCGGGGCCGACAGCGAAAGGGAACAGCACCGCCACTAACAGGAAGAAGATCAGCGGAAGGAAGGCCGCGCCGCGCGCGCCGCCGGGCAGCAGGATGGCGAGATCGCGCCTGAGGAGGATCGCGAAGGTTCTCATCCGCCGAACTCTGCTAGATCGAGCGTGCGGGCTGGCAGATCGACCGGCTGGTGCGAAACGAAGGCGCATAACCCGCCGGCCTTGCAGTGTTCGGAAACCAGATCGGCGAGCAGGTCTTGCGATGCGGCGTCCAGCCCGGCGAAAGCCTCGTCCAGCAGCCAGACCGGGCGAGGGCGTAGCAGCAGCCGTGCGATCACGCCGCGCTGTTTCTGGCCGGTCGACAGATAATCAACCGGAATGTCGGCCAGGGCCTCGATCCCCAGCCGCCGCAGCGGTTCGCCGATGTCCGCGCCGCCATCCAGCCGCGCCCAAAATCTTAGCGCATCGCCAAGCTTTCGATCCGGATCGAGCGCATGCCTGCCATCGATCATGCCGACCTCGCCGCTGCGCTCGATAGAGCCCGCAAAGGGGCGCGCCAGCCCGGCGAGAATCCGCATCAGGCTGGTCTTGCCCACGCCGTTCGGCCCGCGCACGTGAAGCATGTCGCCGGGCCCCAGATCGAGGTCGAGCTGTCGGAACAGCAGCCGGTCGCCCTTGCGGCAGGCGAGGTCCGTGGCGGAAAGGCGGGCTTGCATGGGGCAGCGGGTTAGGCGAGAGCCCGGCCAACGGCAATATCACCCGAACCGGAGAGAAGTGCGATGACAGTCGAAAAACTGAGCGAGGGCGAACGAAAGAACTGGCTCGACGCGCTCGATGGCTGGGCGATGGCGAGCGACCGCGACGCGATCGAGCGGACCTTCAAGTTCACCGATTTCAGCGAGGCGTGGGGCTTCATGAACCGGGTCGCCCTGCTGGCAGAAGCGCACGACCACCATCCCGAGTGGTCGAACGTCTACAACACGGTCGAAATCGCCCTGACCACGCATGACGCCGACGGCCTGTCGATGCGCGATGTGGAAATGGCGAAGGCGATCAACGCGCTTTAATCTACTCCGAGTGCGGCCCGCTTGCGCGCCTGCTTGCGCATCTGGCCGGGCATCCACCGAGAGGCAAAGGCAACGCGCTTGGCCGTTTTGCCGACGGTGGTGTGCAGCTTGTCGCCGTGCACCGCCTGCCAGGCGGCCTCGCCGACCTCGCTTACCGGCGTAATTTCCAGTCCGGCAGCCATGACCTGTTCCTTGATCGAGGCATTGCTGCGGTCGTTGGGATTGTGCTGGATCAGCGGGGTATCGATAAAGCTGGGCATGATCGATCGCACATTGATCCCGTATTGGGCCCATTCGGCATCGAGGCTTTCGGTCAGCGCGCGCACGCCGAACTTGGTCGCCGAATAGACGCTGGCGCCCGAGGTTCCGTAGATCCCGGCGGCGCTGGCGGTGTTGAGCAGGCACGATCCCGGGGCGGTCTTCTGCAAGTGCGGCAGCGCCGCCTGCGCGCCGAACAGCACGCCTTTCAGGTTGATGTCGAGGCAGCGTTCGATCTCGGCGACGCTGTTCTGGTCGATCGTGCCGCCCAACGGGATACCCGCATTATTGGCGACCACATCGATCCGACCGCCCGCCGCGGTGGAGAAGGCGTTGAGCGCCTCGTCCCAGGCATCGCGGTCGCGCACGTCGAACATGTGGCCGAAGCTGAAGCCGAGGCCGACCAGGTGCTGGGTTTCGATCATGCCCTTTTCGTCGATATCGCCGATGCCGACGAACCAGCCGCCCTTCGCAAACCGCTCCGCAATCGCGCGTCCGATTCCGGACCCGCCGCCGGTGATGAAGATCGCCTTTTTCATATCTCAGGTCTCGTCCCAAAAAGAAGCCGCACCTGCGTAATGCGGGCGCGGCTTCGTGTCACCTGTTCGGGCGATGGATCAGTCGACTGCTTGCGCGAGTCCTTGGACGAAATCCTCCCCTTCCACGATTTCAGCCGTCGAGGCTTGCAGCGTGTCCTTGATCGGTTCGGCGCGCCCGCCAAGGCAGGTGGCGAGGAAGTTCTCGGTCACCGCGTTGAACGCGATGTTGTTCTCGGGCCGCGCGAAGCCGTGACCCTCATCGGGGAAGAGCACGTAGGTCACAGGGATGCCCTTTTCCTTCATCGCCTCGACGATCTGGTCGCTTTCCGCCTGGTTGACGCGCGGATCGTTGGCGCCCTGGCCGATCAGCAGCGGACGGATGATCTCGTCCGCCTTGTAGAGCGGGCTCGCGTCGATCAGCAGCTGCTTGCCTTCGGGCGTGTGGGGGTTGCCCATCCGCTCGTGGAACTGCGCGACCACTGGGGCCCAGTAGGGCGGAATGGTGGAGAGCAGCGTTTCGAGGTTCGACGGGCCGACGATGTCGACCCCGCAGGCGAAGGTGTCGGGCGTGTAGGTCAGCCCGACCAGCGTGGCATAACCGCCGTAGGACCCACCCATGATCGCCACCTTGTCCGGAATGGCGACGCCCTCGTCGATCGCCCACTTCGTGGCGTCGATCAGGTCGTCGTGCATGGTCTTGGACCATTGCAGGTTCGACGCGTTGATGAAGTCCTTCCCGAACCCGGTCGACCCACGGTAGTTGACGCTCATCACCGCATAGCCGCGATTGGCGAGCCACTGGTGGTAGCCGTTGAAGCCATACCCATCGCGCGCCCACGGTCCACCATGGACCAGCAGCACCATCGGCACCGGCTTGTCAGGAAAACCGTCGCCATTGCTGTCGCTGCCCGGCGGCAGGGTGAGGTAGGAGGGCAGGGTGAGCCCATCGCGGCTCTTCAGCTCGAGCGTGTGCATCGGCTGAAGCGGTGCGCCTTCCAGTTCGGGCCGGGTGACGTACAGCTCGGTCAGCGTGTTGGCTTCGCGGTCATACAGGAAGCTCTTTGCCGGGCCGACCACCGGGTCGTTGCCGACGATCCACTTGGTATCGTCCTCGGTCCGCGAACCGATCCCGAATTCGCCGGTCAGATTAGCCTTCAGGAAGTCGAGCGATGCCTTCACTTCCGGGTCGAGCGCGACCCATTCGTTCTTCAGATAATAGACCGAGTAGGCCTCGACCTCGCCGGTCTCCTGGTCGCGGATCGAGCCGCCGATATCGGCCTTGTCGTTCTCGGCGATCACGCGCGTTTCCCCGGTTTCGACATCCATCGCGGTCAGCGCGGCGGTGTTGCGCCCGCGGCTGTCGAGCCAGTAGAGCGTCTTGCCGTCGGTGGTGAAACCGGCGGGGTTGGTGGTCAGCGAGTCTTCGAGGCCCGTGCTGCCGAAGGGCTCATCTTCTACGGCATTGTCGACGACCTTGAAGAAATCCATCCCGCCTTCGGCGTTGGGCCGCAGCGCAAGGCGCACGTCGAGATTGTCGTCCGCGACGAACCCGGCATAGCTGTTGTTCTCGATCAGCTCGGTCAGCTCGCCGGTATTGAGGTCGAGCATGTAGACGTCGTGATACTGCGGATTGCGGTTGTTGAGGCCGATCAGGATCTTGTCCTTGATCCGGTCCGACCCGCCGACGACCATGACGCGGGTGTTCTCGAAATCGGTGAGCGTGGTTTCCACCCCGGTCTCGACGTTGATGCCATAGAGCAGGAAGTTCTCGTCGCCGCCCTTGTCCTGGATGTAGAGCAGGCTCTGGCTGTCGGGGGCCCAGAAATACTGGCGGATCGGGCGTTCGGTCGCCTTGGTCATCACCTTGGCATTGTCGAGGTCGCCCGCCGGGGCCAGCCACACGTTGAGCACGCCGTTCGAGGGTGCGAGCCAACTGATCCACTTGCCGTCCGGGCTGATCTGCCCGCCCGCGCGCGTCGGATTGCCGAACAGCGCCTCGCGCGGGATCAGGGGAGCGCTTTCGGCATTGGTGGTCGCGGTCATGCTGTCATCCGTAGAGGCAAAGGAAGGCACGGCGGCTAGCGTGGGCGCGGCAGTAGCGCAACCGATGGCAAGGGCGATCTTGTGGCGATGGAACATGAAACCTCTCCTCCTGGGTGAACGACTCCTTTAGTAAATTAAACCTGTCACAGAGTAAAGGGACATTGACTATCTCGCTGAGATCAACCCATCACAGCGCAGGATTGTCGTAGCAGTGCCACGTGAAGATGGCCGTCGCGCCGCGGTGGGGGCGCCAAGGATCTGCAAGTGCGCGGGTGGCCTTTTCGTCGGGGCGCTCGTCGAGGCCGAGGATCTTGCCGATGCCGGCCATCACCGCGAGGTCGCCGGCGGGCCAGATATCGGGCCGTCCTTCGGCGAACAGCAGGTAAATCTCGGCGGACCAGCGGCCGATGCCCTTGATGCGGGTAAGTTGCGCGATGGCTTCCTCATCGTCTTCGGGCAGGTTCTCGAGGTCCAGCTCGCCCGCGCTCACCAGTTCGCATAGCGATCGGGCATAGCCCTGCTTCTGGCGGGAGAGGCCGCAGGCGCGCAGCGTGTCGAAATCGCGTTCGAGCAAACAGCCCGGACCGAAATCCTCGCCCAGTTCGCCCTCCAGCTTGCGCCACACGCTCGTGGCGGCGGCGACGCTGACCTGCTGGCCGACGATGGTGCGCAGCAATGTCTTGTACCCGGTCGGGCGGATGCGAGGTTCGGGATAGCCCGCGATCTCGAGCGCGCGGGCGATGCCCGGCTCCTGCGCTGCAACCGCGTCGAGGCCCTGCTTTATCTGCTTCGCGCTCAATCCCATCGCAGTTACCCTCTCTCGCCGGCCTTCTCTTGCATTGCCGAAACGCAGCTTTTAGCAGCCTCGTCAACGGCGGGGCGTGGCGCACGATCCCCCGCGGATGGAAAAGGACATTCAATGCCCAAGCTTACCGTGGTCGACCGCAGCGGAACCGAACGCATGATCGAGGTCGGGGACGGCCTGACCGTGATGGAGGCCATCCGCGACAACGGGTTCGACGAATTGCTGGCGCTGTGCGGTGGCTGTTGCTCGTGTGCGACCTGCCATGTGCATGTCGACCCGGCCTTCGCCGACAAGCTGCCCGCGATGAGCGAGGACGAGGACGACCTGCTCGAAAGCAGCGACCACCGCAACGAAACCTCGCGCCTGTCGTGTCAGATCGAGTTCACTTCCGATCTCGACGGTCTGAAGGTGCAGATCGCGCCAGAGGACTGAGCGGCAAGGCAAGCTTGCGCGCGCGATAGTTTATCGCGGTTGCTGCACGCTGCGGTGACGGTCTAGGTTGCTCCAATGGCTTCTCCCGCACCGCTTTCGCGTACTCTCGATCTTATTGGCAACACTCCGCTCGTCCGGCTCGCCGGGCCGAGCGAGGCTGCCGGTTGCGACATCTACGGCAAGTGCGAATTCACCAATCCGGGCGGATCGGTGAAAGATCGCGCGGCGCTGTGGATCATCCGCGATGCCGAGGCGAAGGGCCTGCTGAAGCCCGGCGGTACGGTGGTCGAAGGGACGGCCGGAAATACCGGGATCGGGATCGCGCTGGTCGCCAACGCGCTCGGCTACAAGACCGTGATCGTCATGCCCGACAACCAGTCGCGCGAGAAGATGGACACGCTGCGCGCATTGGGTGCGGAGCTGGTGACGGTCCCGCCGACCAAGTTCGCCAATCCTTGCCACTTCGTTCACACCTCGCGCCGCCTTGCTGAAGAGACCGAAGGCGCGATCTGGGCCAACCAGTTCGACAACACCGCCAACCGCAAGGCGCATATCGAAAGCACCGCGCCCGAGCTGTGGGAGCAGCTCGATCACCGGATCGACGGTTTTACCTGTGCGGCGGGTACGGGTGGTACGATTGCCGGGGTAGGGCTGGGCCTCAAGGCATTCGACGAGACCACGCGCATCGCGCTGACCGACCCGCATGGCGCGGCGCTCTACAACTACTACGCGCATGGCGAGCTGGAGTCCGAAGGATCGTCGGTCGCGGAAGGGATCGGGCAGGGGCGGATCACCGCCAATCTGGAAGGCGCGCCGATCGACACGCAGTTCCGCATCTCGGACGAGGAAGGCCTGCACTGGGTCGCGCGGCTTTTGCAGGAGGAAGGGCTGTGCCTCGGCCTGTCGTCGGGCATCAACGTTGCGGGTGCCGTCGCGCTGGGGAAACAGCTGGTGGCCGATGGCCGTAAAGACGCACGAGTGGCGACGATCCTGTGCGACACCGGCTTTCGCTACCTCTCGACCATTTACGACGCTTCGTGGCTGCGTGCGAAGGGCCTGCCGGTGTTCGAATGGCTGACCGATTGACGGCCACGATCCACGCTTTACCCTTATGCGCATGCCCCTGATCCCCCATACCGACCGAACGGAGACGGATTCGCGCAACCGGGCGTTGAGCGCGGAGGTGACGCAGCGCCTGCGCACCGGAATAGGCGGGATCCTGGTGGTCGTGATCGCGGTAGGTATCGCGAACGTGATTTTCACGCGTGCCCTGCAGAACGAGGAAACGACCGTCCCCCAGGCGGCGGCAACCATCGAGCCGAGCGCTACGCCTACCTCAAGCGATCCGCTCAGCGATGCGGGAGTCGTCCCCGATCTTCCCGCGCAGGCAGACGAAGAGCCGGTCCCCGAAGGTCCCGTGCTTCCCGAAACGGGCGAGGGTGCCCCCATTGAATAAGACGCTGCTCGCCGCCGGGCTCGGCGGGCTGCTGGCGATCGGGGCGACGGGCTTCGCGCTGTCGGGCGAGGGTGCTTCGTCGTCGGGTGTACAGATCGTTCCCGATGAACCGCACGGCGAGCGGTTTGGCCTGTCTTCGTCCCTGCCGATCTATCGTGCGCCGCAGGCCAGCGTTGCCGACGCATTGTCGCAAGGCGCAGAGAGGCCCCACTGGCTGCGCGCCGCGGTGGAAGCGCACAACAGCCTTGCGCCGATCGATGTGATCGATGCGAACAGCCTTTCGCAGATCGACACGCTGCTGCTGATCCAGCCACGCGCGCTGACCCCGGCCGAGTTCGTCGCGCTGGACCAGTGGGTGCGCGAGGGTGGGCGGGTCCTGCTCGTCGCCGACCCCATGCTTGTCGGTGAGCCGCCCTTCGCTCTGGGCGACCCGCGCAATCCCCAGGCCATCGCGGTGACGGGTCCGATAGAGGCGCGCTGGGGGCTCGAACTGCAATCGGGAAAAATTGGGGACGGCGCGGAACGCTCAGTCACCCTTGCAGGGCACGACATGCCCGTGTCGCTGGGCGGGACCTTCGCAAAGCGGCCGCCGACGGGCGGTAGTCCCGAGAATTCCGCGGATTGCGAACTGCGGAGCGGGGGGCTGATAGCCACCTGTGAGATCGGGGAAGGGCGTGCCGTGCTCGTTGCAGATGCGACACTTTTCGAGGACCCGGAGGGCTCGCAGCAGGCACCGGAAATTTTCTGGTCGCTACTAGGAATCCTTGGGGACGAGCCCTCGCGCTAGAACTTCCTCATAGAAAAATCAGATACTTACTCGAACATGACTGTTCGGGCTGTGTGTCGTTTGGCGCGCGTTAACCAGATAATTTAAGCTTGTCAGGCACGTAAAACTGCCGCCAATTCGACCTGCAGCGACGATCTCCACAGAGATTCCTAACTTTCCCCTTTAATCCCCAATCGTCCCGAGATAAGACAAGTCTCGTAACGGACAGGAATCGACTCGCGCGTGGGATGCCACGCGAACCGAGGCGCATGCGCGCCTCGGCACGGGAGAGCTCTGTCCATGGGGTGAAGCGCTCACAGGGGAAGAGCGGCACGTGTCGGAAGTGTTTCAGGGATTTAGCGGGCAGGCCTTTTCGCTTCGCAGCGAAAAGGGTCGGTTCACGCTGCCTCCCGCATTCCGCAACGCGGTCAAGCTCTCCACCGTCGACCGCAAGCTGTGCCTGACCAAGCATGACAAGTGGGATTGCCTGGTCGGTTTCGGCATGAACCGGGTCGAAGATTTCGAGACGATCCTCGATCGCGAAGAGGAAGCGGCCTACAAGTTCGGGCGCGATTTCGACCGCGATACCCGCGCGATGCAGCTTCACAGCTTCGAAACCATGCCGTTCGACGACAGCGGTCGTTTCATCATGCCCGATTTCGTGAAGGATCTGGGCAAGATCGAGAACGCGTTGTTTTTCCAGGGTGCGGGGAAGTTCTTTACCGTCTGGAACCCCGCGAAGCTCTACGAAATGGGCCCCGAAATGGCGATGCCCAAGGCCGCCTGTCGCGCGCTGGAGAAAGAGGCGCTGGCGAAGGGGAAGAAGAAGTGAGCGCTTCGGCCCAATCCCCGCACGTCCCCGTCCTGCTCGACGAAGTGATCGCGGCGCTCAAGCCTGCGCCGGGCGAACTGATCGTCGACGGCACCTTTGGCGCAGGTGGCTACACCCGCGCGCTGCTGGGCGCGGGCGCGACCGTCCATGCCTTCGATCGCGATCCGACCGCGATCGAAGCCGCGCAGGACTGGTCCGAATTGGCCGAAAGTCCGCCGCGTCTGATCTTCCACCGCCGCCCGTTTGCCGAAATGGCGGACGCGCTGGGCGAGCAGGGCGTCGCGCAGGTCGATGGCGTGGTGCTCGATATCGGAGTGTCCTCGATGCAGCTCGACCAGGCGGAGCGCGGGTTTTCCTTCGCTGCGGACGGGCCGCTCGACATGCGGATGGACCCCGACCTGCCCAGCGCTGCGGATTTCCTCAACAGCGCAGACGAAGGCGAAATCGCCGATGTGATCTACGAATATGGCGAGGAGAGGCAGTCGCGCCGCATCGCGCGTGCGATCGTCGCTGCGCGTCCGCTCGAAACCACGGGCCAGCTTGCCCGGCTCGTTCGCAAGGCGACCGGGCACAAGCCGCATGACAAGAAAGACCCCGCGACGCGCACCTTCCAGGCGATCCGCATCCACGTGAACGGAGAACTGGATCAGCTGCGCCGCGCGCTCGTCGCCGCCGAGCAGCTGCTCGCGCCCGGCGGACGGCTGGTCGTCGTGTCGTTCCATTCTCTCGAAGATCGTATCGTGAAGCGCTTCCTCCGGAGCGCTTCCGGTCAGGTCGGCGGCGGCTCCCGCCATCTTCCCCTTAAGGAGGCGCCGCTGACCACGTTCGACAAACCGTCCCGCGCCGTGCGCGCGGGCGAGGCGGAGCTGCTGCGCAACCCCCGCGCGCGCTCCGCAATCCTACGCGCAGCCACCCGGACGCAACAGCCGGCAAGAGAGGAATGGATCGATGGTTAGGGGCAGTCGCCTAAGGCAGATCGGCTGGGCAATCTGCATCGGTGTCGTGTTCGCCGGTTTCATGCTGCTGACCTTCCGGGTCAACGCGGTGAAGAGCGAGGTCGTGCGCGCCGAGCGTGAGATCGTCGTGCTCGAACGCGAGAAACTGGCAATGGAAACCGAATTCGAAACGCGCGCCAACCAGCAGCAGCTGGCCGACTGGAACGCGATCGAGTTCGGATACGCCTCGCCGCGTGCGGACCAGTTCCTCGAAACGGAACGCCAGCTGGCGAGCTTCAGCGCACCCCGCGCGGCGGATTCTCCTCCGCCGATCCGCTTCGCGCGCGAAATGGAAGCGAGCGACTACCCGGCGCTGGTTTCGCCGCTGGCAGAGCATGACAATCCCGGCGATGGCGAACCCGAAAAGGTTGCCGCGCCGACTCAGGGCGAGGCGCGTATCGCGTTGGCGAGCTTCGACTAATGGCAAGCATTCCGATCGACAGCATGGTTGCGGCGGGCCCCCTGCGGGTTGCCAACAAGCGACTGGAATCGCTGTTGGTCGCGCGGATGCGTGCGCTGCTGCTGATGCCTGCGTTCGGATTGATCGCGGTGGTCGCGCTGCTGCGGATCGCCTCTTTCGGGGTGCTCGGCGCGCCCGATACGCCGATGTCGATGGAGCAGCGCCTGCTGCCGCCGCGCGGCGAGATCACCGATCGCAACGGCCTCCCGCTTGCGCGCAACTACGATGCCTTCGCGCTCTGGTTCAATCCTGCGGCGATGAAGGACGGCGGCAGCCCGCTGGTCCACACCCCCGCCGAAGTGGCGGCGAAGCTTGCCGCGATCTTTCCCGAACTCGACCGGGCTGACGTCGCCGAGCGTCTCGCGAGCGGAAAGGCGCAGTACCTGCGCCGCCGGTTGCTGCCCGAAGAAGCCAACAAGGTGTTCGAAATCGGTGAGCCCGCGCTCGAACTGCCTGCGGAAAAGGAACGCTTCTATCCGCAGGGGTCGATGGCGGCGCATGTGCTCGGCTACGTCAAGGACGGCAAGGGTTATCTGGGGATGGAGGCGGTCCTCGACGACCGCCTGACCGACGAGCGCCTGCGCGGCCAGCCGAGTGCCATTTCGCTCGACCTTCGCGTGCAGGGCGCGCTCGAGGATGAATTGCGCAAGGGCATGCTCTCGGTCAACGCGCGCGGCGCGGCGGGCGTGGTGCTGGATGTCGATACCGGCGAAGTGGTCGCGCTTGCTTCGCTTCCCGCGTTCGACCCCAACGATGTCAAGCCGACCGACCTGATCGGTACCGAGGAGCAGCGACGCCTGAAGCAGCCGTCCAATTCCTTCAACAGCGTGACCTACCAGGTGTACGAGCTCGGCTCGACCTTCAAGCCGATCACCATCGCGTCCGCCATCGACGCAGGTGTCGTTCGCGATCTCGGCCTGCGCTACGATGCAAAGCCGGTGAAAGTCGCCGGGCGTACGCTTGCGGACAGCCATAGCCTCGGAGACACGCTCAACGTGCCCGAAGCGTTGATTCACTCTTCCAATACCGTGACCGCGCGCGTCGCCGACAAGCTCGGTGGCGACAAGCTGCGCGACACCATGCGCTCCCTCGGCCTGGACGAGCGTCCCTATATCGAGCTGCCCGCGCGCGGGCAGCCGCTGGGGCCGGGCGAACACTGGTCGCGCATCACCACCATGACGGTCAGCTACGGGCACGGCATCGCGGTGACTCCGCTGCACCTTGCATCGGCCTATGCAGCGCTGGTCAACGGCGGCATCTGGCGGCCTGCAACCCTCCTCAAGGTGGAACCCGGCACCGAAGTGAAGGGACGGCGCGTGTTCAAGGAAGATACCAGCGCCCGCATGCGCCAGCTTTTGCGGATGGTCGCGGTCTACGGCACCGGGCGGAGCGCCGATGCGCCCGGCTACCGGGTCGGTGGCAAGACCGGTTCTGCGGAAAAACCCTCCGCCCACGGCTATCGCAAGAAGAGCCTCGTCTCGACCTTTGCCGCCGCCTTTCCGATGGACGATCCACGCTACGTCGTAATCGCGATGCTCGACGAGCCCCAGGGCACAACAGCCAGCTCCTACCAGCGGACCGCCGCCTGGAATGCTGCGCCGATCGTGGGCAAGCTGATCCCACGGATCGGGCCGATGCTGGATGTCCGTCCCGATCTGAGCCGCGATGTCGACATCTCCGACCTGCGGCCCCTCATCCGGAGCGATATCGAGTGAAGCTGAACCCTCTTCTCGAAAAGTCGGGCCGTGCCGAACGTGGACCGGACGATGCCATGGTGACAGGCTTTGCGATCGACCATCGCAAGGTCGCGCCGGGCACGATTTTCGGAGCGTTCGAAGGCGCGGTAGTGAACGGCGAGGATTTCATCGGCGCTGCCGTCGCTGCGGGCGCGGTGGCGGTTGTTGCGCGGCCCGAAGCCAGGGTGGCGGGTGCGCTGCACATCTCCGATGCGGTTCCACGCCGTGCCTTCGCGCAGATATCGGCCCGCTATTTCAGGCCGGTTCCTGCAACGATCGTCGCCGTGACGGGGACCAACGGGAAGACATCGACCGCCGAAATGACCCGCCAGCTCTGGCGCATGCTGGGCGAGCGTGCTGCGAGCATCGGCACGCTTGGCGTCACCACGCACGACGAGAGCATCTCGACCGGATTGACCACCCCCGACATCGTCACCTTCCATTCGAACCTCGCGGGGCTTGCGCGCGAAGGCGTGACGCATCTGGCGTTCGAGGCATCGAGCCATGGCCTCAGTCAGTACCGCAACGAGGGCGTGCCCGTGCGCGCCGCCGCGTTTACCAATTTCAGCCGCGACCACCTCGATTACCATGAGACGATGGAGGCCTATTTCGAGGCCAAGATGCGCCTCTTCGACGAGGTGGTCGACGATGATGGTGTGGCGGTGATCTGGGCCGACGGGAGCGAATGGTCCGCCAACGCCCGCCAGCGGGCGCAGAAGCGGGGGCTGGGCGTCTTCACGGTCGGCCCGATAGGCGAAGACATCACGCTGGTCGAGCAGGAGCCGACGCAGCTTGGCCAGGGGCTCGAGATTGCCCGCAATGGAGAGCGACGCACGATCCGCCTGCCGCTGATCGGTGCCTACCAGGCGGCCAACGCGCTGACCGCTGCGGGCCTCGCACTGGCGACCGGTGCGGACGAGACCCGGCTTTGGGATGCGGTTGGGCGGTTGCAGCCGGTGCGCGGCCGGCTCGAACGCGCGGTCATCACGCAGAGCGGCGCGCCCGTCTATGTCGACTACGCGCACACTCCCGACGCGCTCGAAGCCGCGATGGCGGCTCTGCGGCCGCACGTCGATGCAACCAAGGGCGGGCGCCTGATTGTCGTTTTCGGAGCGGGCGGCGACAGAGACAAGGGCAAGCGCGCCGAGATGGGCAGGGTCGCGAGCGAATGCGCCGATCTGGCGGTCGTCACCGACGATAACCCGCGCGGTGAAGACGCGGCGGAGATCCGCAGTGCGATCCTTTCGGGAATGACCAGCGACGCACTGGAGATCGGTGACCGGCGCACCGGGATCGCCACCGCGATCGAACAGGCAGGCAGCGGCGACATCGTGCTCGTCGCGGGCAAGGGACACGAACAGGGCCAGATCATCGGCTCGGGAGAGACTATGCGAGTACACCCCTTCGATGACGTGACCGTGGCGCGCGAATGCGCAGCGGCGGAGTCTGCGGCATGAGCGCGGCGGCACTTGCCCATCCGCGCATGCGCGTGTGGCCGACATCGCCGCGCGACAAGCTGCAACTCGCGCTGTGGACCGCCGCCGAGATCGCAGAGGCGACGGGCGGCGTCGCCTCGGGCGATTTCCAGTGCTCGGGCGTCGAGATGGACAGCCGCGACGTGCGCGTCGGCGATCTGTTCGTGGCGTTGAAGGGCGAGGCGATGGACGGCCATCGCTTCGTGGGCAAGGCGATCGCTGCCGGTGCCGCGGCGGCGCTGGTCGACCGGCCGGTCGACTGGCCGCATGTGCTGGTGGAAGATACCACGGCGGCGCTCCATGCGCTTGCCGCAGCCGCGCGAGAGCGGTCCCCGGCAAAGCGCATTGCGGTGACGGGGTCGGTCGGCAAGACCGGGGTAAAGGAAGCGATCTTCACCGCGCTTGACCGTTCCAGCCGGGGCCAGGCACATCGCTCCATCCGCAGCTACAACAATCATGTCGGCGTGCCGCTCAGCCTTGCACGGATGAACGCCCGTGCGCGCTACGGCGTGTTCGAGATGGGGATGAACCACGCGGGCGAGATCGCTCCGCTGGTGGATCACGTACGCCCCGACGTTGCGGTTATCACCACCATCGCGCCTGCGCATATCGAGAATCTCGGCAGCATCGAGGCGATTGCGGACGAGAAGGCGCAGATCTTCGGCGGCCTGAACGAGGACGGGGCGGCGATCATCCCCGCCGACAGCCCGCAATACGAGCGGCTGCGCGCCCATGCCGAAGCCGCAGGTGCCGAAATCTACTCCTTCGGCCGGTCGAAGGATGCCCGCGTGCGCCTGCTCGACGCGATCCCGGCGGCCAATGGCGGTGCGTCGCTGGTCACCGCGCAGATCGACGATACGCGCCTGTGCTACTCGGTCGCCGAACCGGGCGAGCACTGGATCGACAATTCGCTCGCGGTGATGGCGACCGTCTACGCCGTAGGCGGCGATCTGGGCGCTGCCGGAATCGCACTGGGCGAGATGGGCGGCCTCAAGGGACGGGGTGCCCGCCACACGATCACTGCGACGGGTGGGCGTGCGACGCTGATCGACGAAAGCTACAACGCCAACCCTGCGTCCATGCGTGCGACGCTGACGCAGCTTGGCCAGACGCCCGCAAGCCGCCGGATCGCAGTGCTCGGCGCGATGGGCGAGCTGGGCGAATTCAGCCGCCAGTTCCACGAACAGCTGAGCGATCCGATCGAAGACGCGCGGGTCGACTTCGCGGTTCTCGTCGGGGAAGCAATGGAGCCGCTGGTGCGCAAATTGGGGACGGCTTCGGCTAATGGCCTTGGCAATCCGCTGGCCTTCGCCCATTGCGCTGGGCCTGCCGAAGCGATTGCCGCGCTTGAAGAATTCGGTCTCAACGCCGGGGATGCGATCCTAGTGAAAGGATCGAACGCCGTGGGTCTGGGCCGCCTGGTCGATCACTTCGTCAGCCGAGGCTAAGCAAGGGATCGGGGACGGCCGAGAATGTTCTATCTAATCGCGAAGTGGCTTGAATTCGAAGGGATTTTCAATCTCTTCCGCTACCAGACCTTTCGTGCGGGCGCTGCCATCCTCACCGCATTGTTCATCGGCCTGCTGATCGGGCCCAAGCTGATCGACGTCCTCCGCGTGCGCCAGGGGAAGGGCCAGCCGATCCGCGAAGACGGGCCGCAGACCCACCTCGCCAAGCGCGGCACGCCGACGATGGGCGGGCTGATGATCCTGATCGCCATGGTGCTCAGCTTGCTGCTGTGGATGGACCTCACCAATCCCTTCGTCTGGGCGTGCCTCGCCGTGACCATCGGGTTCGGCGCGATCGGGTTCATGGACGATTACGACAAGGTCACGAAGAACAGCCACGCGGGCGTTTCGGGCAAGGTGCGTCTGGCGCTTGAGTTTATCGTTGCGGGGATCGCCGCCTATATCATCGTCAGCCAGATCAATACCTGGCTCTACGTGCCCTTCGTGTCCGACCGGGCAATCCCGCTCGGGCCGCTGTATTACGTCTTCGCTGCGATCGTGATCGTGGGTGCGGGCAATGCGGTGAACCTGACCGACGGGCTCGACGGGCTGGCGATCATGCCGGTCGTCATCGCGGCGGGCACCTTTGCGATCATCGCCTACCTTGCCGGGCGCGCCGACTTTTCCGAATATCTCGGCATTCCCTATGTCGAAGGCGCGGGTGAGCTGGCGATCTTCTGCGCATGCATCATGGGCGCAGGGCTTGCCTTCCTGTGGTTCAACGCGCCGCCTGCCAATGTCTTCATGGGCGACACCGGATCGCTGGCGCTGGGCGGAGCGCTGGGCGCTATTGCCGTCGCCAGCCATCACGAAATCGTGCTCGCCATCGTCGGTGGGCTGTTCGTATTCGAGGCGCTTTCTGTCATCATCCAGGTCTTCTGGTTCAAGCGCACGGGCAAGCGCATCTTCCGCATGGCGCCGGTGCACCACCATTTCGAACAGCTCGGCTGGAGCGAAACCAAGGTCGTGATCCGTTTCTGGATCATCGCCATCGTGCTCGCGCTGATTGGGCTCAGCACCTTGAAGCTGCGGTGATTACCTCGCCCGCCTGGAAGGGCCGCAAATATGCGGTCCTCGGCCTTGCGAGGTCGGGCCGGGCGACGGTGAACGCCTTGCTGGCTGCGGGCGCCGACGTGACCGCGTGGGACGAGCGCGAGGAAACGCGCGTGGCCTTTGCTGGTCGTGTGACGCTGGCCGATCCTGTCGAAGCCGACCTGACCGGCTTCGATGGCGTCGTTGTGTCGCCGGGCGTTCCGCTGAATCGCCATCCCATCAAGCCGCATGCCGACAAGTATGGCGTGCCGGTGATTGGCGATATCGAGCTGTTCGCGCAGGCGCGCGGCGGTCTCCCACCGCATAAGGTCGTCGGGATCACCGGGACCAACGGCAAGAGCACCACTACCGCGCTGACGCACCATATCCTGAAGACCGCGGGTGTGCCGACCACGATGGGCGGCAATATCGGTCTGCCGATCCTCGAGCAGCAGCCGCTGCCCGAAGGTGGCGTCTACGTGCTGGAGCTGTCGAGCTACCAGATCGACCTGACCTACAGCCTCGATTGCGACGTCGCGGTGCTGCTCAACATTACGCCCGACCATCTGGATCGTTACGAGAGCTTCGAAGCTTATGCTGCGGCAAAGGCGCGGCTGTTCGAAATGCAAGTCGTGCCAAAAGTGTGCGACTACTGCTCAGCGTTCGTAGTTGGCGATGATGCTACGACGCAGCGGATTGGATTGGATTTCGGCGCCTATCAAGCCGGGGAATTTGAGTGGGAGCAAGACTTGCTTTCGGACCAACTCGGTTGGCCCACTCTGCAAGGTCCCCACAATGCGCAGAACGCTCTGGCGGCCAGTTCTGCGACCTTCGCTACTGAACTGGTTTCACCCCAAGACATCCGCAACGCCCTCCGCACCTTTCCCGGCCTGCCGCACCGGATGGAGCGCGTCGGCGAGCGGGGCGGGGTGCTTTATGTCAACGACAGCAAGGCGACCAACACCGCCGCCGCCGCGCCTGCGCTGGCCGCGTTCGACAAGATCCACTGGATCGTCGGTGGGCAAGCCAAGGAACCGGGCCTGGGCGAATGCGAGCAGTATATGGGCCACGTCACCGCAGCCTACACCATCGGCGAGGCGGGCGAGGATTTTGCCGAGGCGCTGACCCCATATTGCGCGGTCAGCCGGTGCGGCACGCTCGACAAGGCGGTGGAGCTGGCATTGCAGGTCGCGCGCGCAGGCGAGACCGTGCTGCTCAGCCCCGCTTGCGCCAGCTTCGACCAGTTCCGCGATTTCGAGGATCGCGGTGAGACTTTTCGCATCCTCGTCAATTCGCTCGACCGGGATCTGACCGCATGAATATTGCGCCTGCAACTGCCATCGCTTCGGAACTGCCCGGCCGCACCAACCGGCGCGAGACGATCCGCGCCCGGCTGAAAATCTGGTGGCGCGAGCTGGACCATGTGCTGCTCGGTCTGATTGTGATCCTGATCGCGGTCGGCTGCGCGGCGATCTCTGCGGCAAGCCCCGCTGGTGCGGCGCGTCTTTCGAGCGACGAAGTGACGCTCAATCCGCTGCGCTTCCTGTTCCTTCACTTGCGCTGGCTGGCGGTGGGTGTGCCCGCGATGATCGGCCTGTCGATGCTCAGCCGCGACAGCGCACGCCGCTTTGCAATCCTGCTTTCCGCAGCAATGGTTGCGGCGATGCTGCTGGTGCCCTTCATCGGCAGCGAGGTGAACGGCGCGCGGCGCTGGCTGAACCTCGGCTTCTCCTTCCAGCCGTCCGAATTTCTCAAACCCGGCTTTGCGATCACGTTGGCCTGGATCATGAGCTGGCGGCTGAAGGACCCAGAAATCCCGTCCTTCGCTCTCGTCACGGGTGCGCTGGGTGTGGTCGTGGTCCTGCTGATGGCGCAGCCCAACCTGGGCGATGCAATCCTGTTCAGCGGCGTCTGGTTCGTGCTGGTCCTGCTGGGCGGCGTGTCGTTCCGTCACATTGCCGGGCTGTTCGCCGGCGGCCTCATCGGCCTCACATTGGCATATGCGTTTTACGACAATGCCCGCCACCGGATCGATTCCTGGCTTTTCGGCGGCACCGATTTCGACCAGGTCGACCTTGCCCAGCGTACGCTTCTGGCAGGGGGCTGGGATGGCGTGGGATTCTGGGTCGGGGTGAAGAAGTTCCGCCTGCCCGAAGCGCAGACCGACTACATCTTTTCCGTCGTCGGCGAGGAATTCGGCTTGCTCGCCTGCGGTGCCATCGTGCTCCTCTTCTTCGCCATCGTGCTGCGCGTGCTGGTGCGGCTGGCAAGCGAGGAAAACTATTTCGCGCTGCTCGCTGCCGCCGGGCTTACCGCGCAGCTTGGTGCGCAGGCGTTCATCAACATTCTCGTCAACCTTTCGCTGTTTCCGTCGAAAGGCATGACCTTGCCGCTGGTCAGCTATGGCGGCTCGTCGACGATCGCGGTATGCATGAGCCTTGGCCTGCTGCTCGCGCTCACGCGCCGCAACCCGTTCCTGACGCGGGAGACTGCGGGCCTTCGCAACATGCTCTTCGACAAGGAAAGGGACAAATGAGCGGGGCCAATCGACATTACGTGCTCGCCGCAGGCGGAACGGGCGGGCACATGCTGCCCGCCTTCGCGCTGGCGCAGGAACTGGACCGGCGCGGGCATCACGTCGCGCTGATCACCGACGAGCGCGGGGCGAATATCCCCGGCAAGCCCGATTTCATGCCCGCGCACATCATGCCCGTGGGCCGCTTCACCAAAAATCCGCTCAGCTGGATCGGCGGCGCAAGCAAGGTGATGGAGGGCCGCAAGATGGCCCGCCGCCTGTTCGAGAGTTTCGAACCGAGCGCAGTGGTCGGCTTCGGCGGCTATCCCACGCTGCCAGCCTTGCTCGCGGCGAATGCCGACAAGATTCCGAGCGTGATCCACGAACAGAATGCCGTCCTCGGGCGGGTCAACCGCCTGCTCGCTCCGCGGGTCGATGCGATTGGCACGTCCTATCCCAAGGTCATGCGGCTCAAGTCCAAGTGGTCGTCCAAGGTCCATCTCGTCGGCAACCCGGTGCGCCCCGAAGTGCTGGCACTGCGCGAGGAACCGTTTCCGACCTTTACCGAGGACAGCCTGCTGAAGGTGCTGGTGACCGGCGGCAGCCAGGGCGCGAGCATTCTGGCGCAGGTGGTGCCCGACGGCCTTGCGATGCTTCCGCCTGCGCTGCGGCAGCGGCTTCAGGTGGTGCAGCAGTGCCGGCCCGAGGATGTCGGTGCGGTGCGCGAACGCTATCGCAACCACGACATCCCCGCCGAACTGGCCACCTATTTCGAGAACATGGCAGAACGGCTCGCGGATGCGCACCTGTTTATCGGGCGCGCGGGCGCATCGACGATTGCCGAGCTTACCGCCGTGGGTCGCCCAGCGATCCTCGTGCCGCTGCCGATCGCGACCGACGATCATCAGGCGGCCAACACGCGCGAGATCGTGGAAGCGGGCGGGGCGCGGATGATCCGGCAGAGCTCGTTCACGCCAAAGGAACTCGCGCGCCAGATCCAGGTGCTCAGCCAGCGTGCGGGCACCTTGAGCACGGCGGCGCACAAGGCTTGGAATTGCGGTCGCCCGGATGCGGTGAAGGACCTCGCCGATCTGGTCGAGAGCTTCGGCGGGGCCGAGTTGATGGACGTGATCCGCGTCGGCAAGAACAACGCTCGTGGCGCGTCGCAGGGCGCTGCCGTGGGGCAGGGCGCGGCGCGCGATGCTGCGAAGGAGCGGGTCTCTTGAAAGGCGTCGCGACCGATATCGGAATCATCCACTTTGTCGGCATCGGCGGGATCGGCATGTCCGGCATTGCCGAGGTGATGCATAACCTCGGCTACGACGTGCAGGGCTCCGACATGGCGGAAAGCCCTGCGGTAGAGCGGCTGCGCCAGCGTGGGATCGCAGTGTCCATCGGCCACGCGCGCGAGAATGTCGAAGGCGTGGCGGTCGTGGTCACTTCTACCGCGGTCAAGCGCACCAATCCCGAGGTCGAAGCCGCGCTGGAAAACCGCATTCCCGTGGTGCGCCGTGCGGAAATGCTCGCCGAGCTGATGCGATTGAAGTCGACCATCGCCATCGCGGGTACACACGGTAAGACGACTACGACCAGCATGATCGCGGGGCTGCTCGACTGTGGCGAGATCGACCCGACCGTCATCAACGGGGGAGTAATCGAACAGTTCGGCTCGAACGCGCGGCTGGGCGATTCCGATTGGATGGTTGTCGAAGCGGACGAGAGCGACGGCAGCTTCCTGCGGCTCGACGGGACCATTGCGGTCGTCACCAATATCGACCCCGAACATCTCGACCACTACGGCGATTTCGATGGCGTGAAGCGCGCCTTCGTGGAGTTCATCCACAACGTGCCCTTCTACGGCGCTGCGATCCTGTGCGTCGATCATCCCGAAGTGCAGGCGGTCATCGGGCAGGTGCGCGATCGCCGGGTGATCACCTACGGCTTCTCGCTTCAGGCCGATATCTGTGCAGTCAATGTAAAGCCCGAGGCAGGCGGAAATCGGTTCGACGTGATGGTGCGCCAGCGCGGACAGGAAGATCGCCGGATCGAGAACGTGTTCCTGCCCATGCCCGGTCGGCACAATGTTCAGAACGCGCTGGCGGCGATTGCCGTCAGTCTGGAGATGAACTGTTCCGACGACGTAATTCGCGAAGGCTTTGCCCGCTTCGGCGGCGTGCGGCGGCGCTTCACCAAGGTCGGCACCGTGGCGCTCGACGGCGGTACCGCGACCGTGATCGACGATTACGCGCACCATCCGGTCGAAATCCGTGCCGTTCTCTCCGCTGCGCGCGAAAGCGCCGATGCGCGCGAGAACCCCGCACGTGTGATCGCGGTCATGCAGCCGCACCGCTATTCGCGTCTGGGCGAGCTGATGGGCGAGTTCCAGGCCTGCTTCAACGAAGCCGATCAGGTCTACGTTGCCCCGGTCTATGCGGCGGGCGAAGACCCGGTCGAGGGGGTCGATGGCGGCACGCTGGTCGACGGGATCAAGTCGCTCGGCCACCGCCATGCCCAGACGATCGAGGATCGCGAGCACCTCGTCCGCATCCTCGCGCCCCAACTGGAGCCGGGCGATCTCGTACTCTGCCTCGGCGCGGGCGACATCACCAAGTGGGCGGCAAAGCTGCCCGACGAGTTGCAGGCCGAACGCAGCAAGGTGACCGCATGAACGAGGCGCTCTCCCTTCCCAAGGTGCGCGGCAAGCTGACGCAAAACGCGCCGCTGGCGCCGCTCGTCTGGTTCAAGGCGGGCGGCACGGCGGACTGGCTGTTCGAGCCTGCCGACATCGACGATCTGCGGGCCTTCCTGGCTGACCTCGATCCGGCTGTGCCGGTCATGCCGCTGGGGCTTGGCTCCAACCTGATTGTGCGCGATGGCGGCGTGCCCGGGGTGACGATCCGGCTCGGCAAGCCTTTTGCGAAAATTCATGCCGAGAGCGATCACACCTTGCGCTGCGGCGCTGGCGCGCATGGCGTTTTGATCGCCTCGACTGCGCGCGACAATGGAATTGCAGGTCTCGAATTCCTTCGCGGCATCCCCGGAACGCTCGGTGGCTTCGTCCGCATGAACGGCGGCGCCTATGGGCGCGAGACCGCCGATGTGCTGGTCGACTGCGATGTAGTGCTGCGCGACGGTTCGCTGAAAACGCTGCCGGTTGCGGAGCTGGGCTACACCTACCGCCATTCCGAACTGCCCGAAGGCGCGGTCGTGGTCGGCGCGCGGCTTAGCGGCGAAGCAGGCGACCCTGCCGAGATCGGTGCCGAGATGGACCGCATCGCTCAGGCGCGCGAGGATAGCCAGCCCGTGCGCACCAAGACCGGCGGCTCCACCTTCAAGAACCCTCCGGGCGAAAAGGCCTGGCAGCTGGTCGACGCGGCGGGTTGTCGCGGCATGATGCGCGGCGGCGCACAGGTGAGCGAGAAGCACACCAATTTCCTCATCAACACCGGCACCGCGACCAGCGCGGATATCGAGCATCTGGGCGAAGATGTCCGCGCGAAGGTGCGCGATAATTCTGGGATAGAACTCGAATGGGAAATCCAGCGGGTGGGGCGCAAATGATCTTGTCAAAAAAACTCCACGTCGCCGTGCTGATGGGCGGCTGGGCCAATGAGCGATCTGTCTCGCTGATGAGCGGGGAGGGCGTTGCCAAGGCGCTCGAGGCGCGCGGGCACTCTGTCACGCGGATCGATATGGACCGGCAGGTTGCCGCACGCATCGCCGAGGCGAAGCCCGATATCGTGTTCAACGCGCTCCACGGCGTGCCGGGCGAGGATGGCACGGTGCAGGGGATGCTCGACCTGATGGGCGTGCCCTATACGCATAGCGGCCTCGCGACGTCGGTCATCGCGATCGACAAGGAACTGACCAAGCAGGCGCTGGTCCCGCGGGGTATCCCCATGCCCGGTGGCCGGGTCGTGAAAACCGATGACCTCTATGGCGGCGACCCGCTGCCGCGCCCCTATGTGCTCAAGCCGGTCAACGAAGGGTCCTCGGTCGGCGTGGCGATCGTCACAGACGAGAGCAACTATGGCAATCCGATCTCGCGCGATGCGAAGGGCCCGTGGCAGGAATTCTCCGAATTGCTCGCCGAACCCTACATCCGGGGCCGCGAGCTGACCTCTGCGGTGGTCGGCGGCAAGGCGCTGACCGTCACCGAACTGATCGTCGAGAGCGGTTTCTACGATTTCGAGAACAAGTACACCGACGGGCGCACGCGCCACGTCTGCCCGGCGGAGATTCCCCAGGAGATTTCGCAGGCGTGCATGCGGTATGCGCTAGAGGCGCACCGCATCCTGGGCTGCAAGGGCACCAGCCGCACCGATTTCCGCTGGGACGACGAGCAAGGCGTCGATGGCCTGTTCGTGCTCGAAACTAACACGCAGCCGGGGATGACTCCGCTCAGCCTGGTGCCCGAACAGGCGCGGTTTTGCGGAATGAGTTACGAGGATCTGGTCGAAACGATCATCGCGGATGCGCTGGGGCTTGGCGCTCCGGACGAACGGGGAGGAGACGATGGCGCGCAAGGTCAAGCGTAAGGCAACCGGCGTTCGCCGCGCCGCCAATTCGCGCTCGCGGGCCTCGAAGGCGCGGGCAGCGACACGGCAGGGCAAGGGCGTGGTCAATTCCGCGCTGTCGGCGTTGCCGATCAGCCAGCAGCAGTTGCAGGGCACCTTCCTCGTCCTGATCCTTGCAGGCGCGCTCGCCGCCGCGTCGTTCGTCGCGCGCGCCGCTGGCGTGCCCGCGCTGATGGAGCAGCAGATCGCGGCCAGCGCGGGCTCTGCCGGGTTCCAGATGCGCAATATCGACCTGACCGGCGTCGAGCGGATGAACCGCCTCAAGGTCTACGAAGAAGTCATGGAGCATCGCGGCACACCGATGCCGATGCTCGATCTGGCCGCGATCCGCGCCGAGCTGAAACGGATGCCGTGGGTCGCCGAGGCGCGCGTCTCGCGCCAGTTGCCCGACAAGCTTGTGATCGACATTCAGGAACGCACGCCCCACGCGGTGCTGGTCAAACCCGACAGGCTGGTGCTGATCGATCGCAACGGCGTCGAACTCGATCCGATTGCCGAGAAGGACGCCGAGGGGATGCTGCGCATCTCCGGCGCGGGCGCTGCCAAGCAGATCGATTCGCTCGACCACATCCTCGCCGCCGCGCCTGCATTGCAGCCGCAGATCGCCAGCGCGCACCGGATCGGGGAACGGCGCTGGAACATCGTGTTCAAGACGGGCCAGATCCTCGCGCTGCCACAGGGCGAGGATGAGGCGGCCGAGGCCTTCATCGACTTTGCCAAGCTCGACGGGCTCTATCGCTTGCTCGGCGGCAAGGCGACCGTGATCGATCTGCGGGTGCCCGACCGGTACGTCTTCCGCGAGCCCGGTAGGGCCGATCGCTTCACGAGCATGAAGGAGAGTGCGGAGTAATGGCTGCAGCACGCATTGCGCGCGTTTTCGGCGCGGTAAACCTGGGGTCCTTCAGGGTCTCGGCGATGATCATGGGGCTGACAGAGGGCGGCGAGCTGATCGTGCTCGGCTCTTCGCACCGGGCCAGCGCCGGGCTCAGGCGCGGCTACGTGACCGACAGCAAGGCTGCGACGCACGCGATCCGCGAGGCGGTGGAGCGTGCGGAGAAAGACGCGGGAACGGGTATCCAGAGCGTGTGGGTCGGGTGCGCAGGCGCCGGGCTCGCCAGCAGCATCTCGCGCGTTGAAATCCCGATCAATGGCCGCCGGATCGAGGAAGAGGACGTCGATCACTTGCTGGTGACAGCACGCGATACCCTGCAACCCGACGGGCGCATGGTGCTGCACGCACAACCTGCGCATTACTCGGTCGATGGTCCGCACGGGGTTGCAAATCCGGTCGGCCTCTATGCCGAGCAGCTGGGCGTGGACATCCACGTCCTGCTCGCGGATGGCGCGCCGATCCGCAACATCATCACCGCGGTCCAGAGCGCCCATCTGACGGTAGAAGGCGTGGTCGCCGCGCCGATCGCCTCGGCACATGCGGCGCTGACCCCGGAAGAACGCGAACTGGGCACCGCGCTGATCGAGATCGGCGGCGACGTGACCAACGTGGCAGTGTTGCGCAACGGCATGGTCCAGGCGATGCGGGCGATCCCGCTGGGCTCGGGCGACATCACCGATGCCATCGCAAGCACCTTCGGCATTCGTCGCCAGCACGCCCAACGCCTCAAGTGCGTTTCGGGCTCGGCACTGGCCAGCCCCTCCGACCATCGCGAGCAGGTGCCGGTCGATCCCGATGGCGATCCGCGCGCCGGGTCGGTCAACCGCGCCGATCTTGTCGCGGTCATCACCGAACAGCTGGGCCGCCTGACCGACGAGATCGGCAAATCGCTGAAAGCGATGGACTTCGCAGGGGCCAAGGGTGGCCCCGCCGTGCTCACCGGCGGCGGCGCTGAGCTGGCCGGTTGCGCGGAGTTCGTCCAGAACGCGCTCGGCCGTCCGGTCCGGATCGGCAAGCCGCAGACCCTGCGCGGCCTTCCGCCTGCACATGCCGCCCCCGGCTTCTCCACGCTCGTGGGCCTGTGTCTCTACGCTGCGAAGGACCCGGTCGACATTCGCACGGTCAAGGCCAAGTACCAGACGCAGACCCGCCTGAGCGGGCTCGGCCTCGTGCAGCGTGTGTGGCGCGCAGCGCGGGACTATTTCTGAGGGGCACCCCGAACTCGCCCTAAGCTGCGAGTTATGTGGAAAAGATTGGGGATAACGATTAAATGTAGCCGCGTTATCTGCCACACGAAAGTATTGAGAAATCGGCACGTCACTCGCCGGTTTCACGGAGTGAAGACGCAATGAGCATCAATATCGGCCCCGACCCCGCGGACGATCTGCGCCCCCGGATCACTGTCATCGGCGTGGGTGGAGCGGGCGGCAACGCCATCGCCAACATGATCGACGCCGAGATCGAGGGTGTCGACTTCATCGTCGCCAACACCGACGCGCAGTCGCTCAGCAGCTCGCCTGCGGAAAACCGCATCCAGCTCGGTCCGGAAAGTACCGGCGGGCTGGGCGCCGGTGCGCGGCCCGAACTGGGCAAGGCTGCGGCGGAAGAAACGGTCGAAGCGATCGAGGATGCGCTCGACGGGGTGAACATGTGCTTCATCGCTGCCGGGATGGGCGGCGGCACGGGGACGGGTGCGGCACCGGTGATCGCCGAGGCCGCCCGGCGCAAGGGCGTGCTGACCGTGGGCGTCGTGACCAAGCCGTTCCTGTTCGAAGGCACGCGCCGGATGCGCGCCGCCGAGGCCGGGATCGAGGAATTGCAGCGTCAGGTCGACACGCTGATCGTCATCCCGAACCAGAACCTGTTCCTGATCGCCAACCGCGACACGACCTTCAAGGAAGCTTTCCGCCTTGCAGACGAAGTGCTGCAGCAGGGCGTTCGCTCCATCACCGACCTGATGACCATGCCGGGCCTCATCAACCTCGACTTTGCCGACGTGAAGTCGGTGATGGAGGAAATGGGCAAGGCGATGATGGGCACCGGCGAGGCTGAGGGCGAAAGCCGCGCCCGCGAGGCTGCCGAACAGGCGATCGCCAACCCGCTGCTCGAAGGCGTATCCATGGCCGGGGCCAAGGGCGTGATCATCTCGATCATCGGCGGCGAGGATATGAAGCTGCTCGAAGTGGACGAAGCCGCGAACCATATCCGCGAGCTCGTCGACGAGAATGCCAACATCATCTGGGGTTCGGCGTTCAACCCGAACCTCGAAGGCAAGATCCGCGTTTCCGTGGTCGCGACCGGTATCGAAGATGGTGGCGAAGGTCGGCAGCCGATGCCGCGCGCCGCCGCCCCCGAGCCGCGCCCGGTCGAGTCGCGGGCACCCAAGCGCCCCGTGCTCGATTTCTCGGACGATAGTCAGGACGCATCGGATCAGCAGGCCGCTGCACCCGAACCCGCGCAGCCGCAAAGTGGCGCAGGCGCCTTCGATGCGAGCCCGGCCGATCGCGCACCGGCTCCGCCGACGTATTACGACGACGAGGACGATGGCGAGGATGTCGACGATATCGTCGATCCGCTCGCCGGGCTTCGCAACGATGATGACGGCGATGGCGACCTGGATGGCGCGCGTGCGGCCACGCCTTCGCCCGACGCACCCTTCGCCCGCCCGCAAGGCGGCCAGAATGCACCGTCGACAGAGTGGGACGATGACGACACTCTCGATCTCGGTGAAGTTGCGGAAGCGCAGCCGGGCGATTCCTCGGATGAACTCCTGCTCGGCGACGAGGCGAATGCAGACGCCGGGGCAAGATCGCCCGAGCCGATGGACGAAAACGAAGCAGCGGCTCCGCGTGGGCGACGTCGCGGTCTCGTCTCCGGCGATGATGCGAGCGAAAAGAAGCCGGCACCGCCGCTTCCGCAAGGCGGTGGGGGCGGTACGCTGTTCGAACGGATGGCGAAGCTGTCCCGCTCCGGGGCACCCGACGACGAGGAAGACGAGGATGACGACGACGGTTCGTCGCTGAATATCCCGCGTTTCCTTGGGCGACAGAACAACCAGTAAGCGGGACGGACCGCACTGCCTTGCTGCGCAAGGGGCTGTTCAGGGCGGCGGCGCAAGACTAGAGCCCGCATCATGACGGGTCGCTTCAAGTCTTTGCGCGCCGCTCTCCCGGCGTTCGCTTTCGTATTTCCGGGCATTGCGTTTCCCGCCCACGCACAGACCGGCGATACGGTTTCTCGTGCAGTCGTTCAGCCGCTGCCGCCCGCCGCAGCCGACGATCTCAACGATGCTTTGATGCGGCTTGCGGCCGACCGGCACGATGTCGACGCACTGATTGCCGCAGGGCTTGCGTCGCTCGACCTCGACGACATCGACGCCGCGATCGGTTTTCTCGGCCGCGCGCAGGAATTGTCGCCACAAAATCCGCGGATCGCCGAGGGGATGGGTGCCGCCTATGTCCGCAGCGGACGCCCGGTCGACGCGATCCGGTTTTTCGAAGAAGCCGACAAATCCGGGATCAGCAATAGCTCGCTGTGGGCGGATCGTGGCCTCGCCTACGATCTGGTGGGTCAGAATGCGACCGCGCAGGATGCCTATCGCAGGGCGCTTTCTCTCAAGGACGAGAATACCGTTCGCCAGCGTCTGGCGCTCAGCTACGCGATCGAGGGCAGCCGCCAGCCGTTCGAGGAGACGCTGAGGCCGCTGATCGCCAAGCAGGACGTGGCCGCGATCCGTACGCGGGCTTTCGGGCTTGCGGTGCTGGGCGATGCGGACGCTGCGATCGCGCTCGCCCGCACGGTGATGCCGCAAGACATGGCCAGCAAGCTGGAGCCTTACCTGCGCTTCATGCCGCGCCTTACCAAATCGCAGCAGGCAGCTGCCGCGAACCTCGGGATTTACCCGTCCGCTTCGCGCATCGGGCGCGACGATCCGCGTATCGCCAGCGCGGCAGGCACGGTGGGAACGCCCGGTGCGGCCGATGCTCCGCTTGCGCCTACAGGGGCTCAGCTTGCCGCAGCCCCAATCGTGCAGCAGCCGGTCGAGAATGCGCGCGCCAAGAGCGGCCAGACGGCCGCGACGGCGCAGGAAACACCGGCAAGCATGCCCGAGGTAGCCAAGGCTACGCCGCCGCCTGCCGCACTTCCGCCCAAAGAAACCGTCGCTGCTGCCAAGAGCGAACCGCGTGTTGCCACCGTCGATTCGGGCAATGGCGAGACGATGGGGCCGCCTGCGTCCAGCCAGCCGGTGCTGATCGCGTCGGCGAACCTCGGCCAGCCAGAAAGCCGGACCATGCAAGGGGCTTCGCCCGCTGCGTCAGATGCCGGTGCCGGTGCCGGACGCGCGGCGGCGCAAACTCCAGCCTCGACAAGGGTCGCCGAGAACGTGCCAGCGTCGGGTGCGCTCGATCTCGCAACTGCGTTTGCCGATTTCAGCACTCCGACCCAGGTCGCGCCCGTTGGCGGTAATGTCGTCGATATCAGCACGATCAAGCCCAAGCGTGAAGTGAAGGAAGAGGCGGCACCGCCTCCGCCGCCCGCCCCCAAGCGCATATGGCTGCAGCTGGGCATCGGCCAGAACCGGAACCTGCTGCGCGGCGACTGGCGCCTGAAATATCGCAAGTTCGATGTGTTGAAAGGGAAGGGACCTTTCGTCACCCCGCTCGGCCAGACCAACCGGCTGCTTGCGGGCCCGTTTGACAGCGTGAGTGCTGCGCGCGCGGCCTTGAACGCCCTTTCCGCAGACGGTGTCGAATCCTTCGTATGGACCAGCCCCGAAGGGCAGGAAGTCGAAGACCTGCGCTGATTGCCGGGATGCCTGAAACGCCGACTAAGTTGTGGGAAAAAGGCTTTTCCCACAAGGCGTGAACAGGGTTAATGCTTTTGCACCGCTCGCTGCTCCGGCGGGTTTGCGTCGCGCCCCACCGTTCGCCCACAAGGCCCGAGAAAGACGGACGGGTATAGGGATCGCAGATGGAAACCGCTTTGAACGACAATATCGGCAGCGAATATGGCGCGCCGATGGACGTGCTTGCCGCGCTGTTCGATGCGCGCGGCTGGGCTCTCGATACGCATGCGGAGGACGAGCTGGGCGGCGAGGTGCAGGGCGCCTGGGTAAAGTATCAGGTGCGCGCGGTGATGCGCCCGCAGGATGGCGTGCTGCAGCTGATCTGCCTGCCCGACATCCGCGTCAGCAAGGAAAGCCTGATGCCCGCCTACGAACTGCTGAGCCTCGTCAACGAGCAGGTGTGGCTCGGCCATTTCGATATCTGGAGCCAGGGCAGGGTGCTGGTCTATCGCCATGGCGCACTGCTGGCCGACGACGGGATGCTGAGCGTTGCGCAGGCGCAGGCGCTGATCGAGAATGCGGTGGACGAGTGCGACCGCTTCTATCCGGCGTTCCAGTTCGTGCTGTGGGGCAACAAGAGCCCTGTGGACGCGCTGGAGGCGGCGATGATCGACGCCGCGGGCGAGGCCTGAAAAAATCGCGGAAATGCGTATCCAAACCTGAACACGCGTTAATCTAAAATCGACGGACAGGCCTTGAATTTCTGCGGATTTGTCGCGATATTCATCGCTGAACCGGCACATGTTCGCTGCCGGCAAACGGAGTGGCTTTGAAATGGCTGATTGGGACGACCGCACACGGCAGAGTTTCGGCTCTGTGCCGCGCGCCGGGGGCGATGTCGCCTCGCGCACAACCTTCGACGCGGGTCTGCGCAAGTACATGCTCTCGATTTACAACTACATGACCTCGGGAGTGCTGTTGACCGGCATTGTCGCGCTGGTGATGGCTCAGACCGGGCTCGCCTATGCGATGGCGACCAGCCCGCTGTTCATCATCGTGGCACTCGCTCCGCTGGCCATCGTCTTGGCGATGAGCTTCGGCGCACAGAAGTTCGGTCGTGGTACGCTTCAGGCGATGTTCTGGGGCTTCGCCTTCCTGATGGGGCTTTCGCTCTCGACGATCTTCCTGCGTTACACCGGCGGATCGATCGCGGCGACGTTCTTCGCTACGGCAGGCGCCTTCGCGGGGCTCAGCCTGTTCGGCTACACCACGAAGAAGGACCTGTCCGGCTGGGGCAGCTTCCTGGTCATGGGTGTGATCGGCATTCTGATTGCGATGGTTATCAATATCTTCCTGCAGTCGGCAGCGCTCGAACTCGCGGTGAGCATTCTGGGTGTGCTGATCTTCGCCGGGCTCACCGCCTACGATACGCAGCGCCTGAAGAGCGATTACCAGCGCCTGCGTGGCACCAGCTGGGAAGGCAAGTCGATCATTCTGGGCGCGCTGAGCCTGTACCTCGACTTCATCAACATGTTCCTGTTCCTGCTGCGTTTTATGGGTGCGGCACGCAACTAAGCGGCTCGCCACGTAACTGGCGCGCAACAGGCTCGCAAAATGAGATGCCCGGGACGGAAATTACCGTTCCGGGCATTTTCAGTTAAGGTCTAATGCGTTAGACAGGTTTCAAGCGATCGGTCGCCGCTGCGTTTCCCCTCTGGTGCGCGCGAGCCGACCCGCGATGGGAGCCTTTCGATTATGTCCGACGACTTCAAGTCGCCGCTGCGCATTACCATCCTCGCCGGTGCGCTGAG
>Ga0208018_100055_pt1 | contig 51552 bp, 39 predicted proteins | sample 31_taG_FD_184105 | JGI IMG/M metagenome (GOLD analysis project Ga0208018, IMG submission 184105) | Marine viral communities from the Gulf of Mexico - 31_GoM_OMZ_CsCl metaG (SPAdes) (version 2) | ecosystem: Environmental > Aquatic > Marine > Oceanic | place: Gulf of Mexico | collected 2015-07-12 | reverse complement strand
ATCATAATCACACAGCTCTAAAGCTGCAGGATTAGAGATCACTGGATTCGTGTTTACTGTAATCTCAAAGTTTACTGATGACAAAAAACAGCCTGTCACATTATCTTCAACACGAACATAAATAATTTGTGGATTACTAATATTCGTATAAGGACTTGCCAAAGCATTAGCTCCTGTGTCAGCATCTGCTTGTGTTTCGTGATACGAAATGGTAAAATCTGCTGGGTTTTGTGTACCAATAACTTCAGCATCAAATTGTGTTAAATCTATTGAGGTAACGTTTGGTGTGTCTGTACAAAATTCAATATCAGCCATATCATTTTCTTCTGGAAGTGGATTAACCGTTAAAGTAATATGCTCGCCAAGTCCTAAACAGGAATTATCAACATCACTATCTACTCTCACAAAAATAGTTTGCGTGTTAGGTGAAGCATCATTTCTATGGTTGCTAATATCTGCAATAGCATTAGTTTCAGACAAAGCATCCTCTAAGGTTTCGTAATAGGTAATGGTTATAGTTTGCCCTACTGGGAAAATGGCTGTAATTGTTGCATCTGCATCACTAAAATCAAAAGCAGCAACACCATTTCTATAATCACCATCTGTTGTATCATCATCACACACTTCATAAGTCAATTGAAATGTTGGCGGAATTGCAGTAGTAGACACCAATAAATTTAATTGTGCTGTTCTGTAGCATCCATCTGTAGTTTCAATCCTTACATACATCACATCTGGAGCAGCAGAAGGATCGAGATTGGTATAGGTTGTTGAGTTGGTTATAGCATTAATTCCTGCTTCAGCATCAGCTAACAATAAATGATAGGTAAATAGTTCTGTAGCAAAATTTGCAGATAGAATTTCATTAGCTTCTGTTAAATTGAATTCGGTAAAACCATCTGTATCATCATCACATTGAAACAGTTCCACAAAAGGTAAAACAGTTGGCAATGCATAGACTTCCAAATCAATGGTTGCAGTTTCAAAACAGTCTGTATTGTCTATATTTTCAACTCTTACTATGAGTTGCTGGGTGTTAGCAGTTGTGTTTGTGAACAGTAAAGGTTGCACTCCAGTTGCTGCATCTGCATCAGCTTGATTTAAGTGATACGTCACATTAAACTGAGCCGCATTTTGTCCATTAAGCACTAAAGGCGTCAAAGTTGATAAATCGAATTCTATAAATCCGTTGGTATCATCACCATCATCATTGTTATCACACAAAGCATAGCTTTGAGGAGTTGCTGTTGGCTGGTCTACAACATTCAAGATAAAACTATCTGTCTCGAAACAGTTGGTATTGATGTTATTCTCAATTCTTATAAAAATCTCTTCTTGAACATAAGCTGTTGCATTGGTATATGGTGAGCTTAAAGGATTGGCATTATTATCTGCATCTGCTTGTGAAGTGTGAAAGGTAACCATAAACTCTGAAGGATCTTGTGTGTCCAAAACCTGAGCTGCTAGAACGTCTAAATCGAGGGTCCAGAAACCATCGTTGTTATCGTCACAAATATAAAAATCGGCAATAGGATTCAAAACAGGACTCGTAGCAAACTCCACTATAATGGTGTCTTCTGCTGTACAGCTACCAGAAAAGTCGACGATTACTGTATATTCACCATCTTCTGTAACGTCTAAAGTAGAGTTAGTCTCTCCAGTAATCTCAACACCATCCTTATACCAAATATGTGTTCCTATAGAAGTATCAATTAAGGTATCCAAGGTTAAGGTTTCAGCAGAACATGCTGAGTTGCCTCCAGCGATAGTTAAGTCTTGACCAAGGTCTAAACCAATATTAAAACTACCTGCTTCTATAAATATAGCTGTATCATATTGTTGATCTCCTTCGTCAGCAACAACTAATTTTATTTCATAAGCTACGTTTGGAGTAACATTAGCAAAAGCTGTCAATGCAACTGTACGACCTCCATAATTAGTGTCTCTTATGGCTGGATTATAACCAGCAAAATATTCAGGGTTAGAATTACATCCAGTCGCATTGTTATTAATATTAGTTACTGTAACTTCAGTACCATCAGGTAAAACCGCCAAATTCGTATACGTAGTTGTACCAACTTCACGCAATAAAAACGCAAAACTATCGGTGAATTGACATTCAAAATCACCATATTCTTCTGATGCCATTAAATATCGAAAACTAATGTTATCTGCTATTGGTGTGAATGTAAATTTTATAAAAGTTGCATCCTCAGAATTTGTGCCTGGTGTTGAAGTAATATATGCATCTAAATCAGCATCACCAAGAAGATTATTTTGATTATTAACAATGCCTCCAGTTATTACATTACCACCTGGATGAGCATCACCTGAAGTTATTACAATCCCAGACTCAAATGGAAATGTAGTACCTCCTGCTCGTCTAAAATAACCATAACTCTTGGTTGTATTATTTGCTGGGCTTCCGCTCACTTGATATGAAAAATCACTTACAGTTGAGCAAGGGCTGTCAATTAGCACATCTTCAATAAGTTGTTCTGGCCCAAAAAATGACTGTGCATCAGCAGCATCATTAATAGCAATAATTGGATTTTGAGCGTATCCAAGCAAAGACCATAAAAACAGCAAACATATAATGTAGTATTTCCCTTTCAAATCAATTTGGTTAATGAATTCCAAATATATGTATAACTCCACTTTTCTTTTATTATTTTTGCAAAAAATAGATATAATGAAGAAAATCTCCGTTTCAATACAAGAAACCAGTAATTCGACCATCATAAAATTTGAAGCTGATAGCTTTTTAACTCAATATCAGAGCTTTGAGTATAACAACATAGATGACGCTAAGAACTCACCTATTGCGCAACAACTGTTTTACTTGCCTTTTGTAAAAAAGGTATATATCTCAGGGAATTTTATTGCTATTGAGCGCTATGATATTGTGACTTGGCCTGATGTGCAAGAGGAAGTTAGAGAGCAAATTGAAAATTATTTAAATGAAGGTGGAACAGTTGTAAATATGGATAGTGACACTAAAAAAGTACCTGTAACTATCTACGCTGAAAGCACACCAAATCCTGCTGTGATTAAGTTTGTAGCTAATAAGAATTTAGTTCCAGCCATGTTTGAGTTCACCTCCATTGATGAAACCAAGTCTTCACCTTTTGCTGCAGAATTGTTTCATTTTCCGTTTGTGAAAAGTGTGTTTATTGACAAAAATTATGTGTCTATAACCAAATATGACATCGCTGAATGGAATGATATCACTATGGAACTCCGCGAATTTATTAGAACTTATATTGAAAACGGAAAACCAATGGTTGTTGCTGATGCTCCAGAAATAAAGCAAAACACAGAAAAAGCTAAGGAAGCACACTTTGAAACACTAGACGATATTTCAAAAGAAATCATCAATATTCTAGAGGAGTATGTAAAACCTGCTGTTGCCAGCGATGGTGGTAACATTCAATTTGAATCGTACAATGCTGATACTAAAAATGTAAAAGTAATATTGCAAGGTGCATGTAGTGGTTGTCCATCATCAACCTTTACCCTTAAAAATGGGATAGAAAACATGTTGAAAGAAATGTTGAACGGTAAAGTTGAAACTGTAGAAGCAATTAATGGCTAAAAAGTCTTCATAAATTTGTGACTTATCTAATTATTTTGTTTCTCATAGATAGTATAAACATTTAAAACACAAATAATTATGGCAATCATGAAAGTAATAGAAGTACTAGCAAATTCTGATAAAAGTTGGGAAGATGCAACTCAGAAAGCAGTTAAAGAAGCTTCTAAAACAGTAAAAAATATCAAATCTGCATTTGTACAATCTCAAAGTGTAGTTGTGAACAATGACAAAGTAACTGAGTTCAGAGTTAACTTGAAAATTACATTTGAAGTGAAATAAAATTCACTTCAATTAATATAAAAGCGTTCAATAATTGAGCGCTTTTTTTATACTTCTTTTTGTACTTTTGGCACTATGCAAAAAATACTCTTCCCCTTACTAATTTTATTCATTGCTCTCACAAGTTGTAAGAGTGAAACTTCTGAACAAATGACACATCAATATACCAATGAGCTCATTAATGAAACGAGTCCTTATTTACTGCAACATGCTCACAATCCTGTTAACTGGAAAGCCTGGAATGACAACACATTAAATGAAGCCAAAACGAGTAACAAACTTATTTTAATTAGTGTTGGTTATGCCTCTTGCCATTGGTGTCATGTTATGGAACACGAGAGTTTTGAAGACTCCTTAGTTGCTCAAATAATGAATAAGAACTTTATAAACATAAAGGTGGATAGAGAAGAGCGTCCTGATGTTGATCAAGTGTATATGAATGCTGTACAGCTTATGACAGGAAGTGGTGGTTGGCCTCTTAATGTTGTGGCTCTTCCAGATGGACGACCAGTTTGGGGAGGCACCTACTTTAAAAAAGAACAATGGATGAGTGTTCTAGAGCAAATCTCTGAAGTGTACCAGGAAAACCCTCAGAAACTTGTTGAATATGCCGATAAATTGGAAGCTGGAATAAAGTCTTTAGATGTTGTAAGTCTTAACACTAACGACATTGAGTTTAAACAGGAATTTGTATATAATGCAGTTAATATGTGGTCTCAAAGTTTTGACAGAATTAAAGGCGGAACCAATAGGGCTCCAAAATTTATGATGCCAAACAACTTGCATTTTCTATTGCGTGAAGCCTATCAAAATAATAATACCGATTTGCAAGGTTATGTGAACCTAACCTTAACAAAAATAGCATTTGGTGGTGTTTTTGATCATGTTGGTGGTGGTTTCTCAAGATATTCTGTTGATGATAAGTGGCATGTACCTCATTTTGAAAAAATGCTTTATGACAACGCACAATTAGTGAGTTTGTACAGTGACGCGTATTTAATTACAAAAAATCCGTTGTACAAAGATGTAGTTATTGAAACATTAGAATTTGTAAAACGGGAACTCACAGATACCAATGGAACCTTTTACTCATCATTAGATGCAGATAGTACAACGCCTTCTGGTGAACTTGAAGAAGGAGCCTTTTATGTTTGGCAAGAAGAGGAATTAAAAAAATTATTAGGTGATGACTTTCAGCATTTCGCCAACTATTACAACATAAACAATTATGGATTATGGGAACAAAACAATTACGTTCTAATAAGAAAAGATTCTGATGAAGTGTTTAGTAAAAAGTATGAGATTTCAGTAGATGAAATCACCAAAAAGAAAGCAACTTGGAAAAAACTATTACTGAAAGAAAGAGCTAAACGAAGTAGACCAAGATTAGATGATAAAGTGCTCACTTCATGGAACGCTTTGATGCTAAAAGGTTATGTTGATGCGTATAGAGTTTTTGATGATGTCCAGTTTTTAAACACAGCCATAAAGAACGCTGAATTTATTTTAAATACTCAAATAAAGGAAGATGGTGGCTTATACCACAATTTTAAAGATGGTAAAAGCACTATTAATGGTTACTTAGAAGATTACGCGACTGTTATAGATGCTTATCTAAGTCTATACGAAAATACGCTAGATGAAAAATGGTTAACGGCTTCAAGGAATTTAGCGAACTATGCATTTGACCATTTCTTTAATGATGCAAGTAAGATGTTCTACTTCACCTCAGATGAAGACACCAAACTCGTTGCTAGAAGTACAGAATACAGAGACAATGTCATTGCTTCGAGCAATTCTATCATGGCGAAAAATCTGTTAAGATTATCACACTATTTTGATAATGAAGCGTATGCTGAAACTGCAAAAACAATGTTGCATAATGTTGTGCCTGAAATTGCTGAGTATCCTTCAACATTTTCAAATTGGTTAGATTTAATGCTTAACTACACCAACAATTATTATGAAGTGGCTATTGTAGGAACTGATGTCACTAAAAAAATCAAGGCACTCAACAGCTATTATTTACCCAACAAACTCATTATTGGAAGTGACTCAGAAAACAATTTACCACTTTTACAAAACAGATTTGTTGAAGGCAAAACATTGATTTATGTCTGTGTCAATAAAGCTTGTAAACTCCCTGTTGAAGAGGTTGAAAAAGCAGTAACCTTTATAAAAGAATAGTCAATGCAAATCGTTTCAATCATTTTGATCATTTTTGTCGCTATTGAACATTTGTACTTCTTAGTGCTTGAAATGTTTTTATGGACAAAGCCAAAAGGCATTAAAACCTTTGGATTAAAATCAAAAGAATTTGCAGAGGACACGAAGGTACTTGCGGCCAATCAAGGTCTTTACAATGGGTTCTTGTTTGCAGGCCTGTTGTTCTCAATTTTGGAAAAAAGCATAAATTTTGCTATATTCTTTCTTGTTTGTGTGACCATTGCAGGAATTTATGGGTCTTACTCAACAAAGAACATTCGATTGTTTTACGTGCAAGCTGTTCCAGCTATTTTAGCACTTTTAGCATTACTTTTTAACTATTAAAATAAAAACATAAATGAATTTAGACGAGATTTTAGATAAGGTGATTGATTTTGCCTCAGTATATGGTATTAAGGTTATAGGAGCCATTGTAATATGGATTATTGGTTCTTGGGCAATTAGAAAAATCATGAAAGGTATTAGAGCAGTTATGACCAAAAGGGACTATGACGAAAGCCTTCAGAAATTTTTACTTAACCTCATTAGCTGGATTTTAAAAATTCTTTTAATCATAACACTTCTAGGTACTTTAGGCGTTCCAACTACATCCTTTGCAGCTATTATTGCAGCGGCTGGTTTAGCTATTGGCTTAGCTTTACAAGGCAGTTTAGGTAATTTTGCAGGAGGTGTTTTAATCATGATTTTCAAACCCATAAAAATTGGTGATCTTATAGAAGCTCAAGGAGAAATAGGTGTCGTAAAACAAATAGAAATCTTCACCACAAAACTAACAGGTCTTTCAAATAAAGAGATAATAATACCAAATGGAGCTTTATCAAATGGAAATATAGTTAACTATACAACTGAAGGTACACGTCGGGTAGATTTAACCTTTGGTGTTGGTTATGATTCTGACATAAAAAAAACTAAAGAGGTGCTTATGAATGTGATTACATCTCATCCATTAGTTTTAAGTGATCCTGAACCAACAGTGAATGTTTCGGCTTTGGCTGACAGTTCTATAAATTTTGCAGTAAGACCTTGGTGTAAAGCTGAAGATTATTGGGCTGTGTATTTCGGTATCACAGAGCAAACTAAAGAGGCACTTGATGCTGCAGGTATTGAAATACCATATCCACATCAAGTTGAAATTAAGAAACAAGGTTAAGCCTTTGGCTTTAAGGCCACAAAATCCTTTAAATAATAAGGTTCAAAATAAGCGACATCTTCGATGTCGTTTTTTTTGTACTTGCTATAAGCCAATTGGCTCATCTCATTTGCAGAAGGCAATTTATCTTCAATAAAAATAGCATTTTTATGATTGATAAGTCCTTTTGTTTTTGAAACACCATTACCAATAAATGTCACTTTAGAATCCTCTAAATAACTTTTAAATGAATCTTCATTAAGCACTTGCGCTTGTGTTTCTCTAAGCCTATTATAATCATTGTCAAAAATTGCTGAATAGACTTCTAAGCGTCTAGCATCAAGCATTGGTATGATAATACCTTCTTTCGTTTTTACTTGATGAGACAGCGCTTCTAAAGTAGAAATTGCAATTAATGGTTTACCTAAAGCAAAACATAAACCTTTAGCTGCTGAAACACCAATACGTAATCCAGTATAAGAGCCTGGGCCTTTGCTAACTGCAATAGCATCAAGCTGTGCAGATCTAATATCAGCTTGTTTTAATACCTCATCAATATACACATGTAGTCTTTCAGCATGTGAATAATTGTTATCATAATCCTCCTTTAAAACTAAAGTTTCTCCTTCAAAAGAAAGTGAGACTGAACAGTTTGTTGTTGAGGTTTCTATATTTAATATGTACACCACGTTTAATCTAAGGTAATCGGTTTTCCTGCAAAAAAATCTAACACTTTTGTTTTAAACACAAAGTCATATTTAGCATTTGTTAAGGCATTCTGTGCATTAATAAGTCTAATTCTTGCTTGTTCTAGATTGAAGGCATTCATATTACCAATATTATAACGCTCTAAAGAGTTATCAAAAGCAAGTTGCTGAGATTCTAAGGATTCTTTTGCCGACAAATAACTATTAAAAGCTGCTTTAGCATCTGCAAAGGCTCTTTGTATATTAGTCTCAAGATTTAATTTTTGTTGTTCCAGATTTAATTTGGCATTGTCTTCTCTAATTTTAGCTTGAGCTACTGATGTTTTGTTTTGAAATCTTGAAAAAATAGGAATATTCACATTTAACCTAAAGTTGTGTCCCTTATTTATATCCAATTCTTTAAAAAAAGCTTGTTTAAAAAAATCACTGTCAGATTCACTCCATGTCGAGCCTAAACCATATCCAAAGGAGACAGATGGATAAAATCCTGATTTAGAAATTTCTGTATTAACTTCAGAGTTTTCAATATTTTTTTCCGCAACTTTAATTTCATTTCTATTTTCATAAGCATAATTAAGTATTGGCTCTACAGCATTATACAGTAAGTTATTGCTTGGAGTGTCAATATCAATAATTTCTACATCAAAATTATTATACGGAACTTGCAGCAACTGTGCTAGAGATAATAATGCTAAATCATAATTGTTTTGAGCAGTAGTAAGGCTTAGCTTGTCATTAGCTAAAGTAGCTTCTGCATCAAAAACATCCGCACGAGCTTGCACTCCAGCTTCAACAAGTTCTTTTACTTGTTCTAATTGCTTTTCTGAAAATTCATATTGAGCTTTAGCAGTTTCTAAATTTTCTCTATTAAATAAAACGTTTAAGTATGTATTAGCAACATTTAATGCAATATCATCCTTAATTCTAGCCAAATCCAATTCATTAGTTTCAAGAGTTAATTTTGCTTGTTTTTTAATGTTGTAATTTCTAAACCCATTAAATATTGTCTGATTTACACTAAAATTATAGTTGAAAGAATTATTGACAACATTATTTAATCGCTGGTTACTAACTGGGTCAAAACCAGATCCAATATTAACTCCTTGCCCTGCACTAGCACTTACACTAGGGAGAAAATTTCCTTTTGCTGCTATAATATCCTGCTCATTTATTAGTAATGTATTTTGAGCTTGTTTTACAGTTATGTTATTCTCCAAAGCCTGATCTACACATTCTTGCAACGACCACTTTTTATTCTGGGAAAATCCTGCGACGCCAATCAATAAGGCAATCGCTATTAGTTTAAACTTCATTTTGCTTTTATTAATTATTTCTTCTTCTACCTCCATTACCATCGTCGTTGTTTTCATTAGATGCTTTATTCCAAACTTTAATTTTGTCCCCTTCTTTTACCCCTTCTAAAATTTCAACGTTGATACCATCAGAGATTCCAAGTTCAACATCTACTTTTTCAAACGTGCCATCTTCTTTTTGAATTTCAACAAATGGTTTTTCAGTGATTCTATTAAATTGCAGTAATGATTCCTTAATACAGAACGTGTTTTCCTTGCTTTCTAATTCAATTTCAGCATTGGCACTGTAACCAGCTCTAATATTTGTTGAAGGCTCTACAGTAACATCTGCTTTTATGGTAAACTGAACTGCACCATTTACTTCTACACCTTTCGGCGCAACAAAAGTCAATTTTGCTGGAAATTCTTTCTCGTTGATAGCACCAAGAACAACTTTTATGTCTATTCCTTCTTTAAGTTTTCCAACTTCAGCTTCATCTACTTGGCCTTCAAAAATCATTTTACTCATATCAGCAACTGTTGCAATGCTCGTTCCAGCATTGAAGTTGTTACTTTCAATTACCTGATCTCCTTCTCTAACAGGAATTGATAATATAGTTCCTGGAATTTGAGCTACAATATTTGTATTTGCTCCTGAACCACTTGATAAAGATCCTTTTTTAATGATTTGATAGTCATTTTGGGCTTGTGCCAAAGATTCTTTTGCTTGATTCATTGACAACTCGCTATTTTCAAAATCTTGTTTAGAGATAACACCTTTTTCGAAAAGGACTTTATTTCTGTTATAAAGTGTATTGGCATTGTCAAAATTTAATCTTGCTGTGTTTATTCTACTATTAGCACTGACTAAGCTTTGTTCGTTTGGTACGACTCTAATTTTAGCGATAAGATCACCTTTTTTTACAATATCTCCTTCTTCAACCAAAATTTGATCAACAATTCCAGAAACTTGAGGTTTCAACTCAACCTCTTCCTCTGGGTTTAACTTCCCTGTTGCTACAGCTTTGGTCTTTATAGAAGTGAAAAAAGGCTCTTCTACTTTAAAATCTTCTACAGTAGCTGAGTTAGCTTTTTTGAAGTATGCCAATACCCAAACTAAGAGTATTAATAATATTATTCCTAAAATAATTTTTACTGGTTTTTTCATTTTTTACTTTATATAATTGTTGGTTTTTTATTCTTCTCTTAAGGCTTCAATTGGCTTAACACTTGTTGCTTTAAATGCTGGTATTAATCCAATAAGTGTTCCTAATGTTACTAATATTAATAAGGCTAAGAACACAATTCCAATAGATACTGAAGCATTGACTAATGTAGCATCGTCACCTTGACCAAATGCTGAATCGAGCCAAATTAATATCCATCCACCACTTATGATTCCCATAATTCCTGCGACAAGTGTTAAAAACACAGCTTCAACAACGATTTGTCTTTTAATTTCAAAAGGTGTAGCACCTAAAGCCCGACGAACACCAATTTCTTTTGTGCGTTCTTTTACGGTGATTAGTAGTATGTTTCCAATTGCAAATACACCTGCGATTAATGTAGCGATACCCACAAACCACGTTAAAAATTGCATGCCAGTTAAGAATCCTGTGACACGAGCAAATTGTTCTCCAAGGTTAAAACTTCCAAAAGCACGCTTATCTTCAGGATGAACACGATGCAAATTTCTGAGCAACAACTTTGCATCTTCTTCAATTTGCAAAATATCAAATTCTGGTTTCCCAGTAATCATCATAAATCCGATTTGTTCTCCTTGATTGTAAATTTGTTGAAAGGTTGTAAATGGTATATGTATTTGATCACCCATTCCAATATTCCCTTGTTCAAAAACACCTATAACTGTAAAGTTAATGCTGTTAATTTCGATATATTCTCCAATGGCCTGTTCGTCTTTATTAAATAATTGCTTATATATATCTTCTGAAATGACGGCAACCTTTTTATTATCATCGATATCGTTCTGATTAATAAAACGACCATTCAACATTTTTTTCTTTTGTACTTTATCAAATAATGGGTAATCTCCAGCAACTGTAAAGTTTCCAGACAAAAACTTTCTTACCACTAGACTTCCATTTTGATTTCTAGGAACTACAAACTCGATCCCTTCTACATTTTCTCTAATTTTCTGAGCATCAGATAATGTCACTTGTACACGTTTACCTTCTTGAAATCCTTTAAATGGTTTACTTGTACTTTGCGCCCACATGAATACACTATTTGTTGCAAAATCTCCAAACAGCCTGTTAAAAGAATTTTCCATACCTCGTGCAGCACCTAAAAGTCCTATCAAAAGTAAAATTCCCCACCAAACACCTATCATTGTGATGAAGGTACGGAGTTTATTTTTGCTCATGCTATCATAAACCTCTTGCCACGTATCTCTATCGAATAAAAATTTTATCATAATTAATCGTTTCTAAGTGCTACTATGGGTTTAATTTGTGAGGCTTTTTTTGCTGGCAAATAACCTGCCAATCCTCCTGCCAGAATTAGTACAATTGTCGCTGAAATCACTAACGAACTACTTACACTAGGGTTTGTGATAAAGTATTCTTTTAGACCAGGTCCGAAATACTCTAACGCTCCTACTCCAATTAATAAACCAACGTATCCTGCTATTGCAGTTATAAGTACTGACTCGATTAATATAATTGAAACAATAGATTTTGGAGAGGCGCCAAGAGCCTTTCTTATACCAATTTCCTTAGTACGTTCCTTTACTATAAAAATCATAATATTACTAATTCCAACTATACCTGCAATTAGTGTTCCCATACCAATAATTAAAACCAAAATCCCCAATACTGTAGTCATTTGATTTACTGCTTTATTGTCATTAGCCAAATTTCTTACTCTAATTGCTCTTTGATCAATAGCTGCGACTGAAAAACGTTCTTTTAGTTTTTTAGTTAGTGTGTTACTAAAGGCTATAGCCTGATCAAAATTCATATCAGGATTATAAGTCAAATTGATTTGATCTATATAATCATTATTACCATAAACCTGTTGAGCTGTAGTGATTGGCATATAAATTAGTCGTTCTTCGTTATCTCCACCATCATCAGTAAATATACCTACGACTTTATACTGAATACCACTTAAATTAATGTATTTACCAAGAGCTGTTGTCTTTAAAAATAAATCTTCTTCAACCAAACGACCAATAACAACTACTTTAGTTCGTTCGTCGAGATCACGTTGATTAATATAACGACCTTCTCTAATCATTGTTTTTTCCAAGAACATATGATCAGGATGAACAGCACGAAGACTATAGCTGTTTTGTTCATTTCTAAATGTTGCAGTTACATTTTTATAAACTCTTGCCGTAATAAATTCTATTTTATTGCCACTATCATCTTTAATATAATCAAAATCTTCATTATCAAACTGAATACGTCTTCCAGCTTGCATGCCTTTATGAGCTGTAGTGGTTGTTCCTGATTGAATAAATATTGAGTTTGTGGCATCATCACCAAAGGCTTCTGCAAATGTGTTTGATAACCCATTAGCAATTCCGAATAAGATTGTAAATAGCATAATTGCAAATGCTACAGTAAACCCTGATAACATCGAACGCAATCTGTTTTTGTTAATACTTTGAAATATTTCGCGCCAAAGATCTATATCAAACATACTGTGAAGCTCTTACTTGGTTAACTTTTTTATCTTCTTCAATTACACCATCACGCAATCTTACTATTCGTTTGCACATTTCGGCAATATCTTCTTCGTGAGTAACAATTAAGATTGTTTTTCCTTCATCATTTAATTGTTGAAGAAATTCCATTATTTCATAAGAAGTTGTAGTATCTAATGCTCCTGTTGGTTCATCAGCCAATAACAATTTTGGATCTGCTGCTAAAGCCCTAGCAATGGCAATACGCTGTTTTTGACCACCTGACAATTCACTTGGCAAGTGATGAGCCCAATCTAATAGCCCTACTTTCTGTAAATGAAATTTTGCTTTTTCTTGACGCTCCTTACGCTTTAAACCTTGATAATATAAAGGTAAAGCAACATTTTCAAGTGCATTTTTATAATTTATAAGGTTGAAAGACTGAAATATAAATCCTAAAAATTTGTTTCTATATACTGCGGCTTTCTTTTCCGTTAAGTTTTTAATTGGAACTTCATCTAATATATAATCGCCAGAATCCGCTTCATCTAACATTCCAATAATATTTAACAAAGTAGATTTTCCTGAACCCGAAGAACCCATAATAGCGACCATCTCTCCACTTTCAACTTCGAGATCAATACCTTTAAGTACGTGTAAACTAGAATCACCTATAGGATAGGACTTATGTAATTGGTTGATTTTTAACATAGTTAGTGTTTTAAGCTCAATGCTATAAAAGTTAGACTGTAAAAGTCTTTATTTGTTACATGATAAAACTTAATTTAATGTTAAAATACTACTTGCTGCTTAGCTTTCTATAAATATAGTAAGCTAATCCTCCGATTAAAACATAAGGAATAACCATTAAATAAACGATACCGTTATTAATACCTTTAGCAGTACTTTGGCTTTCTTCACTTTCTAATACAGCGCGACACATAGCACATTGTGCTTCACTTACACTAAAAAAAAGTAGCATGACTATTAATATGACGATATGTTTTTGAGAAAGATTCAATAATATGGAGAAATCATGATATACACTAAAACACCAGACACTGCAACATACAACCAAATAGGGAATGTTATACGCGCAATTTTTTTATGCATTACAAAGTTTTGAGTCATTGCTCTAACATAAGTGATTAATACGAATGGAATAACGATGACAGACAAAACAATATGTGTTATTAAAATAGTATAATACACATATTTTAATACGCCTTCACCTCCATATTTGGTTGAATCACTTGTCATATGATAAGCCACATACATCACCAAAAACAATACTGAGCATATAATTGCAGTTTGCATTAATCGTTGGTGCAGTTTTATTTTTTTATTGGTAATTGCCCAAAAAGCTATTACTAAAATCACTGCTGTAAAAGCATTTATGGATGCATAAATTGACGGCAAGAAAGTAAGAGGCTCAACATTTGGAATTTTTATACCAAATAGAGCTGCAACAACCAGTGGTATTGCTACAGATAATGCGACTATTAGTTTATTATATTTTTTTTCGTCTGAAGTGCTCATATTATTCTTTTAAAAGTTTAGCGATATCTTCTTTTAACAAACTTATTTCTTCTTTCATACCATCTTCGTCATATTGTTGTTGCTCTGAAATAATCCCATTATAAAAAATCATAGGATTACCATAACTATCAAATCTAGATCTGATAAATCCGTTTTTATCAATAAGGGCAAAATTACCAGAATGTTCAAAGCCACCCTCAACAGATTCATCTTCTGCTGTGTATAAATTAAAACCTTCATTGGCCAATTTATAAATAGCATTTTGCTCTCCAGTCATTAAGTGCCAATTAGGATTTGTAATACCATATTTTTCAGCATATGCCTTTAAAACTTCTGGTGTATCGTAATTTGGGTTAATGGTAAATGAAGCGACTCCAAAATTATCGATTCCTTCAAAATTATTTTGAATCTGAATTAGGTTACTATTCATACGGGGGCAAATGGTTGGGCAAGTTGTAAAGAAAAATTCAACCAAGTAAACTTTGCCTTCATAGTCTTTATTTGTGATTGTGTTCCCATTTTGATTGGTAAAGCTAAATTCAGGTACTTTTTTGGGTTCTCCATTAATGTTTAAAAAAGCCAACTTAGTTTGGTCACTAACTTGTGTACTTACGTTTTTTGATCTGCTTTCTTCTCTGGTTACATCATCACTAGTTATTCTATCTACAATTCTAGGAATAAAAATAATTCCAAAAACAAGAATAATTAAAGCGATGCCTACATAAGAATAATTAGTCTTCTTCATTGTTTTTTAAATCTTGTTCACGTCTAGAGGATGAATCAAAATTACCTTTGCGCTTTTGTCGGTATTCAGTAAATAAGATTCTTAAATCTTCACTCATTTTATTTTTAATCTCAGCAACCTCGACGCAATTGTATGAGCTTAAACCATAAGCTTCAGATTGCTTTGCCAGTTCATTGTCTGTTCTATCATCCAAGCGTCCTCTTTGCATCAATTCAGTGTCTATAATAAAAACTTCATCTGTTGCGAAATTATCATCCAACTTCGTTTTTGACTTTAAACTATAAAATAAACGTTCAACTTCTTCAGGTGTATTTGTTATAAATTTCCAATATTTTAAAGCGTCGTAATCTAGAAGCTGTTTCCGAAGTTCTTGAAGTTCTGTTTCTCCTTCATCTGTTGCAATTGTGACAACTTGAAATTTTTTAAAACCAAGAAATTTATCATAAATAAGTTCTTTCAGGTTTAAGGCAGTAGTAGATTTTGATAAAGGCTGAGTACCAACAAAACTTAGAATAGTGATATTGTCTTCTAATTTCACGTCTTTATCCGAAAAATTAATTAACTCAATAACACTATCATCAACGATATCAAGTGTATTATAGTTGTGTTTAGATGGATACAGAAACAATAAAAATATTACAGGAAGAAAAAATAATATTCCTAAAATAAAAGGTTTTTTAAGTGATGATTTATTCATGCTGCAAAAATAAAAAAGACGGTTGTTAAAACCGCCTTTTTACTATCATTTTAACTTATTAAAAGTCGCGTTTTATATATTCTTTCTCATACACATCAAAAACATAACCTCCTTCTTGTAATAATATAAATAACAAGTAGCAGATTAGAAATATTGTTGTCCAAACTACCATGCGTCTAAGTGCTTTGGTTTCGTCCCTCATATGCATAAAATCCCAAGTAATATAGTAAGCCTTTACTATAGTCAGAATAATGAATATCCAATTAAGGATTTTCATTCCAAAAAATGGTTGTAATAAAGCATGTGGCTTATAGATACCTAAAACTACTTCTATCGCTGTTACGATTGATAAAAGTATTAAAACTCCCCAAATTTTCTGTGTATTGGATTTGAACTTAATCAAACCTCTAAATATTTCTAATTTATGTGCGTGTCCTGCCATTTTAAAATATATTATCTTTTATTAAACTAGGTAGAAGAATGTAAATACAAATACCCAAACTAAATCTACAAAGTGCCAGTAAAGTCCAACTTTTTCTACCATTTCGTAGCTTTTTCTTCTTTCGTATGTTCCTAAAATCACATTGAAGAAAATAATGATATTAATTACTACTCCTGAAAATACGTGGAAACCATGAAATCCTGTGATAAAGAAAAAGAAATCTGCAAATAAAGGCGTCCCATATTCATTGACATGAAGATTAGCACCTTCAACAACCATTTTACCATTTTCTTTAATTTGACGAACAGATTCAGATCTAGAAAGAACGGTTTTTTCACCTTCTTCGTTTATCAATTGAGTTCTCACTAAAATATCTGTATTGGCTTCTAAACCATGTAATACTTCTTCAACTGTATACGATGGCAAAGAGCCTTCACTTAAAAACCAAATTCCATTTTTGCTTTCGTGCTGTGTTCTATCAGTGTGCTCAGCGGCAACAGCAAAATCTGCCAATGCAACACGCTTAAACACCTGCTCTCCATTTTCTTCGACATATTCACCAAACTGAAGAATATTACCTCCCTTAGTTTGGATTGCACCATAATCTCCTTTAATAAAAGTTGCCCATTCCCAAGCTTGTGAGCCTACGAAAATTAAACCTCCAATAATGGTTAGGAACATATAGATAATTACCTTATTCTTTTTCAGCTCATGTCCAGCATCAACAGCAAGAACCATAGTAACTGAAGACATGATAAGAACAAATGTCATGAAGGCTACATAAATCATTGGTGCAGGTTCATGATAAAAAGGAATGTGTGTAAATACTTCATCGGCAATTGGCCAAGCATCAATAAACTTAAATCTTGAAAAACCATAAGCGGCTAAAAATCCGGAAAATGTTAATGCATCAGAAACGATGAAAAACCACATCATCATTTTTCCGTAGCTCGCTTTTAGAGGTTGGTTGCCTCCTCCCCAAGTTTTACCTTCGGTTCCAGTACTTACAACTGTATTATCCATAAGATGAATTTCGTTTTAAAAATTGCACAAAAATAATCATTTTATTTATCTAAAGAAACATCCTTACTTAAAAATTAAATTGTTTCAAGAATGTTAGCTTTAAAGCTAGTTCAAGAGATTTTAAATCTCATAAAATTAGCTCATAAAATATAAAAACAAAAATAGGTATAACCACAGTATATCTACGAAATGCCAAAAGTTTGCAGCTAATTCAAACCCTAACATATTTTCTGTATTATACTTTTGTTTAAAATGATTATAAATTACTACCAATAAACAAATAAGACCTACAACTACATGTAAAATATGCACAGCAGCAATAATATAAATGTAAGACATTGTAATATTGCTGGTAGGTCCTGTAAAATTATATCCCAATTCTATAATTTGCTGAAAACCCATGAGTTGACTTACAATAAAGCCAATACCAAAGACCAATGTCATGACTAAAAATAATGTCGTCTGTGACCTGTATCCTAATTTTAGTGCTCGTTTTGCCAGAATAAGAGTTATACTGCTAATGATAATCAATACCACACTTATTGTAAATGAGCTTGGTAATTTAAAACCTTCTAACCAATCCTCTCTGGAGCTACTAACTACAAAAGCACTAGTCCAACCTGCAAATGACATGATTAATGATACGATACCAAACCATAGCATCATTTTTTTTGCTCTAGCTTGTTTTTCTTTCTCTGTTCCTTCTGTTAAATCCATATTATCTAATAAACTTATCGGCTACGTATACAATTTGAATTAATGTAATGTAAATAACACTGGCCAGCATGAGCTGTCTTGCCGATACAACTGTTCTCTTTTTGAAAAGTTGAATGGCATAATACAACATGACTAATCCTATTAAAAATACTATAATGGCTCCAACTATAGTGAGTTGCAACGCTCCAGTAAACCCGAATACTGGAATAATAGACACTAAAATTGTCCAAGCCGTGTACATAATAATTTGTGCTGCTGTTGCTTTGTCTGGTTTTCCTGTTGGAAGCATGTTAAATCCAGCTTTTTTATAATCTTCATGTAAAAACCAACCAATCGCCCAAAAGTGAGGAAACTGCCAAAAAAACTGCAACATAAAAAGTGTTCCAGGTTCAATACCAAAATCATCAGTTGCAGCAACCCAACCTAGCATAAAAGGGATGGCTCCTGGAATAGCTCCAACAAAAACTGATAACGGTGTTCTTGTTTTTAAAGGCGTGTAAGCACTTGTATATAAAAAAATTGATATGGCTCCAAACATTGCTGTTTGAGGGTTAATTATATATAAGATAATTATGCCGAAAACGGTAAACAAAGATGCTAAAATGAAAGCGGACTTTACTGACATTCGTCCGGCAGGAATAGGTCTGTTTTTTGTGCGTTCCATTAACGCATCCAAATCTTTTTCTATAATTTGATTGAATGCATTCGAAGCTCCAACCATAAAATAACCACCTAAGGCCAATAATAAAATCGTGTAAAAGCTTACCTCATCTGCTCCCAAAAGATAACCTGCTATTGATGAAAATACCACACTAAGTGATAGCCTCATTTTTGTAATTTCCTTAAAATCGGAGATTAAAGTTGCTGGTTTTGTAGTTGAGTTTGAAACCCTTGCCATTGGTTATTTGAATGCTACTGTTTTGCGCTTGCAAAGATACTTTTAAAATTAATTGTGAGCAATAATTAGTATATTTAAAGTCATTTTAAATTAAACTGCAATGAAACCGATTCAACTTTTCTTTTTATGCGTTCTATTTTTGTCTTCATCACTTATATTTTCACAGAATAGTGAAGTGACTATTGAAACCACAAAACTATCGGACAATGTATACATGCTTGTTGGACAAGGCGGCAATATTGGTGTTTCCGTTGGTGATGATGGTGTTTTTATTATTGACGATCAATTTGAACAACTCACACCTAAAATACTCGAAGCCATAAGAACATTAAGTGACAAACCCTTACAATTTTTAGTGAATACACATTATCATGGTGACCATACAGGAGGTAATGAAAACATGGCTAAGCAAGGCATAAAAATTATTGCTCATGAAAATGTTAGAAAACGTTTAGTTGACGGTGAAAAACCTAAAGATGCGCTACCAATTATTACGTTTAACGATCGTGTTAATGTACACATGAATGGCGAAGACGTAAATGTTCATCATGTGGAACATGCCCATACAGATGGTGATGCGATGTTGTTTTTTTCTAAAAGCAATGTCTTACATACTGGAGACACTTATTTTCATAAGCGATATCCTTATATTGATGTGAAGTCTGGCGGTAGTATTGATGGATACATTAAAGCCGTAAAAAAAGGACTAACTTTAATAAATGATGACACTAAAATTATTCCTGGTCATGGCCCAGTTTCAAATAAAGAAGAATATCAATCTTTTTTAACCATGCTTGAAACGCTTAGAAAAAATGTACAAGCTGAAATTGAAAACGGTAAAACTGAAGACGAAGTTGCAGCCAACGCTGGGATTACAAAAGAATATGATGATTTAGGTTATGCCTGGAATTTTATTAACTCAGAACGAATTCGTCGAACTATTTATCAGAGTTTAAAACATTAAAAATCAAAATACCAATTAAACAAATCGGTTCTTAATCCTAAGCTAAACCAAACTGTGCTGTTTTTAAACGTTGATTCTGTTTCAGCTTCAGGGTTAAAATTTCTATAACTTAAATAGGCAAACAATTTCAAATTAGTTATAGGGTTTACTACATAACCACCTTGCAATTCTGCATGAAAAATGTTGGTTTTATTCCCTTGTCCAACTTTAACTCCTGTAAAAAAAGGAGCGTCATTATAATCACGATAAATATCACCACCATAACTAAAATTATCAGTACCATCATTAAAATCAAAACCACGAACTCCAAATAAAACCTTGGCATCAGCAAACCATCGTTTATAATCATAGCGACCAATAATTATAGCTTCACTAAAGTTTGAGCCCCAAAGATGTGCCATAGATTGGTTGTTGTGTGCATAATTAAGCACTATGGTATTGTGTGAATAAGTATACGGTCTCACTCTATTGTATTCAAATTGCAACAATAAATTATCAACCTTAAAAGCGTTATAGTATTTTGCTCCTATTTGATATCCAAACTTATTTTTCCAACTTTTTTCTCCTCCTTTGATATCGCTTAATGAAAACTCGTCCAAAATAAATTGACTATAGATGTTTATATTATCATTTACTTTATACTTTCCAGACGCTCCTAAAATGGCATTTCCAGCACCTTGACCTGTTTCAAATTCAATAGCTCTATAAAAAATGATTGGATTAAGATAGTTGATATCAAAACCTCTATCATTCGAGTTTGTCCACATGACAGATTCAAATAAACCTAAATTAAATCGTTTTGAAACATTCCAACTCAAATAATGATTTGCCATAAACTTAGTTAAAAAGGCTTTATCTTCAGTAACTTCAGGTCGAACATCTTTTAGCCACATCCAAGTATTGGTGTATTTTATCTTCCAAAATTTGGTGCTTAATTTTAAAAAGGGTGATGGACTTGCCACATCACTTTGCAATAAAGATCTGTAACCATCACCAATAAAATTTTTACCATGACCAAATTGAATATTAATAAATTTTGCTGGAGAATAACTTAAATACGCTTCCGCTACTGGGTAATCATAAGCATCATCTTTGAATCGTTTTCCAATTCCACGACCAGGAATTATAGCAGGATCTGGACCAAAGGCCTTTAAGCTCTCTGCATACTCATTAAAATATTGAGCAAACCTTCCTTGACTCTCGTAAACTGAAGCAGAAAAACTTAGTTTTTTACCTAAGCCTCCTTGCACATAAAATCCTCTTGTATTATTAAACGTTGTATTGAAATCTGCATCAGAGTCTTTTCCAACTTGTAAATCAAAAATAGGATCTAGAGTGAACCAATAATTATCACTTTGAATTTGCACTAAGTGTTCGTTAAATAATTTTTGTTTCCACCATTGGTTAGCTTCTTTTTTAAGCGCCTCATTTTCAGCATTAAAATCATAATACTGAGCAATATCTTCATACATAAACGGTTTTGACGCTGTGTGGCTATTGGTGCCAATGAGATTTATATTTCGATCGAATTTAGCATAGGTATGATGTGAAAATGGAATGTTCAATTGGCTATTAAATGCCTTGTCAGTGTAAGGTTTTAAAGATGAATTTACATTGTCAAATTCACGTTTTGCTAACCGTTCTAATTCAGAAATCTCAGAGTCATTTTTAGCAGCTACTATTTGTTCTGCCTCATCATGAGGGCTTACTAATGGAATTTTTATGTGATAGGAATATTGCTTAAACGTTCTAATTCCGTTGTATGATGCAGGTTTAATTTTAGGTAATTCACCAAAAACACGCTTAGTTTCTTCTTTTAGCTCATCATATATAGCATCCGTATAAATAACCACAAAATCACCTTCTGCATTGACTTCAAATAACACTACAACTTCACCATTATAGTTTTCATCGTTAACTATTTGCGGTACTTTAAAATTATCATATACAAATTGTGATAGCTGGTTATAGAAGCAGTTTTTTAGATTGGCTACATCTTGATTCTCACATTCAGGGAATACTGGCGGTTTTTCGAAATCTTGAATATCCTGAGCAAAAATAGATATCTGTAAAAACCCCAAAACAAGTAGGAAATAGTGCTTCATTTTAAGTGGAAACTATTAATTGCTGAAAGATACTATTTTTTGATTATAGGAAACAAAGGAATTTGTTTTTTGTAAATTTACGTCATGCTTGTTGATGGCTTACTATTTTGTAAGTTTTCTTTTTAAGAATTCACAATTATTGTTTTAAAATGTTAATATTTATGATTGCATCACTATAAAGCATAAAAAAATCCCGTTACCTCCAGTAACGGGATTTTGACTTTATATTTTAAAATTCTTAGTCTTGCACTTGGAAAACTATTGGTAAGGAATAAGGTACAATTACTGCTTTACCTCTTTGCTTACCTGGTTTCATTTTAGGTAGTAAATTTATTACACGTGCTGCTTCTTTTTCTAAGCTTGGATGTGGTGCTCTTGAGCGCACACCTGTAACGTTACCATTTTTATCTATTTTAAAAACAACACTGATACGTTGTCTACCTGAAAGGCCTAAATCACCTGCTAAGTCAGTATTAAATTTCTTTTGTACAAATGCTGTGATTTTCTCAGACATACAATCTCTTTTTTGAGCATTGTTTCCACTTTCACAACCTGGGAAAATTGGAACATTTTCAATTACAGCAAAAGGCACTTCAATATCTTCTTCTACTTCTTCTACTTCCACTTCTTCAATTTCAACGATTTCTTCATTTTCGTTAGTTTCAGTAGATTCAATTACTGTTTCTTCAATTTCTTCTTCATCTTCAACAATTTCAATCACTTCAGGAGCTGCTGGAGGAGGTGGTGGTGGTGGTGGAGTTTGAATCTGTTCTGTGATTGGAATTTCTTCATCATCCAGTTCATCCATATTTACCATTCCTATGTCAATAGCTTCTTTGTCATAAGTTTTGTAGTTAATAGTACTGTATGTTACAAATAACATTAAGGCAAGACCAACAGCGAAATAGACTGAGCCATTTCTGCTAACATCTGCTTTAGGATTTTTTTTAGGTTCCATAATTGAATCGTGTTTTTCAAGATTGGTAAAATAACCAATAATTTGCTAAAAAAGCAAGAGTTTATAAATTTTTAACTTGAGTTTTATTTCTTATGATTAATATTGATGAAATAAAACCTACTCCAATACAGTTCGCAAGAACATCATATAAATCGAGTGTCCTTCCTTCTGTTAGTGTTCCTTGTAATACCTCAAGAATTATACCATAAATTATTGCAATTGCTGCTGCAACCAAAAGTGCTTTTGAAAATTTAAAAGACTTCAAAACCGAATACCATAGTAAACACAGCAAAGCATAAGCTATTGTATGCACAAATTTATCTACATATTCAACCTCAACATCTGGCAAATCATCAGAACTTAAAAGGCTTAATACTGCTAATGCAATGGTATATAATAATGCTATAACTAGCAGTATTTTTTTAAGCACCAATTAAGTTTTTATAATCATCGGCTGACAATAAATCATCCAATTGAGAGATATCAGAGCATTTAACTTTAATCATCCAGCCTTCTCCATAAGGATCTGAATTTACTTTTTCTGGCTCGTCCTCCAAGGCTTCATTAAACTCGATAATTTCACCTGATACTGGCAAAAATAAATCTGATACAGTCTTTACAGCTTCAACGGTTCCGAAAACTTCTTCAGCTTCCAAAGTTTCGTCAACAGTTTCAACTTCAACATAAACAATATCACCTAATTCGCTTTGAGCAAAATCAGTAATGCCAACTGTAATGGTATCACCATCTACTTTAATCCATTCGTGGTCTTTTGTGTATTTTAAATCTGATGGAATGTTCATAATGTAATTTTTTAAAAATATATAAATAGTTAATTAGTTTCCAAAATTATAGCGTAAGGTTAAACCTGAACGTATGGTAGTTTGAGGAAAAGCAGTAGAAATTGCATACTCAGAGAATGAATAATCAAAATAGAAAATTCCTGTTAGGTTTTTACTAAACGCATAGTCTGCTGAATATTTCAAACTCCATATGGTTTGACCAGAAGTCACTTGATTGTTATTGAGGTCTAAGTACCTAATGATGGTTTTATTATCTCTTAATGAAAGATCAGCTTTCATATTCAAATCACTTTTAATGACTTGTCTATTTCCAGCTAGTTTGGAGTTTATTTTTACATCCTTAATTCTGTAGCCTAACCCTACTATGTACTCATTTCCTTTAATTTCAGTTAGTAGATTGTTGTCAAAACTCATAGATAATAATCTGTCTTTTCTTACTTCGGCTAAAATTTTAAGTGAGTTTTTCATTTCCATATCAAACTTGAATAATGGACTAAACTGTTCCATTAAATTGATATTACTAAATAGAGTTTTATTTCTGAAGTTCCCGCCTTGATCCAATTCATTCGGATTATTTGGATCATAATTCAAATTCGTTCTGAACTGATTAATAGTGTACATTGAGCTATATCCATGAGTCAAAGAGAAACGGTTAAAGTGTTTTTGAAACCATTTCATTTTCATAAATCCTGTATACTTTAATGTCCAGTTTGGTATTGGAACATCCCTAAAGGCACCCAATTTAACTTTACCTGGATCTTTTCCAGTATATGCCGATAAAAATGCAGGTAACAATACCGCTTGATTACTTTTTCCGTACCCTATTGGGAAACCATCTGCATCTAAGTTCCCAGGATCATTAATATCAATACCTGCTTGAGTTGCCAATCTGTTAGCGATGATTAATCTGTTTGCTCTAAAATCGTCGAAGGCAACAGACCCTGTTTCATCACTCTTACCAAAAGCTGTTTTAATAAGTGATGTCGAAATATTAAAATTACCAAACGTGTTTTGAATTTGTGAATTATAAATATTACTTAAGCCATCGCCATTTGTGTCCGTAGTATTAAAATTTTCTGTGTAGGTGTCAGCATATGTTCTGCCTCCTGTTAAATCAATTTTTAAATCACTAACAGGTTCAATGTTTACCGTGAAATCTAAGTTTTTTGTCTGTCTTTCTGAATATTGTTGATTAAACTCTGGGAAAACTGTTAGCCAACCGTTTCTTGCTGCCAACTGTCTAATATCTCTCTGGCTTCCAAAAGTATATCCAAAGGAAGGTTTTAGTGTGCCTATAAATCCAGGAGTTTGTAAATAGCCAGGTAAGAAACTTCCATTGTTTTCAGAATAATTTATCTGAATTCTTTTCACCATGGTTACCAAATCAATCATGGTATTGTAAGCTTTATTTGATTTTGATACAGTTTGCGGTGTATTTTGATTAGCTCTTGGGTTTGGCACTCCTCTTTTTGCCGCAGTAGAATTAGTTTTTTTAACTAAACCCACATAACGATACAACCTCGTCATATCTATCGATGAATTGAGCTGGTGCTTATTTGAATTCTGAATGGTATTTCCTAAATCATAAGTTTGGCCATCTACCGTGAGGTTACCAAACAAGTCTGATCCTTTTTGCCATTGAAAATCTCCAGTGTAGGCATAACTAGCTCTTAAGAACTGTAAAAAAGGTACTTTACTAAATGGAACTTCATAATTAAGTTGAAGTTGTTGATATTGTCTATTTGGATCACCAACATCAAAGAAACCATCCCAAACATCCAATTCAGGATCTTGAGCGCCATTAATATTATCTTGGAGAAAATAGTTTCTAACGATATTATTATTAGAAGCCGTAAAATTGAAACTCAAAGCATCTGTAACATCATAGTTTATGGCATATTGGAAGTCAAACATATAATTTCTTCTAAACAGTTCTTCCAAACCAATGTTGCCTCCAGTTAAATCTATTTCTCTGAATTTTTGCTTATTGAATTGCCTTATGATGTCAGCATTCACAGAAAAACTAGTTGGCAATAAATTGAAATTGAAATCTTTAAGAAGCTTTAAATATTGAGACTTAAATAACGAATCGTTCTTTTTAAAAGGCTCTATTTTAATAGGGTTGAAGTTGAAATTATAATTTGCACCTACTCTAACATTTTGATCTAAAGCATTTTCAATTTCATAATCACGATGTTCAGTTTGATTGAACGAGTAGTTAAGCGTAAGATTTTCTACATCATAAAACTTTGGAGCTTTTTCTTCATTGGTTCTATTCTTTTTTACTCCAATAAAGTTAACACTTGTTCGTTTGGTATATGATTCTGATTGTTCCTTAATCACATCTCGTTCCTCTTGAGTATCTGCTGCATCCAATCTACTTTGTAATGTAACATCTTTGTATTGTTGGTCATATTCAGGTGTAATTAACTCTTCGCTTTGACCATAGTTAAATGGTAATTGTATTCCCCAAGTTTTTGGTAACAACTGACCAAGATTCATGTTGGTTACAACATCATATTGTTTAATATCTTCTCTGCTTCTTTCGTTAGGTCCTTGTTCAATAGTTCCGAAGCCTGAAGTACTTCGTCTTCCTGTAGCAGAAATATCCATAAAATCTGCAATATTGGTATCCATATTCACTACAGCAGCCCAACCTCCTTCGTTATCCATTTCAGATAAACGCAATTCATTAAACCAAACTTGAGAACATTGATTAATACGTCCTATATTTTTGACACCAACCATTAAAGTTCTTATATCTCCAAAGTTTGGGTTTCCTTTTATCGCTACTCTTTGTTCGTGAGGACCTTCATCTTGAGGCGTACTAAATCCAACTAAAAAAGGATCAAATTCTCCAACAGGATTTTCTTGAAGTACACCATCAATAACATTATAAAATGTAGGATCTTCCGCTCCCAAAGTACCTTCATTAATCCCTAAAGATTTAATGGTCTGTAAAACTTCAATTGGCAAATTGATTTCATTAAACAATGGCCAAACTTCTCTTTTTGTTGCTTCAGTATCAACACCAACAGTAGAACCAGATGATTTTCGTAATGGCACTTCAATTTCATAATAGTTTTGGGTAAAATCATTACCCATTCTAATGAATCCGACTAAATTACCTTGCTCAAATTCTTGATTGGCTCCATCTTCAGCGTGAATAAACATTCGTAGTTTTTTAAACTGACGCATATCTACACTGATATTTTTAAATACTGCTCTCGAATCTTGTGATTCTAAATCGCAAGTGTTAACAACCAATGACTGTTCGTTTTGTCTAACAATGGTGTTATTATTGTTTAGCTGTTCACGCTCTACACCTGGAGGTGAAACATAATTTCCGTCATTCTCTAAAAGTCCAATTATTCCAACTGAAAAATCCGTGTTGTCGTTATCGTTATTTGCTTCTTGATCAAGTGCTAATTTGTACCGTCTCCAATCACTTCTAACTAAATCTAAAGAGGCAAATCTCATGATTGTATTTTGAGTAAATTCTTTAAGGTACATTCTAGCAAACCTTATCGAACGAAAATCTGTAATTCCACCAACACGACTGTATTCTGGTATTGCAGGATTGTCAAAATCTGCAAGAGGTACACTTACTGGAATTCTGAATTGATACCATCTTGTAGTTGCACTATTGCCATTTGGCAAAGACACTTGATCTTCCTTTCGATCAACAATAAATTCATTATTCAAATCTGCTAGACTAGCAGGTGTAATATTCATTTCATATTCAAAATAACTATCAATGGTATTCATTGTGTTATCTCTATTAATATCTTCTACATCTGGCTGAGTGGTAGAACCTCTGTTAGTATCTGTGAAGGTATCAGGTGAGTTCCCTTCTAATCCGTTAAATTTTTTATAACGTTCAAAAATATTTCCTTCGGTATTCAAGAAATAAGTATAGTTATCTTTCGCAGGATCCTCTAAACCTGAAAACGCTGGAAAGACAGCTGCTTCTTCTGCATCATCATAACCATCAAAACCAACATCTTGATTTGCTCGCTCACCACCAAGTGTTGAAAAGGCATAAATTAACGATTGATTTTGTGGCACAACACTATTCCAAACTGTTTGAGGTAGTAAACTAATATTTCCGTCTTCAGGAAGGCCATTTTCGTATTGTTTTCTACCATCTTTTAATACATCCTCAGATATATTACCCAAATTAAAAGTTAATTTTCCTCCTGGATTTGTTGGGTTATTTAAGAATGGATCTAATAACCAAAATTCTATATACTCTACGTTTGCTTGTTCAAAATCAGTAGAGGTTAATTGTCTCATAATTCCCGCCCAACTGTCTTGTGGATTGTCAAGTACATCATCGGACTCATCCGGATCCATATTGTATGGTCCTCTTTCAGCTGGAAAAAAGGATAAATCTAATGTTGGGATTATTGTGGCTTGTCCTTGAACGATATCTGTCTGAGGAAAAATTTCATCAATAAACACTCTTCTCGTGTATAAATTTGAAAGATCATCGTCTGAAATTCCACTGGGTTTTTGACTACTATAAAAAATAGGGTCAATTGTATACCAGTTTAAAAATGCTCTATCGAAACCGTTCTGTAAGCCATTGTCATCTTCATCACCTTCGGCATAAACTCTTCCTAAATCTCTTGGCCTACTCGACAAAAACCATGATTGTGGCGTAAGCAACTCAATGGCATTTTGTGTGCCCTCAAAATCATCGACATAAGAAGTGGCTTCTCCTTGGAAATCTGTTCCTTTTGGTGAACCTGGTAATAAATAAGCAAACTCACCACGGATTGAGAAGTTTGATTGTACATCTGTATCAATATTTGGAAGCTTGTTTGCTAATCGTGTTAAGAATGGCACTTCAGTTGAATAATTTGCATTCAGTCCAAATATTGTATTGTTTATTGGCTCGCTGTTATAATTCGCTTTTTGAGTTATTGGCCTCTCGCTAAGGTTTAGAAATGTTCCACCAACAACAAAGTTTTCATTGAATTTATGTTCAACATTAAGTCCTGTAAAACGTCTTGTTTGTTGTCCAAATACAGCATTATTTTCAACTGAAACCTGAATAGGTGTGTTTGACGCTTGAAGCGCAGGATCTAAAATCTGTACAGTTCCTATTTGATAATTAACCGTATAGTCAACACCTTCAACTAGCACACGTCCTCCAGCAGTTACTTTTACTGAACCTCTTGGCACATTGAATGCACCAATTGGTATTCCTGATCCTCCCGAAGATTTATAACGCCCTTTTATTTGAAACTTATTCTTTTCACCATCTTCTAACGCAGCTGTTTTAGTCTCCTTGTAGAGTTTATCATAAACGTACTTAGATTGGTTGGCGTTAAATTGTGCAATATCATTGTAGTCTGCCTCGTTATCTGAAGGGTTTCCATCAATATCTAGCACATCAAATAAATAGCGTCCAAAAGGTTCAACATTAGTAAATATTATTTTTCCGTTTTGTTGAATGACTGTTATTCCTGGAACAAAATCAAAAAATCCATCTCCATTAGCTTGCGGATCATTGTTGAAATTTAATCGATCTAAATTAAAAACGCGCAATAATGGTGTGTCTTGTAAATTAGTTTCGTTTGGTCCTGGAGTAGGAAATGGAGTTCCACTTACAGGAGTAATATAATTAAGCGGTGACGTTTCTGTGTAGAAAATGTTGAGTTTAAAATCTTCTTGATCTAATTGAAAAGCACCAGTATTATAAATGTTTTTCATCATTAAATCCCAAATAGGCTGGTCGACATTAGTCACAGCACTTTTTAGCATTTTGGTGACCAAGTTATTATTATTAATGATTGTGTTACCTGTATTTCCATCAACTGAACTATCAGTTGCATCTACACCATCATTGGCAAATTCACCTACTTGATACACCTGGCTACCAACAGTATATTGAAACGCAACAGATAAAATCTCATCATTTTGTAAACGCTGATTCAAAGATATGTAACCTAATTGTGTGTTTAATGTGTACTCACTGCCTTCAACTAGCTTACGTGCATTTTCCAGTTTTCCATAATCAAAGCCTTCGTTAACTCCAGGCACTAATATACCTGACTGAACTGTTGCAATATCTCTTACAGCATTATTTAACTGAGATCCTGGGCCTCCAATATTTGTTGGATCGTAATTGTTATTTCCGTTATCTGGAAATGAGTTTGGCCCAACATTTACGGTTACAGCAGAACCTAAAATATCAGATTCTCCTAAATCTTGAAAAGCAACAATATTTCTAACATTATCCGTTTGACTTGTTCTATTAGTTATCCAAACTTCAATTCTAGTTACTTGTACTTGAGAATTTATAAATGGATAGTTTTGTAAAGCTTCGTCGTATTTGTTTCTAAAATATTGTGCTAAGAAGAAGTGACGATTTTCATCATAATCAAGACCGAAAAATTCGAATTCCTCTAATGTTCCACCACCTTGGGATACGACTGTTCTTGTTTGTGACTTCTGCTCTGAGAAAATTCCGGTTATTGTTGTTTTTCCAAACTGCAGCTGAGTTTTTACACCAAATAAACTTTGCGCACCAGAAATAAGCGAGCTGTTTAATGGCATACTTACATTACCAACCTCAATTTTTTGAATGATATCGTCTTCAGTTGGTGTGTATTCTAATTTTATTAAATTTTGAAAATCAAACGTGGATTGCGTGTCATAATTGGCTGTTACTTGTAATCTGGTTCCAACTTTTCCCAATAAACTCAAGCTTATCCTTTGATCAAAATCGAAAGTGAAATTGCTTCTGTTTCGCGGTGAAAATGAGGGATTATCTTGTTTTGTATAGAGCAATCCTAAGTCCATCTCTACAGAACCCTGAGGAATAACTTCTATGGTATTACCTCCAAAAAGTGTTTCGAAAAAACTTGAGTTTACGTAAAGCTCTGGAATCAGGTTTTTTTGCAAATCTTCAACACCTTCTTTTTTGCCGTCTGCAGCGTCAATTTTTTGTTTATAATAATTACGTAAGTTTTCTTGAAGTACTAATTGTTGATATTCGGCAGGTGTTAAAATTATTGGGTAATTAATATTAAAGTTGCCAACGCTTTCATTATAGATGTATCTGTCTGTTAATGGGTCGTAAGTATATTTGGAAACTATACTGTTCGGATTTGGCAAGGTTAAATTACCAAATGAAAATGTTGTTGATGTAGAATCTCTAACAGTTTCAGTTTCTTCTTGTGCAAAAGTTAAAGCATACACAAAAAGCATAAGTACAGATAATACAAGGGTTTTAGTGGATTTAGAAAATGTAAAGTTGGTTGTCTTCAAATTCTTTATAAATTTTTTAGGGCTTCTTTTATTAGTGTTTCAACATTTGCTTCAGGTTGATTATTTAATATTTTATCAATTACTTTTTCAGCTTGTTTCTTGGCAAAACCAAGAACCTCTAATGCAGATAACGCTTCATCTTTGTTTGTATTGTTTGAAATGTAGGCTGCTTCATCAATATCATAAACTTTAAGGACTTTATCTTTAAGCTCAATAATAACACGTTGAGCCGTTTTTAAACCAATTCCTTTTACAGATTGAATGAGTGAAACGTTTTCTGATGCGATAGCTTCACGCACTTGTTTTGGTGTTAACGATGATAGCATTGTTCTGGCAGTGCTTGAACCAATACCACTAACCGAAATTAAAAGTCTAAAGATCTCACGTTCTGCTAATGATGAAAAACCATACAACGTATGAGAATCTTCTTTAACTTGAAGATGAGTGTATAGGCGTAAATTTTCGGCATCAGGAATTTGAGAATAGGTATGTAAGGAAATATTTAATAAATATCCAACTCCATTACAGTCTATCACAACGTCAGTAGGATTTTTCTCAGTAAGCTTCCCTTGAATATGAGTAATCATCAATTGCGTTTTGTTAGCGTCTCAAATGTAATAAAATTATTTACATTATGGCTTTAGATTTATTTAATTCAGGCCCTTACTTAACTGTTCTCTTTTTTGTTTTTTCTGTGCATCAATAACAGCAATTGCTGTCATATTTACAATTTCATCAACACTAGCATCCAATTGCAGTATATGTGCTGGTTTCTTGAGGCCCATCATTATCGGTCCAATATTATCTGCTTTATTGAGTTCTTTAAGCAGTTTGTACGTTATATTGGCCGAATCAAGGTTTGGAAAAATTAATGTATTCACCTTTTTGCCAGCTAATTTTGAAAATGGAAACATATCCTGAAGCATTTCATTATTTAGTGCAAAATCGGTTTGCAACTCACCATCAACCATTAAATTTGGATAGAATTTGTGCAAATAGGTCACAGCTTCTCTTACTTTTTTAGCATTTTGATGTTGAGATGATCCAAAATTTGAAAACGAAATCATAGCAATAACTGGCTCAATACCAAACATCTTGACAGTTGTAGCCGTCATATTTGCAATGGTTGCCAAATCTTTTGAGTCCGGATCAATGTTTATGGATGTATCACTTAAAAACATTGGTCCTCTTTGTGTCATCAACAAATTCGTTGTAGCTATTCTAGTTACTCCTTTATCCAACCCAATGAGTTCTAGAATAGGTTTTACAACCGTTGGATAACTACGCGAATACCCTGAAATTAAGGCATCTGCATCACCTTCATTAACCATCATTGCGGCAAAATAGTTACGCTCACGCATTAGCTTTTTTGCAGACAGCAACGTTATACCTCTACGTTGCCTTTGTTTCCAGTATACCTCTGCGTATTTATCTTTTCGAGATTCTTCTTCATCACTTTTAGGGTCAATAATTGACACATCAGCATCAAATTCAATCTCTTCCATTAAAGCCTTAATGGTTTCTTTTCGTCCTAGTAAAATAGGTTCAGCAATGCCTTCGTCATGAACAATTTGTGCTGCTTTTAAAACTGCTATCTGATCAGCTTCAGCAAACACAACACGTTTTGGATCAAGCTTAGCTCTACTGTGCATTAAACGTACAATTTTGTTGTCGCTTCCCAATCTTCCTCTTAATTCATCCTCATAAGCTTCCCAATCTGTAATGGTTTTTTTGGCAACACCTGTTTCAATAGCGGCTTTAGCAACTGCTGGTGGAACAACTGCAATTAATCTTGGGTCAAAAGGCTTTGGAATGATATAATCTTTACCAAATGAAAGTTTGGTTTCAGAATAAGCCACATTAACTTGTTCCGGAACTGGTTCTTTAGCCAATTCTGCTAATGCCAAAACAGCTGCTTTTTTCATTTCCTCATTAATTTTGGTTGCTCTTACATCAAGAGCTCCTCGAAAAATGAATGGAAATCCAAGGACATTATTTACCTGATTAGGATGATCACTTCTGCCTGTAGCCATAATAATATCATCTCGTGTATCAATGGCTAATTGATATGGTATTTCAGGATTAGGATTGGCCATGGCAAAAACAATTGGATCTTTTGCCATTGCTTTTAGCATTTCTGGCGTAACAATATCAGCCATAGACAACCCAATAAAGACATCCGCATCGACCATAGCTTCTTCTAAGGTGTCTATTTTTCTTGATGTTGCAAACTCTGTCTTTTCTGATGATAAGTTTTCTCTATCTTTTCTAATAACACCTTTGCTATCTAGCATTACTATATTATCAGGGTTTGCGCCAAAGGATTGATACAATCTCGTACATGAAATGGCTGCAGCTCCAGCTCCACTTACAACTATTTTTACATCTTCAATTTTTTTATTGGTAATTTCTAAAGCATTCAACAAAGCTGCTGCTGAAATAATAGCTGTGCCATGTTGATCATCATGCATGACTGGAATATCTAATTCCTCTTTTAAACGACGTTCAATCTCAAATGCTTCAGGTGCTTTTATATCTTCGAGGTTGATACCACCAAAAGTTGGAGCAATATTTTTTACTGTTTCTATGAATTCGTCAATATTCTCTGTGTCAACCTCAATATCAAAAACATCAATATCTGCAAATATTTTGAAGAGTAATCCCTTACCTTCCATAACAGGTTTTGATGCTAAAGGCCCAATATTTCCTAAACCAAGCACAGCAGTACCATTTGAAATTACGGCTACTAAATTCCCTTTCGTTGTATATTTATATGCTTTTGATGGATTTTTTTCAATCTCCAAACAAGGCTCGGCAACACCTGGAGAATATGCCAATGACAAATCTCTTTGGGTCGCGTATTTTTTTGTTGGAACAACTTCAATTTTACCTGGTTTTGGCCTTGAATGGTATAATAAGGCCTCTCTACGTTTACTTTCCGTGCTCATATAATAGTTGTTATAAGAATTACAAAGTTAAACCGTTAGCGCTAATTAAGAAATATTATTGCTATTCTTTTAAGAACTGAATATTTCTGACTAAACCAGAATATTTGGTTCTTTTGACTGCGGATTTTTGAAAGACTTTTTTAAAAGTGTCTTCGGTGATTTCTTCCCAATCCTTCTTTGTCATTTCGAGTAATTCAGGATGTGGATTAAATAGTGGTTCATTATGTGATTTTGAAAATCTGTTCCACGGACAAACATCCTGACAGACATCACAGCCAAACATCCAATTATCAAACTGTCCTTTAAATTCTGTTGGAATATTTTCTTTTAATTCGATTGTAAAATAAGAAATGCATTTGCTACCATCTACAACATAAGGCTCAGTGATTGCTTGTGTTGGGCAAGCATCAATACAAGCTGTACAAGTGCCACAGTGATCTGTTGTTGGGGTATCGTAATCTAATTCTAGATCTATAATCAATTCAGCAATAAAATAAAATGAGCCTACTTGTTGTGTTAGTAAATTACTGTGTTTTCCAATCCAACCCAAACCAGATTTTGCAGCCCAAGCCTTATCTAAAACTGGAGCAGAATCAACAAAAGCACGACCATGAACTTCTCCTATTTCATCTTGAATAAAATGTAAAAGGGATTTGAGTTTGTCTTTTATGACAAAATGATAATCTGTCCCATAAGCGTATTTACTGATTTTAGGAGCGCTTTTATCATTCTGTAATTCAGATGGGAAGTAATTCAGCAATAAAGAAACAACACTCTTGGAGCCTTCAACCAATATGGTAGGATCAAGACGTTTATCAAAGTGGTTTTCCATATACTGCATTTCTCCATGCATATTCTTGTTTAACCATTTTTCTAAACGAGGCGCCTCGGTTTCTAAAAATTCTGCTTTACTAATACCACAAGATAAAAAACCGAGGCGTTTGGCTTCGGTTTTGATAAGTTCTGTGTATTTAGTTTTATTGTTCATTTAATGAGATTCTGAATCAAGTTCAGAATGACACTTCGTGTCAAAATAATCCACCTTGAGTTGGTCCTTTGATCTTTCCTAGGTGCTTATATGCCAATTCTGTAACTTCACGACCTCTAGGTGTTCGCATAATAAAACCTTGTTGTATTAAAAATGGTTCATAAACTTCCTCGATGGTTTCTGCGCTTTCACTTACAGCAGTTGCCAAGGTTGTAATACCGACTGGTCCACCTTTAAATTTGTCGATAATTGTAGATAAAATTTTGTTGTCCATTTCATCTAAACCATGAGCATCAACATTAAGTGCTTCAAGAGCAAATCTTGCAATTTTAATGTCAATGTTTCCATCACCTTTTATTTGAGCAAAGTCCCTAACTCTACGTAATAAAGCATTTGCAATTCTTGGTGTGCCTCTACTTCGTCCTGCTATTTCAACAGCAGCTTCCATAGAAATAGGGATGTCAATAATGCCTGCACTTCGCTGCACTATGGTGGTTAAAAGTTCTGTGTTATAATACTGTAATCTACTTTGAATACCAAAACGTGCTCGCATTGGAGAGGTTAACAATCCTGAACGTGTGGTTGCGCCTATTAACGTAAACGGATTTAGATTGATTTGAACTGTTCTGGCATTAGGTCCAGTTTCAATCATGATATCGATTTTGTAGTCTTCCATTGCTGAGTACAAATACTCTTCAACAATAGGGCTCAATCGATGAATTTCATCTATAAAAAGCACATCACGCTCTTCAAGGTTTGTTAGTAATCCAGCTAAGTCGCCTGGCTTGTCTAAAACTGGTCCAGATGTAACTTTTATAGCCACTTGCAACTCATTTGCTAGAATATGAGCCAACGTTGTTTTTCCCAATCCCGGAGGTCCATGAAACAAAGTATGATCTAAAGCTTCACTCCGACCATTGGCGGCTTGAACAAATATTTTAAGATTTTCCAATACTTGATCTTGACCTGTAAAATCTTCAAAAGATAACGGTCTTAATTTTTTTTCGACATCTAATTCTTCAGGAGAAAAATGCTCGTTAGATGGATCTAAATTTTCGTTCATATAAAACAAATATAAAGAAAAAGCCTTTCTTTAAACAGAAAGGCTTTTATTATATTATTTAATCAAATTCGTTTAATGATGAAGCTCTTCTTCACCTTCTTTTAATGGAACATTTTGAGGCACGAAATCATCATCATGACCTGGTTTACTATAATCATACGACCAACGATATACATGAGGAATATCGCCTTCCCAGTTTCCATGAATGTGTTTTATTGGAGCTGTCCACTCTAAAGTTGTAGATCTCCAAGGGTTTTGAACTGTTTTCTTTCCAAAGAACATGCTTCCGAAGAAATTGTATAAATACAGTATTTGAACAACTCCACCAATTAAAGCAAAAACAGTAATAATCACATTCACATCATTTAAATCATCAAATAACGGGAAGTTAGTGTTTGTATAATAACGACGTGGCAATCCTGCCATTCCAATAAAATGCATTGGGAAGAATACACCATAAGCACAAATAGCTGTAATCCAGAAATGGATATAACCCAAGTTTTTATTAAGCATTCTACCATACATTTTTGGATACCAGTGGTAAATACCAGCGAACATTCCATACAATGCAGAAATACCCATTACCAAGTGGAAGTGAGCTACTACGAAATAGGTGTCGTGAACGTTAATATCTAGTGCACTATCACCAAGAATAATACCTGTCAAACCACCAGTAATAAATGTTGATACAAAACCAATAGAAAAGAGCATTGCTGGATTCATCTGTAAATTACCTTTCCAGAGTGTTGTAATCCAGTTGAAAGCTTTTACAGCTGACGGAATTGCAATCAATAATGTTGTGAATGTAAATACGGAACCTAAGAAAGGATTCATACCTGAAATGAACATGTGGTGTCCCCAAACTATAGTTGACAAGAATGCAATTGCCAAAATTGAAACAATCATCGCACGATAACCAAATATTGGTTTACGTGAGTTTGTTGCCATTATTTCAGACACAAGTCCCATTGCTGGTAGTATTACTATATATACTTCTGGGTGTCCTAAGAACCAGAATAAGTGTTCAAATAATACTGGAGATCCTCCTTGATAGTGTAATACTTCTCCTTGAATAAATATATCAGATAAGAAAAATGACGTGCCAAAACTTCTATCCATGATTAATAATAATGCAGCAGATAGTAACACAGGGAACGACACAACACCAATTACAGCTGTAATAAAAAATGCCCAAATGGTTAACGGAAGTCTTGTCATAGACATCCCTTTAGTACGCAAGTTTAATACAGTTACAATATAGTTTAGCGATCCTAATAATGATGACGCAATAAAGATTGCCATGGATACTAGCCACAGCGTCATCCCCATTCCAGAACCAGCTTGAGCTAAAGGCAGAGCACTTAAAGGAGGATAAATTGTCCATCCTGCTGCTGCAGGTCCAGCTTCAACAAATAGTGAAATAACCATGACGACACTTGATAAGAAGAATAACCAATATGAAACCATATTAAGAAATCCTGATGCCATATCACGTGCACCAATTTGCAACGGAATTAAAAGGTTACTGAAGGTACCACTCAATCCAGCAGTTAATACAAAGAATACCATAATGGTACCATGAATAGTGACTAAGGCTAAATAGATATCTGCATCCATAACACCATCTGGAGCCCATTTACCTAACAATGCTTCAAATAGCACATTTGGTTCTTCTGGCCATGCAATTTGCATACGAAACATCATAGACATTAAAACTCCAATAACTCCCATTATTGTACCAGTTACAAGGTACTGCTTTGCGATCATTTTATGATCTTGACTAAATATGTATTTAGTTACAAAGGTTTCTTTATGATGATGATGTCCGTGATCGTCGTGGTCGTGAGTATCTGCGTGTGCTGACATAATCTATATCTAATTTTTAAATCTTAATGTTATTAATTTTGAACTAAAGAATTCTTGAACGTTTTCTGCTCACTTAACCAAGCTTTATACTCCTCTTCAGTTTCTACAATAATTTTCATTTGCATATTGTAATGTGACTTTCCACAAATTTTATTACATAATAATAAGTAATCAAATTCATATCTTACATCCTGGCCTCTAGCTTCAATTTCTTCCTTGTTATTTGTTCTAATTCTGTTTATTCTAGCAACTTTATCAATCATATCAGGATTCTGACGCATTTCTGCAGTTGTTATTGTTGGTGTAAACGCGAATTGAGTAATCATTCCTGGAACGCAGTTCATCTGTGCTCTAAAGTGAGGCATATAAGCTGAATGTAAAACATCCTGTGAACGCATTTTAAACAATACTTTCTTTCCTACTGGTAAGTGCAACTCAGTTGTAATGATATCATCTTGAGCATTTGGATCAGCCTCGTCCAAGCCTAAAATATTTGCATTATCGAGGTTGATTAATCTAACATTAGCATCACCTAAAACATTATCCTCTCCTGCGTATCTTGCTTTCCAGTTAAACTGTTGTGCATAAAGCTCAACCACAATCGTATCATCATCTTGTTCTATATTCATGATATCAGACCAAGTAAATAATCCATAAATTATTAATCCTGCTAATACAATTACTGGTATGATAGTCCAGATGAACTCAAGTCTATCATTATCGGCGTAAAATAAGGCCTTTCTGCCCTTTTCTCCTTTGTACTTATACGCAAAATAGTGCAATAAAAACTGAGTGATTGTTTGTACAATGAATATAATGACCATGGAGATAATCATTAAATTATCAAGACCAGGACCATGTTCAGATGCTGAATTGGACATTAATGGTAAATCTCCCCAAAGCACAAAACAAACAATAGTTATGACATATATAAAAACCAGAAAACCTAGCATTAAATATGCATTTAATTTATTGTCCTTATCATTAGCTACTTGTGCATTTTCATTATTAGCATTGGCCAAATCAAAGATTTTTACCATTTGCCAAATTGCAACTGTAATAAATACTAAAACTAAAATTGTTAATAAAGCAGTCATTGTTATATCTCTTCTTTATTTATTTAAATTAATAATGAAAATGTTCACTTTCTTTAATAAACGGATTTCCTTTTGGTAGTAATGGTGCTTTTGAAAGTGCATAAAATACCAACAATAAGAATAATCCTAAAAATAATGCCACAGCACTTAATTCTGGCAATCCTATTGACCATCTGTCACCAACTGTCGCTGGCATAATCATATTAAATACGTCAACATAATGTCCAATTAATATTACGATTCCAGCCATTACGATAAACCATGGTATACGTTTGTAATCACTATTCATTAATACTAAGAATGGGAATATAAAGTTCATTACCAACATTCCAAAGAATGGTAATTTGTAATCTTCAATACGTGTTACAAAATAGGTAACCTCTTCTGGAATATTAGCATACCAAATTAACATGAATTGTGAGAACCATAAGTAAGTCCAGAAAATGCTAATTGCGAACATGAATTTTGCTAAATCATGCATATGACTGTCATTAACAAACTCCATTAATCCTTTTGATTTAAGGTAAATAGTAATTAAAGCAATCACAGTAATACCACTTACAAACATACTAGCAAATACATACCAACCGAATAATGTTGAGAACCAATGAGGATCAACACTCATAATCCAGTCCCAAGACATCATAGATTCAGTATAGATATAGAACACCAAGAACGCAGCCGAAATACGGAAATTCTTTTTAAAATTTCTATTGTCATTAATGTCTGCATTATCTTGAGCTAAAGAGAATTTTCTAGAGAAATATCTATACGCACTCCAACCACCAATAAAAATTAATGCTCTAATAGTAAATGCTGATTTATTTAACCACCCTACTTTTCCTTGTATCAGTTCATCGTGAGCTACAACTTCTGGATCCATCCAAATAAAAATATGAGGTCCAGCCCAAAGAGCAATCCCTAAAACGATTAGAGCTCCTGGTAATAAATAATAGGTAATGGCTTCCATCACTCTGAATAATACTGGTGACCAACCTGCTTGAGATGCATATTGAATTCCATAAAAAGCTAAAGCTCCCAATGCAATCATCATAAAGAAAAATGCCGCGACATATAATGCCGAATATGGTCTGTTATGAATTTGGTGCATAACGTGTTCTGCATGTTCATCATCATGTGATTCAGCAGTATCATGACCTTCAGATTCATGAGTATCAGTCGTTGCATGGCTTTCTTCTGAAACAGCATGAGTATCTGCTGCTTCACCATGACCTCCTCCGTGAGAAGCTTCTTCAGCCAACATTGTTTTAACTTCATCTAAAGTCACATGAGAAGCTGAATAAGAATAAAACCACCCAAGTGCTCCTAAAAGCATTAATGCTACTGAAAATATTTTTAATCTATTTGATAACGTGTACATATTAATCTGTAATAATCTTTATCTAATAATCTTATTTCTCTAAATCTGATTTTAACTTTAACACATAAGCCACTACTTGCCATCTTTCTTCCTCATTTAGCTGACCAGCATAAGAACCCATTGCATTTTTACCATAGTAAATTGTATGGTAAGTACTTCCTTCGTTAATGGCTCTTCCTACATCATCATAACTAGGTATCCCTAATATTTTTTCACGCTTTACAAGATTGCCTTGACCATCTCCCTTATTTCCATGACAAATACCACAGTAAATATCATACAATTCTTTACCTCTTACTAAATCCACTTGAGTTGAATCTAAAGGGTTTGACAATTCAGCTTTAGCTCTTAAGTACTCTTCGTTTGAACTTCCATAATCAAATAATGAATAGCCTCTTGCAATTGTCCCTTCTGCAGGTAACATTGCAGATTGTTCTCCTGGAAAAACATCATATTCACCATAGGTTTCATAACCAACAGGTTCGTACATGTTAGGCATAAATTGATAGTTTGGTCTTGTATCTTTTTTACATGATACAATTACCGTCATTATCATTACAACTAGTGTTATTTTAAATAAACTTTTCATATCTCTAGTGTGCTTCTTCTTTATCTACGATATTAATTTCTACAGCTCCTGTTTCGGCAAGCAATGCTTGCAAATCTTTTATATTACCAAGAACTGGAATTTCCATTAAAAAATGATCATCTGTTGTTCTTGGATCAGGGTTTTCTGCTTTTTTAAATGGCCACATTCTACTTCTTAAATAAAAGGTTATAACCATTAAATGAGCAGCAAAAAATACCGTTAGCTCAAACATAATTGGAACAAATGCCGGCATGTTTTCTATGTAACTAAAGCTTGGTTTACCACCAATATTTTGTGGCCAATCTTCAATCATAATAAAATTCATCATTAATATGGCTACAGTTAAACCAACACATCCATACATGAATGATGCAATTGCAATTCGTGTTGGTGCCAATCCCATTGCTTTGTCTAGACCATGCACAGGAAAAGGTGTATATATTTCATCAATATGATGCTTAGCAGCCTTTACTTTTTTAACGGCAGACATTAATACATCGTCATCTGTATATATAGCGTGAATTACTTTAGAAGCTTCCATTGTCTACGTTTAATTTATTAATTTTTTAGCTTGTCCTGCCCAATCATCACGTTCAGCTCTTCCTGGGAAAGAACCTGTAATTGAATCTAACAAGTCATATTCTTTTTTTGTCATCTTACTTACCTGAAGGAAAGTATAAATACCTATATCGTTAAGTACCTCTTCCATTTTAGGTCCAATGCCATTAATCTGTTTCAAATCATCAGCTGTTTGAGTTGTTGCATCAAACTTACCAATACCTTCAAATAAAGAGTTTACTTTATCTGTGTTATCTTCTTTAGCTTTTGTTTTAGGTGCAGCAGAAATTGAAGATGTTCTAGCATCAGCTCCTGTTCCAACTAAACTTTTTCCAGCTTCACGAATTTTCTTGTAACGTTCACCAGAGGATTTTAAAATAGTTTTTACTTCTGCCTGTGCAATAACTGGGAATGTTCTAGCATACAATAAGAAGAGTACGAAGAAGAATCCAATAGTTCCTATAAAAATTCCAATATCAACAAATGTTGGTGAGAACATTGTCCACGATGATGGTAAGTAATCTCTATGCAATGAGGTTACAATAATTACGAAACGTTCAAACCACATTCCAATGTTTACAACAATAGATATAAAGAACGAGAACATAATACTTGTACGTAATTTCTTGAACCACATAAACTGTGGCGAGAATACGTTACAAGACATCATCATCCAGTAAGCCCATGCGTAAGGTCCAGTTGCTCTATTTAAGAATGCGTATTGCTCAAATTCAACACCTGAATACCAAGCAATAAATAATTCCGTGATATAAGCCACACCAACTATTGAACCTGTAATCATAATGACTATGTTCATTAGCTCAATGTGTTGTACTGTAATATAATCTTCAAGATTACAAACTTTTCTCATGATAATAAGAAGCGTGTTAACCATCGCAAATCCTGAGAAAATTGCTCCTGCAACGAAGTAAGGAGGGAATATAGTAGTATGCCAACCTGGAATTACTGATGTTGCGAAGTCAAAGGATACAATTGTATGCACAGAAAGTACTAGTGGCGTTGCTAAACCAGCAAGCACTAATGAAACCTCTTCAAAACGTTGCCAATCTTTAGCACGTCCTGTCCAACCAAAACTTAATAATGAATAAATTTTCTTTTGGAAAGGCTTAACCGCTCTATCTCGAATCATAGCAAAATCAGGCAACAAACCTGTCCACCAGAATACCAATGATACAGATAAATACGTCGAGATTGCAAATACGTCCCAAAGTAGTGGTGAGTTAAAATTCACCCAAAGAGATCCAAATTGGTTTGGTATCGGTAACACCCAATAACCTAACCATGGACGACCCATGTGAATGATTGGGAATAGACCAGCCTGAACAACTGAGAAAATTGTCATTGCTTCTGCAGAACGGTTAATTGCCATTCTCCATTTTTGACGGAATAGTAATAGTACTGCAGAAATCAGTGTTCCTGCGTGACCAATACCAACCCACCAAACGAAGTTAGTAATATCCCAAGCCCAACCTACGGTTTTGTTCAATCCCCAAGTTCCAATTCCTGTTGAAATTGTATAAATGATACAACCTATTCCCCAAAGGAAAGCTGCTAATGCAATTGAAAATACAATCCACCAAGATTTATTTGCTTTCCCTTCAACTGGAGCAGCTACGTCCACAGATACATCGTGGTACGATTTTTCTCCTGTAACTAAAGGTCTTCTAATAGGTGCTTCGTAATGAGACGCCATAATCCTTTTATAATTGTTTCTTAATTAATTTATGCTTTGTTTGTATTTCTTACCTTAGTCTGATACACCACATTTGGTTTTGTACCAACACTTTCCAATAAGTGATACGCTCTTTCATCATCTTTTAATGCTGCAATATCATTGCGTTTTTCATTGATATCGCCAAACTTAATTGCCCCATTGCTACAAGCAGAAGAACAAGCCGTTTTAAATTCGTTAGGTTTTACTTCTCTTCCATCACGTTTAGCATCAAGAACTGTTTTTTGTGTCATTTGAATACACATAGAACATTTTTCCATAACACCACGAGATCTAACAGTAACGTCTGGATTAATTACCATACGACCTAAATCGTCATTCATGTGATAATCAAACTCATCATTACCATTGTATAAGAACCAGTTGAAACGACGAACTTTATACGGACAGTTGTTTGCACAATATCTAGTACCAACGCAACGGTTATAAGCCATATGGTTTTGACCTTGACGTCCATGAGACGTAGCTGCCACAGGGCAAACCGTTTCACAAGGCGCATGGTTACAGTGCTGACACATAATTGGCTGGAAAGCAACTTGCGGATTAGCTGATGGAGATTCCATTTCGCCAAATGTGCTAAGTGAACTACCTAAACCTTCGATATTGTCTTTCTTTTCATTGTCACTGTCAAATGACTCTTCAGATGAATAATATCTATCTATACGTAGCCAGTGCATATCACGACTACGACGAATTTCTTCTTTTCCTACAACTGGTACGTTATTTTCTGCATGACATGCAATAACACACGCTCCACATCCAGTACATGCATTTAAATCTATTGACAGATTGAAATGATGTCCAATTGAACGATCAAATTCATCCCAAAGATCAACCTCTGGTGAAGTTACGGGAGTTTCTATATGATTTAAAGAAACTACAGGAATTGGATTCCAAACGCTAGATTTTTCCGTATTGAAAATTTCCAAAGTTGTCTCTCTAATGATATCTCCTCTTCCCATTAACGTATTATGCAACTGCACACAAGCAAATTCGTGCTTGCCTGAAGTAGCTTCAATAGTTACATCTTGAGTTGGATTAAAGTTTGTATATAATGGGTAGGCGTTAACACCTGTTTGCATTTCTGATTTCAATCCTTCAGTTCTACCATAACCAAATGATAAACCTACAGTTCCTTTGGCTTGTCCTGGTTGAATGATTACTGGAGCGGTAATTGTTACTCCATTTACCGTAACATTAGCATACTTCCCATTTAATCCACCTGTGGCATCATGACTACTCTGTGTAAAGAATGTACTTGGTTCTAAGTATAAACCTAATTCTTTAGCGTCTGCTTCAGAAATTGTTAGGTAATTGTCCCAAGTTGTTCTAGTTAAAGGGTCAGGGAACTCTTGTAACCAAGGGTTATTGGCTTGTTGACCATCTCCCATTCCTGTTTTTGGATACAAAGTCAATTCCATTCCTGAAGAGGATGTAGAAGCTAAAATGTTTGCGATAGAACTTAAGTTCGTTGCTGCTGATTCAACTTCAGTGTTAGCTTCCGAAGTTTCTTCAGTAGCAGTTGTAGTTCCAACAAATACACCATCATGTAATGCCTGATTCCACGATGATCCATTTAGAATATTCGTATTCCAATTGTCCTTAATATAATCATGGTAAGACATACTATTGCCATTCCAAATTAATAAAGCTTCTTGAAATTGTCTTGTATCAAATAAAGGACGAATTGCTGGTTGTGTTAAACCATAATGTCCTTTTTTCATTTCAACATCTCCCCAAGATTCTAAGTAATGAGGTGCTGCTGCAATGTAATTAGCGTTTATTGATGTTTCATCTTCTTTCATAGAAAACGCCACAGTCATAGCAACATTTGCTAAACCTGAAGTAAACTCTTCTGAATTTGGTAAACTGTAAACAGGATTCACACCACTCATAATCAAAACACCAACTGTTCCTGCATTCATATCAGCAACCAGTTTTGAAACCTCAGCATTGTTCCCTTGTCTTGTTTTTATAGTTGTTTTAGGATCAAACGCCTTACTTGAAAGTGCTTCATTAATAGCGAGCACCAAAGTTTGAGCATTGACATCTTGAATTCCAGAAACCACAACAGCGTTACTTCCAGCTTCAAGCAATTCAGAGGCAGCAGAATTAACAGCTTCTTCAATACGTTCAGGAAGATTTCCAGATACTGCATTGCCTGTAATTTTTCCGTATAATTTAGCTAAAGCCACTTTTTGTTCGCTTGGCTTTAATGGAACTCGCTTATCTGCATTAGCTCCAGTTAAACTCATATTGGATTCGAACTGAATATGACGAGACATTTTTCCATCTTTAGGAATTCGTCCAACAGAATACCCTGAGTCAAATCCTCCTCCTTGCCAATCTCCTAAGAAGTCAGCTCCAACAGAAACAATAGTCATTGCTTTAGAGAAATCGTAATTCGCTAAACCACGTTCTCCATATTTATTTTGGTAAGCGTCAGCAGCAGCAGATTCTGAAATTGCATCATATACTACATGGCGAACATTACCATACTTTTCTTTAAATTCCGAAATTAATTTAGATGTTGATGGACTTGCGAAAGTTTGTGTTAATAACACAATATCTTTTCCAGAAGCCATAGCAGCATTAAGTCCAGCGGTAGTATCAGCATCAAACTCAACCCATGAACTATCTTCTCGGTTCTTCTTAGGATTAGCAACTCTTAAGCTATCATACAAATCTAACACAGAAGCATTAACTCTTGCGTTTGCTCCACCACCAGATGCTAAATCGTTATTTTCGATTTTTATAGGACGACCTTCACGTGTCTTAACCAAGACGCTCGCAAAATCATATCCATTAGCAATGGTTGATGCATAGTAATTTGCAACACCAGGAATAATTTGATCTGGCTGCACAACATAAGGAATAGACTTAATTACTGGTCCTTCACAAGCTGCTAATGATGCAGCAGCAGTACTAAACCCAACGTATTTTAAGAAATCACGTCGTGTTGTAGAAGAAGATTCCAATGTTTTTTTATCGCCTAAAAATTCATCTACAGGAATTTCTTGAACAAACTCTTTGTGCTTTAGCGCCTCAACAAATGAGCTGCCATTTTCATTTAGCTCTTCAACACTTTTCCAGTATTTCTTGTTTGATGACATATTATAATTGAATTAACTTCTTTAATATTTTAGTAATGACATTTACCACATTCCAGTCCACCCATTTGAGCAGCTGTTAATTGGTCAACACCATATTTTTTTGATAATTGTTCGTGTATTTTTGTGTAATACTCATTGTCTTGAACTTTCACATTAGTTTCTCTGTGACAGTTAATACACCATCCCATTGTTAATGGCGAGTATTGATACATAATTTCCATTTCTTCAACTGGCCCATGACAAGTTTGACATTCTAAACCTGCAACAGAAACGTGTTGTGAGTGATTGAAATATGCAAAATCAGGCAGATTGTGAATTCTCACCCATTTCACAGGTTGTGTTTCTCCAGTGTATTGTTGATCCGCATCATCCCAACCAGCAGCAGCGTATAATTTCTTGATTTCACCATCATAAAACGCTTTATCATATTCAGCCGTGGTTTCACCATTGTATTCATAAATTGATTTGTGGCAATTCATACACACATTCAAAGAAGGTATTCCAGAGGTCTTACTGACTCTAGCTGATGAGTGACAGTACTTACAGTCAATACCATTATCTCCTGCATGTATTTTATGCGAAAAATGTATTGGTTGTACTGGCTGATAACCTTGATCTACACCAACTTGCATCATATATCCATAAGCGAAATAACCACTAGCTAAAAGAAAGAATATTGCAGTAACCAACATTAAAAATTGGTTTTGCACAAAAGCTTTCCAGATAGACTTGCGTTTTGTAGCTTCGGCTATCTCGACATTATTTGCCTCAGCAAAGCGACGTAAGGTTTTATTCACTAAAACAAGTCCAAGTGCTAATAGCATAAATAATAATGCTAAGGCTCCAAGAATTAGGTTATTTGAAATTCCTGGCTCAACTGGCACTGCAGTTGTTGCGACACCAGAAGCCTCTCCACTAGCGGCTGCAGCTGGTTCAGTAGCAGTGTAAGCAAGAATATCGCTAATATCTTGATCTGAAAGTTGTGGCATAGCAGTCATTGCTGCACCATTGTATTCAGCATAAATTTTATTGGCATAAGCATCTCCAGACTTTACAACAGCAGCGCTGTTACGAATCCATGCATTAATCCATTCTCTATCTAAGCCTTGCTCATCAAGTCTTGCTTCTACACCTCTAAGCGCTGGCCCTGTAAGCTTTTTATCTAAGCTGTGACATGCAGCACAATTGGTGTTGAATAAGGTTTTACCTCTTACAGGATCACCATCTTGAGCTAATAATGTAGTAGAGAAAGTTAATAAAAAAACGAAACCAAGCAGTACACTTTTAATGGTTAAGTTGCGGTTTTTCACCTGTTTCATATTGTTAGTAGAATTGTCTTCCAAACTTTGGTACGATTTTTTCATAAAAGAAAAATGTTCGGTTATAAAAATCTCGCACAAAAGTAACATTTAAAGTCGATTTTAGAAATGTTAGAGAAGCGTTAATTTATAATTTATAAACATTCTAAATAATAATTTTGCACATGTTTTCGTTCATATGCTTTACATTTGCCTTAAAATAAAATAAGATGAAACAAATTCCTTATAAATACTTCATTGTCGCACTTATATTTACATCATTTTCCTTTGTGAAATTAAATGCTCAACAGGGTACTGTAGAAGTTAATCAAGACAAACAAATTGATGTCTTGCTGAAAGTGAAAAAGGATGTTAATGCTACTGAAGCAAATTACAAAATTCAGATTTACAGTGGTAATCGACCAGGAGCTGAAAAAGCGCAAATGGAATTTAGAAATTCTTTTGCAGAATGGTCTTCAACCAAAGAATTTGAGACACCGAACTACAAAATTTGGGTTGGTAATTTTGAAACACGATTAGAGGCTGATAGAGCTTTAGTGAAAATCAAACAAAAGTTTGCCAATGCCTTTTATTTTAAGCCGAAAAAGAATTAAAACCGAGATTTTTATAATCAAAAAAGGCGACCAAATGGTCGCCTTTTTTGATGAATTCTATTATTTCAATTTCTTTTTAACTGCTACTTCTTGGAAAGCTTCTAATACATCACCTTCAAAGATATCATTGTAGTTCTTGATTTGCATACCACAATCATAGCCTTTAGAAACTTCTTTAACATCGTCTTTAAATCGTTTTAAGGATGCTAATTCTCCTGTGTAAATAACCACACCTTCTCTAATTAATCTGATTCCAGAATTTCTGTAAATCTTACCATCAGTAACCATACAACCTGCAATAGTTCCAATCTTAGAAATCTTAAAGGTTTCTCTTATTTCTGCTGATCCAGTAATCTCCTCCTTAAATACCGGAGATAGCATACCTTCCATTGCATCTTTAAGGTCGTTAATAGCATCATAAATGATAGAGTACATTCTGATATCGATTTCCTCTTTATCTGCTATTTGACGAGCATTGCCCATTGGACGAACATTAAATCCGATAATAATGGCGTCTGATGCTGAAGCCAATAACACATCACTTTCTGTAATGGCTCCCACTCCTTTATGGATAATATTCACTTGAATCTCTTCAGTTGAAAGTTTTTGGAAAGAATCTGTTAATGCCTCAACCGATCCATCAACATCACCTTTAAGGATAACGTTCAATTCTTTAAAGTCTCCTAATGCGATACGACGACCAATTTCATCTAAAGTAATGTGGCGTTGTGTTCTAACCGACTGCTCTCTTTGCAGTTGAGTACGTTTTGCTGCAATTTGTTTTGCTTCACGTTCGTCATCAAAAACATTGAATTTATCACCTGCCTGAGGTGCGCCATCTAATCCTAATATTGAAACTGGCGTTGATGGTCCAGCTTCCTGAACATCATGCCCTCTTTCGTCGTGCATGGCTTTAACTTTTCCACTATTTTTCCCAGCTAAGACATAGTCTCCAACACGAAGCGTACCTGCTTGTACTAAAATTGTTGAGACGTAACCACGACCTTTATCTAAGAACGCTTCAACAACTGTTCCAGACGCTGGTTTTTTTGGATTAGCTTTAAGCTCTAACAATTCGGCTTCTAGTAATACTTTTTCTAATAGTTCTTTAACACCTGTACCGAATTTTGCCGAAATATCATGAGATTGTATTTTTCCTCCCCAATCTTCTACTAACAAATTCATTTGTGCCAATCCTTCTTTAATTTTTTCAGGATTCGCGTCAGGTTTATCAATTTTATTGATTGCAAAAACAATAGGAACTCCAGCCGCTTGCGCATGTGAAATTGCTTCTTTTGTTTGTGGCATTATATCATCATCTGCTGCCGCTACAATAATTGCGATATCTGTAACTTGAGCTCCACGAGCACGCATGGCCGTAAAGGCCTCGTGACCAGGTGTATCAAGAAACGCTATTTTTTGTCCGTTTTCTAATTGAACACCATAAGCTCCAATATGTTGTGTGATTCCTCCAGATTCACCTGCAATTACGTTTTCTTCACGTATGTAATCTAGTAACGATGTTTTACCATGATCTACGTGACCCATTACTGTTACAATTGGAGCACGTGGTAATAAATCTTCTGGCCTATCTTCAACTTCTTGAATAGATTCTTCAATATCAGCCGTTACAAACTCAACTTCATATCCAAATTCATCAGCAACAATAGATAAGGTTTCTGCATCAAGACGCTGGTTCATTGTAACCATCATACCTAATGACATACATGCCGAGATAATTTGAGTCACAGAAACGTCCATCATAGTCGCCACTTCACTTGCAGTAACAAACTCAGTTACTTTTAAGATTTTGCTTTCAGCTTCTTGCTGCTGTAAATCTTTTTCAGTTTGCTCTCTATGCTGATCTCTTTTGTCTCTTCTGTATTTTGCGCCTTTACCTTTACTAGATTTGCCTTGAAGTTTCTCTAAAGTTTCACGTACTTGTTTTTGTACTTCTTCTGCACTTGGCTCTTCTTTTACTACTTGAGAGCGTCTTTGGCCTCCTCTAGCTTTTCCTCTGTTATTTCCACCACCTCTATTGTCATTACGCTCTCCTCCTTCAGATGTTGGTCCAACTTTGCTTATTCTTCTACGCTTTTTCTTAGCATCAGCGTTTTTATCGTTTGATTTTTTCTCTTCTTTCTTTTTCTTAGGCTTATTGAATTGAGATAAGTCTATTTTATTTCCAGAAATTTTAGGTCCAGAGAGTTTTTGATATTTCGTTGTGACTTTTTCGTCTTTTGGTTCTTGAGGTGCTTCCTCTTTTGCTTTAGGAACCTCTTTCTCCTCAACCTTTGCCACTTTTTCTTCCACTTTAGGAGCTTCTTCTTTCTTTTTGACAACTGGTTCCGGTGCCTTTTCTTCTACTTTTGGCTTTTCTTCAACTTTAGGAGCTTCTTCTTGTTTTGGAGCTTCTTTCTTTTTTGGCTTATCCAAATCAATTTTACCAACTTGTTTTGGCCCTTCTAAAGTAGTTTTTGCTTTTACAACTTCTTTCTTAGTCGCTTCCTCCTTTTGAATCTTAGCTTCAATTTCTTTTTCACGCTCAACTCTAAGCGCTTCTTTTTCTTTCAGCTTTGCTTCACTAACTTCTTTTGAGGCAACTTTTTTGTTAGCATCAGTTTCAAATTCGTCAGATAGAACTTGATATACCTCATCTGAAATTTTTGTAGTAGGACGCTTCTCTATCTCGATGCCTTTAGTTTCTAAAAACTCAACTGCTCGATCTAAAGAAATGTTTAACTCTCTTAATACTTTATTTAATCTTATTGTTTCAGCCATAAACTGCTTTAATATATGCTAAATATGTTATTCTTCAAATTCTTCTTTAAGAATTCTTACAACTTCTATAATAGTTTCTTCTTCTAAATCTGTACGTTTTACTAAATCTTCAATGTCTTGTTCCAAGATACTTTTTGCAGTATCTAAACCAACTTTTGAGAATTCAGCAATAATCCAAGAATCAATTTCATCTGAGAACTCAGAAAGCTCAACATCTTCTTCGACACCTTCTCTAAATACATCAATTTCATATCCTGTTAATTGACCTGCCAATCGTATGTTGTGACCTCCTCTACCAATTGCTTTACTAACTTCTTCTGGTTTTAAAATCACTTCAGCACGACCATTGGCTTCATCTAATTTAATTGATGTTACTCTTGCTGGACTTAAGGCTCTTGTGATATAGAGCTGAATATTATTAGTGTAATTGATTACATCAATGTTTTCGTTTCCT
>Ga0208018_100054_pt1 | contig 52166 bp, 65 predicted proteins | sample 31_taG_FD_184105 | JGI IMG/M metagenome (GOLD analysis project Ga0208018, IMG submission 184105) | Marine viral communities from the Gulf of Mexico - 31_GoM_OMZ_CsCl metaG (SPAdes) (version 2) | ecosystem: Environmental > Aquatic > Marine > Oceanic | place: Gulf of Mexico | collected 2015-07-12 | reverse complement strand
GCTGCGCTACCGTCGCTCTTAATACCAGCGATATTGATTGTGCCCGTGAGGTATTTGCCGCTGGGGATCGTGAGGCGGGTGGAGGAGCCATCCAAGAAAAGCTCGACTGCGCTATCTGTCGTCGTCTTGTTCCGCATGACGAAGCGGGCGCGTTGAGCATCGCCATCGACTGCAAATCGTCCAGCGCAATGAGCTATTGCGCCATGCCTGTCAGCTAATGCTTGGTAGCCAATAGATGAGGAATAATTTGCATTGGATGTATTTTCTCGCCCGCCTATTGTTGTTGAGAAACTACCGCTTGCTACATTTGTAACTCCACCAGCAATTGCTGAATTTCCTGATGCTTGTGAATTCAGTCCTCCAATAACAATACCGTATGAACCGCTTGCTGTATTGTCTCGTCCACCACAAACGACACCGGAAGAGCCAGTTGCGCTATTTCTCCAACCACCTAGCAGCGCAGAATTTGCTGCGCTTGCAACTTGCGCTGCACTTGTTCTTTGAAGCTGCAAATCAACTGCGCTTGCTCCCCTCGCATTCCCTCCAGTTGTAGTCCCGTCCGGCTTCGGACCAGCGATGAGTGCCCCCGTGCCTTTCGGCGTGAGGACGAGGGCGGAGTTGGTTTCGCCTGAGTGCTGGTTGGTAATGGCGACATTGGCTTGCGTCGTAGTATCGGCATCGTCAATATTGATGTCGCTCCCCTGCGCCGTCACACCTCCAGTCCCATCCGCCCTAGGAACAGCATTGTCCACCGTGCCTACTGTGCCTTCGATAGTCCCAGAGCCGCCTACGATTGCTTCCGCCCCACCAGAGTCTTGAATGTAGGCTTTATTATCACTCTTGATATAGAGGGCTGCGTCACCAGTATTCGGGGTAAGCCCAGTAGAGTGCGTGAAGATCGCGGCGTTTGCGAAATGTCGGTCGGGAGATGCCATGGTTCACAAGACTATGCATACTCTTTCGCGCTATGCAAGGCGTTTTATCGGTGACGATAAAAAAGAAATTTGCGGTAGGGACGAGCGTGCACACTCTATATGCATCGAGTTGCCAAGGTTATGGTCACGTAGGCTTGAGCCTCTCTAGGTGGACCCTCGACCTCGATGTGCCTCACATGCTTCAACACGCAAGCGGTGCTTTGCGCTCCACATTAGAGGTCATCCGGTATCCTGCATACCTACCGCAAAATTGGGTGCGATGGAGTTCACCTCACCTAGAGCTACGACTATCTAGCGTGCCGCCCTCAATGCTCCACCGCAAATTCATGTCAAAGATCAAGTCTGGCTTTACCTACCACTATTCAAGCACTCCTTCAAGCTCAAGAAGATTCGCCGCCTCCTCCTTCATCGTGATCAAGGACAAGACATCCCCCTCGTAGGTCTTCTCCAAGTGCTGGATTTTCTCGATATCCTTCTTCTTGATCCAGCAGTCCGCGAAGTCTTGGCGGAAGCGAATCTTATCTGGTTTCTCGTCGCTGATGAATCCTTTGCAGGTGATTAGTGATTGGAACATAATTAGATGAATTGGTAGATTAAATAGCCTCGCTCTTTAGCCCATGCTCGGTTTGTTTCTATTCTTGTGTGGCAAGGGCGGCATACCGCCATGAAAGTGGATGATACACATAGGTTTTTTCCTCTTTTACTTTTGTGATGTATGTCGGTTGCTTGCCCGCCGCACACTTCGCACATCCCGTTGACTTTCTGGAGATATTCTTTTCTGACCTTGGCATACTCTTTGTTCTTCTCTTTACGCGAATTAGAAACAGGCTTCAGCCTGCCGCCTCGCCTCTTGAACCCCCGCTTTGCTTTGAGCGGTTTCTTTCTTTGCATATCCCGATGATCCTCTCTATCTGCTCCATCTTCAAGATGCTTTTGTGATTGATCTCAATCTGGTTGATGAATGATCCCGTCGTGCCCACGATCTTCCCCAACTGGCGAACCGTGAGACCCATCTTCGTCCTCGTCTCGCGCAACTGCCTAGCGAATGCCGCCCGGCCCATATCCTTCACCAGCTTGCTGTGCCTGCAAGCATTCTCGTAGGCGTGGTAGGCTTGCATCAATGGGTGGTCTGACATAGTTCTGCGTAGCTTACCAATTTTTGTTGACGGGTCAAGGGCATTCTGATTATCGTTGACGATAATGAATGAAGAACACCCCTCCACCATCATCGCCGACCACCTACTCGCCTCCGTCCACTTCACCACGCTGGCAAGCCACATGATGCTGGCCAACCTAGTAAGCTCGCCACTCTACCTCCACTACAAGGTCAAGAACCCGCCGGATACCGATATCGTCATGGCAATCCGCGAGGGAGGAGAAGCAATCCTCGCCGCCCACATCGGAGACGATGACTCCATCCACCTCGTAGAATTGGAAGCCGATGCCCAGAACTTCGATATCGAACGCATGCGCCACCAATTCAGTTTCGAGGTAAAACAGGATTGCGAGAATGCTTGGGGAAGGATCAAGGAAAAACTCAACGTATGGTGCGAGGGTGGAGCGGAAAGCGTCGTGCTGGAGGAAAAAGATATTGACACCCCCGACGAGTAGGGTAGTCTGATCAACGTAGGGAGCAATCCCTGCCGTCTGCGTGAAGAACAGACGAGAATCAGAAGAAATAAATTGAACCAACAAACTATATCGCGGCTCCCTTACCGATAATTCTTCACCCGTCAGTTCGCCGGTCTTCTGGTCGGTAAGGGGGCGCGGCCCTCATATAAAATGAATCCATTAGAAAAAAACGGAGGTATCTTCGTTCGCAGTAAAATCATCAAATTGACCATCCTTAATGATAGGAAGAAACAAGTATTCGCCGTCATTGATAATTACGATGGCGGGTTTGACGAGAAAGACATCCAATCTGTCGCCGACACAATTGGCATCACAGAGACGCAAGCGCATAACGCATTTATGACGCTGGTCGGACTTCGGTTCTTGAAACTCAACAAGGACAAGAGGTGGGCGCTGAATGAAGACGCAAATTGGGAGGAGGGTTCAAAATGAGCTTTACTGCTAAAACAATTATCCGCCAGAAGCGGACACGAAACTACACGATCATCCCGAATGATATGCTGAACAACGAGGCTTTGAGCTTTAAGGCCAAAGGCATTCTTACCTATCTTTTGTCCAAGCCGGACAATTGGAATGTCTACATGGGACAGTTGGCGAAAGCATCCAAGGACGGATACGAGGCGGTATGTTCTGGAGTCACCGAACTCATGGAGAGTGGCTATGTCTTTCGCAGGCCAATCGGCGGGGACAATCCCGGCGGTTGGGAGTATTTCGTTTATGATGAGCCTCAATCGGTGAACCCGTTCGGACTCGCGGAAAACCCGACTCCGGAAAATACGGACTCGGTAAAACCCCGTATTACTAATAAAGGAGATAGTAAAGCAAGTAAGGAAAAGAAACCAATGAGAGAAAGCAGCGTCAACCGATACCCAAATGACGAGTTCATCGCTCGCCTAAAGGAAATCCATCCCAACATCAACATCGACACCGAACTCCGGAAGATGGACGCTTGGCTTTTATCTCACCCCAAACGACAGAAGACTCGCGCCTTCATCACGACTTGGATCAACCGTTGCGCTACGCCGAGGCCCGAGAAGGAAGAAACGCCCCGCCTCCCCAACGGTGAGATAGACTGGGCGAAAGTGAAACCCCGCGATTGAGATTATCGTTACCGATAAAATGAAAACAGCACCAATACACAGAAACGCGGAGATTGGTTCCCTCTCGCTGATCGCCAACGACCCCGACATACTTGGCTGCCAAGTCTGGCATAGCGATTATTTCGCCCTAGAAGACCACAGGAGCGTCTTTGATGCGATCCAAAGGGTCTACCAGCGGACGAACGACTGCGACGAATTCTCGACCATTTCAGAGCTAGAGTCGATGGGTGTGCTTGAGAAGCTCGGCGGCAGGGATGCGGTGATGGATATCCTCTCCGCCCATACGATCAAGAAGAGTGATATCGGCAAGGAGATGGCGGAGGAATACCGCCGCCAGTTGGTCCGCTACCGTGGCTACCGCGATTCCCTTGTCTTGATGCAGGAGTATGAGCCGAAGATTAGGCGGGGGACTGCCGACATCTCGGAGTTCGCCGAGAAGCTATCCGCCACCCAGCGGGACCGCAATGCCACCCTATCGACGGCAAAGGATATCGCCCACAAGCTGGTGGACCAGATGGAGGGTAAGCTGGACCGTCCTTGCTTCCCCACCGGGCTTATCTATCTGGATAGGAACATGAAGGGTGGGATGCACGGTGGCGAGCTACTCACCGTGGCTTCCGAATCCGGCGGGGGAAAGTCGATCTTCATGGTGCAAGCCGCCCTCGCCAACCTCATCGAAGGCAAGTCGGTCTTGTTCTTCTCTCTGGAGATGGATAAGACAGACATCTTTGAGAGGATGGTTGCCAGCACGGCTAGCCTGCCCATCCGCTCCCCAGATGAATACAAGACCACCCACAAAAACGAGATACCCCTCATCTCCAAGGCGATTATGAAGCTCAAGTCGAAATCGTTGATTATCGTTGACGATATTACCGACCTATCCTCGATCATCGCGGAGTCCGAGAGGCTCAATATGCTTGGCAAGGCTGATGTGATTGTGGTCGATTACCTACAAATCGTAGAGTCGTCGGACGCCGACAGCCGCGAGCAACAAGTATCGGATATCGCTAGGAAGCTCAAGAACTTGGCCACCAAGCTCAAGGTTCCCATCATCACGGGAAGCCAGTTGAACGACGATGGTAAGGTCCGCGAGTCCCGCGCCATCAAGCAACACTCCAACCAACTCATCCTGATCAAGCACTCGGAGAAGAAGTCTGTAGTCTTCGTGGACAAGAATAGACGAGGAGCGAGGAACTATTCCTTCCAAATCGAGATGGACGGGGAAATCAGCAAACTCAAGGAAGCATGACAACCGACGAAGCATATCTGAAGGCATACCGCCTACTCGACAAGGCCACCCAAATCTGGGAGCGCAAGATCACAGAGAAGTATCACATTGCCGAGCAGCACTACAAGGATGCGGTATTCCTCAAGGAGTTCTACTTTGACAACAAAAAGGAATTGACAGAAGACCTCTGCCCATTCTAGACTGACCACGATGAAAGCGACGTTGGAATTCAATTTGCCCGAAGAGATGGATGAACACAGCTACGCTTTAGCTGGAACGGACGCCTTACTGGCAATCGAGGATTTGCTGAACGAAATCCGCTCCTTCCTCAAGTATGGTGCTGGTGAGTTCGGTGAGTTCAAGACAGAAGTCTGGAACGACGAAACCGAGCAATACGAGCCGAAGACGGTCAATGGTTGCCAGCATACCTTGGAGAAGGTATCTGAATACCTCTACGAGCAGAAACAAAACCGCAGACTACCAGACTTGGTATGAAGGCAATCGACTTCTTCGATGCGGATGAGCTAATCCATTGCTCGTTCCGCTACTTCCTCGGAAGGCGAACAATCGCAACCTGTGCATTCGCCAAAGACTTGGCCAAGGCGTGGGACCACTTGATGCCCACAACAAGGGAAATGATCGGGCAAGAACTCCTCAAGGCTTACGAGGAGGCGGAAAAGAAACCAGACTGGGAACCATTAGGTGACGATTGCGACCGTGAGGCGTGGGACTTGGTGAAGGAAAAGGCAATCAAATTTCTGACAGAAAAGAAATGAAATACGAAAAAAGAGTGACAAAACTAACGGTATTGCCAGAGGGCGAAAAGCTATTCAGCGAAGCCGCGACCGATATCGTCATTGAAGACGAGGCCGCTGGCGAGTTTGTGCGGGTGGTCCAAAGCGACGATAACGCAGCGATGGGCACGGTCCAGATAACTCCCGATGAATGGCCCGTTCTTAGGGAGGCGATTGACCAAATGATTAAGGATTGCCGAGATGATCAACTCCCGACAGAAGGGTAAGCGCGGTGAGAGACTCTGGCGGGACGAACTCCTCGCCCAAGGCTTTACCGCCCGCCGTGGTCAGCAATACGCTGGCGGCATAGAAAGCCCGGATGTCATCTGCGAGGAACTAAACAACCTCCACATGGAGGTCAAGTTCGTGGAGAACCTCAGCCTTGATAAAGCATTCGATCAGGCTTATAGAGATTCCGGCGGGAAGCAATTCATCGTCGCGCACAAGAAATCCAATAAAGACTGGAAAGTTACCATGTCGGCTGACCTGTTCTTCAAACTACTACGAGATGGGATGGAAGCTATAAAACTATGAAAGGTAAAAAGAAAGTAGAGAAAGTAATGCGGGAATACTCGAAAGGTAAACTGCACTCGGGTTCCAAGAAGGGGCCAGTCGTCAAGTCGCGCAAGCAGGCCGTGGCAATCGCCATGTCTGAAGCGGGAATGTCCAAGAAAAAAAAGAAATGAAATGCACTATCTGCGGGTGTGATCTCAAAGAGAAAGCATTTTCTTTAAGTAAAATCAAAAGAGCAATTATAGGATTCTTCTTCAAATGAAAAAAGGATTGTATGCCAATGTTAACGCAAAAAGGAAGCGCATCGCAGCGGGTAGCGGTGAGAAAATGAGGAAGCCCGGTAGTAAGGGCGCACCTACAGACAAAGCATGGCGGGAGTCAAAAAAGACTGCGAAGAAGAAGTAATATGGAAAAGCGATTCAAGAAGGTGGTAAAAAACCCCAAGACTGGTAGGACTAAAACGGTCAAATACGGGCAAGCTGGCAAGGCTAAAGATGGTGGTGATCGTATTCGTCCGGGCACGGCCAAGGGTGACGCATATTGCGCTAGGTCATTGAAAATCAAGGGCAACTGGAAGAATGATCCAAACTCCCCTAATAATCTTTCGCGCAAGAAGTGGAAGTGCCGGGGTGCCAAATCAATGAAATGATCTACTCCAAGATAGGCGCAATACCATACCACCTTTACATACAGGTGGACTCACGCTTTACCCACGAAGAAGACTGTGGGTGGCAGGAAGCCATGTGGGTCGGGATTACCTCGATCCCCGGCAGGATGTGGGGGCTGAATGTGATCTTCCGCGAGGGCGGTATGCTCTACCGCAATATTCCACCACACGCGGTATCATTTGATACCAATTGCGGGAGGGATTGGGCCGCGCCACAAGCTCAACTCTGGGACTGCTACTCCTACCACTTCACAGCCATTGAGAACCCCATCCTCAAGGGGATCGGAATGAACGCCAAGATCGGCGATACCATCCACTCCGGTATCTACCTCTTTGAGGTGACTCACTTGGAGGAGGGGTGGAGCAACTGCCCAGAGCAAGATAAAACGTTTTACTTTATCCAGCTAGACAATGGTAGGCTGACCATCCAACCCACCAACCGGATTACTTTCATTGATGATTCTTTCATCAAGCCATTGGACAAACTTCCCATGCTCAAATTATCGTCAACGATAAATTCCTGCGAATGAAACCATATCCTACTTGGACATGCAAAGAATGCGGCCTGAAGCACGGAAGCGGCCAAAGGGCAGTCTCCACTTGGCATTTTGGCAAGTGTGATGTCTGCGAAATCCACGATGTCGTAACCCAGCCCCGAGACTTCGGAGGCTTCAAAAACTGGAACAAACATGGAAATAAGAGAATACTGCCCGGCCTGCGAGATCAGTTGGCGTGACCACCTTGGAGTAGCTGGAACCTGCGCCAAGTGCATGGCATGGGAGAATATGGCGAAGGAACTAGCCGCCATTCTTTACAAGGATGAGATCACCCGGCAAGACAGGGAGCGCATCCTTGGAGAGTATGAGAAGCTGAAATTTCTCCAGAGGTAACAAAAAAGTGTTGACAGCACCAAGGGGGAAACCCATGATGGGCGCGATGAAAAACAAAACCCCCAAGGGATTCTCGCCAGAAGCATCGGTCATTGTCTTCCTCCTATCAATGTTCGTCATTGCCATCATCTACAGCATGATCGACCACCGGGAGGAACCGGACCTCACCCAATGCCCCCTGTGCCACACCGAAAACTACATAGGAGATATCAATGACCCAATCACTTTTTAATATCCTCATATTACTCCTAATCGCCCTATGGGTGATTACCATTATCTCAATGCTATGAACTCCGATGACCTAACGAAGAACCTCGTGAAGTCCGGCTATACCGTAAGCGAGGGGACATACAACGAAGAACCAACCATCGAGGTAAGCCACAATACCGTCCCGCAGTTCTGGACTACCTACATCCCCGGCGATGAGAAAGACAAGCTGGCAGCAATACAATTCTGCGCCGAGCAGGCAGTCAGAAAAATCGGCATCCCAGTAAAAGGAGTAGACATCAAATAGGAAAAAGATTACCATGACCTTCATGGATGAGAGAACCCAGATTGGTTGCTTCGATGACGATCTCGACCGCTTGCTCCAACGGTATAGCGACGAGTTCGACATGTCCCTCGCCGCCATGATCGGGACACTTCATGTCAAAATCCATGAACTGGTCGCAAACTCGGTTGACCAAGATGATGAGGATGAGGATGATGAGGAAGTCGAGGCTTGATGCCACCGATAAGGTATAAACTCATCGCGCATACATGAATAAAGCCCGAAAGGGTATACCAACACAATATGAAAAAAGAAGAAATGGCAGAAGAGATCGAACGCCTCAATGAGGGGTTGGAATACAAGTCGAAGAAAATTATCAGCCTCCAGATGCAGGCTCTACTCATCGGAGATGTCTTGGAGGAATATACCTCCGAGGATGACCAATGCAGCCTGTCAACAATCCATGGACTCATCGCGGCCTACCACGGAGCCAAGGAACAGGTCCACTCACTCATGCGGGATGATATCAACGCGAAACTCGCGGAGATGACCGAGGATGAATAAGTCGTCACTTTGGGAGTTTTATGTCCAAAAAAACCCCCAATTCGCCAAAGAAGGAGAAATAACCCTAACCACAAGGGGACTCCGAAAGATGTTCGATACCACATGGGATATCGCCTACCGCGAGGGGGAATCCAAGAAAAGAGATTACTTGGACCCCGACTCGATGGGTAATCTGGATGCCTTGAAGTCCCTCTTCGGCTTCCGTTGAAAAAACCAAGCAGAGTTTTCAACAACTATCGTCAACGATAATGAGTGATACACCAGAGACGGATGCTCTTCCAATGACGGATGACCCATTGGACTTCATTGCAATGATCGAACACGCCCGCAAACTTGAGCGCGAGAGAGACGAGGCCCGCGAACAACTAGCCATAGCAAAATCAGAACGCAACGCCGCCCACCTCAAATGCCACCGCATAGCAGAAGAAATCATGGCATGGCTCGCCGACCCTCAACCAAACAACACCACACCCCCAGCCACAAGCAAGTAAAACAAAACCGGCACGTAAAGATCAAGCTGCGCCGGAAACCCCCACTCCAATGGAACCCACCCCCTATACCACACAGTAGAAGTAGACCGATCCCCCTTCAATAAATACTGATACTGACACCTCTCCCTAGACCAATAAAAAACAAACACCCCGAACACCCCGGCAAACACCCCCCACCCCGCCAACCCCATCAAAAACACAGGAAACCCCCCAAGAATATGGAGCAAGGAAAACTTGAACCTAGAAAACGGTGGCATACCCAACCAACTACCCCAACCAGCAGGGATAGTCAACCCCCGCCAATAACAAGCCTAGAAGGCCAGTAGAACCCCCCTTCCCCCCAGAAGAAGGGCAACCCCACCCCAAACCACACCAAAAGCGATCTACGGGCATCCTAGGAGCAAATAGACCCCATATGGAAATAGGAGAAGAAGGGAGCCTAGAGAGGATAGGGGAAAGCGGGGAGGAGAGAGCCATAGGGTGCGAGGAAGGGGTTTTTCTCATGGGAGGTATATTTCGTAGTAAGACAAGCTGAATCTGGTATCATGGGGTGGTGGGGTGGTGCCATCGCCGGACCGGCCAAAAATAGATTCCTTTGAACGATGCCGGCATCTAATGAGACGAGGCCGGTGGGCGCTACTCATTAGATGACACTATCGGATGTTATCAGTCTCATCAGGGGGAGGGGATTTGAAAAGCTGGATCGGGGATTCGTTCAATCGTTTCATTTTTTTATGAAACATCGCTGTTGGTCAGGGCTGGTCTAGTCTGGCCTCATTCTCTCTCACCTAGTCCATCCCCGGCATTTGTCACCACCGGATGGGTGTTTGATTCGCCCTAGTCCATCGCCCCGATTGTCGCCATCCGGCTTCTGGTTCCCATGTTCGATGCCCTCCCCTGTTCGATGTTCCCCATGTCCCTGTTCCTCCCATTGTCCCTTGTGCCTGTTCTATTCCCCCGTGTTTGCCTGTTCCCCTTGTTTGCTTGGCATGGATCATGCTGCGCATTTGCGCAAATGCCTCGCCTGGTTTGCTTTACGCTGCCCGCAGGCAAAAGATGCCCCTTTTCGGCAATATTTGCCCGGTATTTATTGCCTATCGGCAAAAAACTCCCTTTTGCTTTTGTGTTGTGCTTCATGCCTTTATGACTTGGCACGAAAGATGCTGCGCATTTTGCTTGTGCAAACCGTTGATTTTTGAGGGTGCCGGTCCCCGGTCGCGGTTGGCATGGTATGTGCTGCGCGGATTGGCGATGAAAACACGCATCCACATCACACTAAAATCATCAAACGTAAAAACCGGCCCCATCCCCGTCACAACCTCCTCCGCTTCCACTTGTCCGGACGCTTGCCCTCTAAAGGCTGGCGGGTGCTATGCTAAAGGCGGACCCCTTGGCATGCACTGGCAAAAAGTGACGAGAGGCGATCGGGGAGGGTTTTTGTCTACCCTTGTCCGCCAGATTGAATCGTTTCCCATTGGCCAAGTGTGGAGGCACAATCAGGCCGGTGATCTTCCCGGCAAGGGTGACGATATCGACTCCAAGGCACTTTTGCGTTTGGTGCGTGCAAATGCCGGGAAGCGCGGCTTCACGTATACTCACAAACCATGCGAAGGGGATTCCAGCATGGAAACACACAACCGGGCATCCGTTCGATTTGCAAATGCAAACGGCTTTACCGTCAATCTTTCCGGGAATTCCTTGGCGCATGCTGACAGACTGGCTGATTTGCAGGCTGGTCCGGTTGTCGCGGTTGTCCCCGAGGACGCACCCGCAACCATGGAAACGCCGGCGGGGAGAAAAGCTATCGTTTGCCCTGCCCAACAACGGGATGATATCACGTGCGCCACTTGCCAACTATGCCAGCGTGCAAACCGTTCCGTGATCATCGCCTTCCGTGCGCACGGCGCCAGTAAGCGGAAGGCTGAAGCAATCGCAAAAGCATGATTCACCCTATGCGCGGGGGTTCCATCCCTCCGCGCGCAACAACACAACACACAACACAACACAAAACAAAATGAATCCAACACACTATTCTGCGCCATCCATCGCCCGCCTACGGGATCAGTTGGGAATTACCAAGGATCAGGCCGATACCGTTCGCGGCCTGATTCGCGGGGAGGTCCGCACAATCGACAATCCGGCGTTTCCCGAAACGCTAGCTTGGATCAACGCATGCTATAATCGTCCATCCCGTGTTGAGCGGATTATGTCATGCATTAATGAAATCCTTGGGGGACACGGTTGCGAGGCGATATGGGGCGACGATCCCTATTGGCCCGCAGTTGATTATGTAAATATGGGCGATACCTATTCCCCGACGATTTGCTTCCTGCGGGAGGCGGATCGATTCGTTCTCTCATCATGGGGCGATATCGCAGAAAGGATGGAAGCCCACGCATAATCCAACCGCCCCCCCCCGGAACACAACAACAACAACAACAAAACACAACACACAACATGAATAAGGCTACAGAAATACACTTGTTGCGCACATGCGCGGAAACTCTTGGCCCGGATTCCTACTGCGGACCGTGGCTTTTAGATCAAATCCCTCAAATCGAATCAGAAATTCGGTCCGATTTGCTGCCAATGGTTAGTTATGCGGAAGCCCGTATGGGGCAGGAGCAAACGCGCCTAGCGGCAAAAGCGGATTGCGAGCTAATGCTTGCGGAGGCGAAAGCGGAGGCGGACCGAATTCGCGCAAATGCGGAGCGATTCGATAGGGAAACACGCGCCCGCCTGTCACGGGAAATCCGGAAAATACTTGAAACGCTATAATTCACTTTATGCGCGGGGGTCCGATCCCCTCGCACACAACAACAAAACACACAACACACAACAAAAGGAAAATACAAAATGAAAATGACACTCAGCGCTTCACGCGCCGCCGCACTATTGGCGGAGGATAAAAACAACGGATTCACCTACTCCGGAGCGGAGGCGCTTGCGGAGTATTTGGAACAATTAGAAGAGGATGCCGGCGAGGAGATTGAATTTGATGCGGTCGCCCTCCGCTGCGATTATTCACAACACGATTCCCTGCAATCGTGGGCGGAGGATTATTTTTCCGGCGATTGGCTGGCGGAAGTGGGCGCAGATATCGGCGATGACCCCGACGATATCGACGAGGCCGTGCGGGAATATATAAATGACCACGGCCAGCTGATCGAATTCGAAGGGGGGATCATCGTTTCCTCATTCTGATTCACCCTATGCGCGGGGGTCCGATCCCTCCGCGCCTTTTATCGTCGCCGATATTCTTACCGCGCACCCCATCCCGTGACAAATCACTGCCCCGCTTCCCTAGTGCAAACCCTCCGCATCGGGATTGTCACCCTCCGCACTAGTGATTCCCCTCCGCACCCGCTTTTCGTTCCTCCCCGAACGCTAACCTAAACCAAAAACACCAATGAAAAACACACACACTCCCGCCCCATGGCGGATTGAAATAAACGACACGGGTTTCCGCATCACGCATTCGGATTCCGGCCTGCGCTCGCATGTTGCCACTCTCCATGAGGCCGCGCTTTGCGAGGAACACGGCGACACATTCGCCAATGCTAACCTGATCGCAGCCGCGCCCGATCTTCTCTCCGCTTTGGAGACTCTCGCCTCCCGCATGACCGAAAACCCTGACGGAATGGAACTCTACGGCGATTGGATCGCCATGGCGGATGAAGCCATTGCCAAGGCGAGAGGGGGTCAGGAATGAACACTCCAAAAATCGACGCCGCAAAGCACTTCGGCCTGCACAAAAGTCTAATCCGCCTCTCCGCATTGCGCCTCGCCTTGTGGGAGATGGAAAAGCGGGAGGAATGCCGTGACTGGCGCAAGCTAGACCGCATCCTCGACAAGTGGCGATTGCGGGATGCGTTCGCATTCTACTCCGCGAGGCCCGAACTATTCTAACCCTCCGCACCGGCGGGCAGGTCCGATCCCTGTTCGCCCATGTCCACGCCCATTTCTATGATCTTGCTTTCCAGTTCCTTCACCTGCGCTTTGCTTGGCGGGGCAATATGCAAGGCCACCATGGCATTCATGCTCGCCCCTCTGCCAGTCTGCGCGGCCTCTTGTTTCAGGCCGTAGGCCTTATCCGCAGCGTCGATGTATTTGTTTAATAAATCCACCATTTCACGCAACTCTTTAACGCTACCCTTCACCTTATGCTGAGATATCGCCCTCCGCATCCGTTCAAGCTGATCGAAAACGAACATGTGATGATCGCTCGTTTCTTTCTTTTTCCTTTCAGGCACGACATCGGAAATATGGAAAGTCTTGCTATCGGCTACAGCAACCGCACGCTCCGGGCGGCGAGCCAGCATCTTGCGTGCACTAACTTGGTTTTTGAGATACCGGAAATTCATTCCTCTGCCCCCGAATTCATCCATCTCGTGAATCTCCCTCACCGTCTTACCCTCGTTCAATAGCCTCTGCACCAAATCCCAATCCCATTTCGCGCTTACTGATTCCATCCCACAACCCTAACCCTCCGCACCGGACCTGACAACATTTTTTTATTTACCCCCAGAGCATAACATAATAAAACAAAGCCATGAAAACACTAGATGACCTACTAGCCACCATAGAATGGAGTCCGCCCCTCCAATTAAACACCCGAAACGGTCCAAGAAAAGTCCGCAAAGCTCCCATCAGTTCCCAGTTTTGGGATATCTATCGGGGCGACCGGGAGCGATTCAAGGAACTACTGCGCCGATCCAACGTCAGCATAGGGCGATACCGCGATGTCTGGCAGCTTACGTGGTGGTCCCGCGAAGACCTATCCTTCGGCCCGCTGGCAACAGAACACTCCGCACCGGAACCCGAACCGGAACAGGAGATTGAAGTGCCCGAGTTAAAGTGTCCTGACACTTTATTTCCATTTCAGCAAACTTCTGTGCAGTTAGCCCTCGTATCCATGGAGAAATACAATCGCGTTCTGCTCGGGCACTCCACCGGGGTGGGGAAGACATTCTGCGCCCTCGGCATCGCCCGCGAACTAGGCAAACGCGTGGCTGTAGTCTGCCCGAAAGCTATCGTCACAGACTGGTATCGTGCCGCGAAGCTAATGCGGGTCGAGGTGCTGGAAGTGGTTGGATGGGAGTGGTGCAAGACCTCGAAATCCAAGCTAGGTAAGTGGAAGGGTAAGGATAAGAAGGATTTCGAGTGGACAATCCCGGACGATTGCATCCTTGTGTTCGACGAGGCCCACCGCGCCCGCTCATTCAACTCCCAGAACTCTTTCCTTGTGCGGGATGCGGTAGCCCAGAATATCCAATCCATCGCGTTATCGGCGACGATAGCCGACGATCCCACTCGCCTCTCTGCTCTTGGGGAATTCCTCGGGCTGCATTCCGGCGGGAAAGACTACTACCGCTTCATCCAATCCCATGGATGCTACCGGACACGATTCGGGTTCCAGTTCCGTGGCGGGCAGTCTGTCTTGAAACGATTGCACTCCCGTATCTACCCAGATAGGGGGAACAGATTAAGGCATTCGGACCTTGGGGACGCTTTCCCAGAGACTCTGATCAAACCCCGCGCATTCGACATGGACACCGCTCGGGAGATTGCATCGGAGTATGATGACCTCCAGATCAGAATCGAGGAACTACGCGAGGGCGAACACGCCGCAGCCAACATCTTAGCAGAACAGACCAAGGCCAGACAGAGGGTTGAATTGCTGAAAGCACCGGCAATCTGCGCCGTCGCCCGTGACCTCATCGAGGAGGGGAATTCAGTCTTTATTTCCGTAAACTTCACCGAAACCCGTGAATTTATTGAGAAGGAACTGAAAACCAACTGCTCCATATACGGTGGGCAGTCCGACATGGACCGTAGAGGGGCGATTGACTCGTTCCAGCGGGACAAGTCTAGGGTCATCGTGGGAATGATCCAAGCGTGCCGTGAGGGGCTGAATCTGCACGACCTCCACGGCAACCACCCAAGAGTAGCCCTCCACATGCCTACCTTCTCCAGCTATGACTTGAAGCAAGTGCTAGGCCGCGTCCATCGTGCCGGGGGGAAGTCGAAGTCGATCCAGTATATTGTATATGCCTCTGGAGTTATGTTGGAGGAGGACATCTGCGCGAAGTTGGATGCGAAGATCAAAAATATGGATGTCTTGGCAGATGGCCGCGTGGACGATTCGATCAACCTAGACCCAACTAGTCAAGTTACTGGTGAACAAAAACCACTTGACATTCAAGATGAATGAGTTAAAAGCGAAGTGCTATAGCTAAAAGAAAGAAGCCCGTAGGAGACTCATTCTCTCCTACGGGTTTCGACGTTTCTAGGGGATTGGTCTGCTTACTATGCGGTTCCAGACCAGAGGCGCATGAAATAACCAGCTCAACACAAAAGCCGCCGCAATGCCTTATTTATTATTCTGTTTTCTCCTCTGGCTCCTCCACCGCTTCCGGCGCAGGACGCTCGTAGGACTGACTTGCCATGTAATATAGCAGCGCCTCCTGCATGAGGTCAATCGCTTTTCCTCCCTCAGCCTGCTTTGATCCAGATTTAATGACCATCGTGGCTGCGGCGTGGAGCAATGAGGCCATGCCGGTGACCAGTTCGTTGATCTGTTCGTTGCGGATTGCGGGGACGCTGAACTTCTGCTTCAGCCATTCCTTCACGGCGGCTTGCTGCTTGAGTTGCTCTTTGTCCTGTTCCAGTTCGATTACGTTGTTTGGTTCTGACATCTTATTCTCCTTTGATATATTTGATCCACTCTTTGTTGGCGGGATCATACTCTGCCCCCCGCATGAGGTCAATAACCACGTTCTGCGGTTCGATCTCGGCGGGTAGTTCTGTGAGGATTGTCGAGTTGATACGGTTGGCAACATTGAGGACGAGGTAGCGGTGGGGCCTGCGTTCTTCCTTGCCTTGCTCACCCCGCACTCTGCTACGGACCTCGGCGCAGGATAGCTTCTCGCTCTTCGCTGTCTCCACCAGTTCTTCCATCTTCTTTGGCGGGAGGCTGGCGTTGCCGATCTCACGGTAGGTCGTGAAGGGTAGCATGGCATCCCGCTGGGCTGCGGGGAATGCTCTGCTCGTCCTAGCGTAGCCGGACACCGTGCTGTAGCTCTTCTTGAAGTTGGCACAGAGTTGGTTGACCACATCGTCATGCCCCTCGTCTTCTAGTGCCACTACAGCGTCTCCAATGATCCATTGGCTACCGGACTCCAAGGCTAGGCCGAAGCTGAATGCCGTCACCCAGTCTTCCATGGTTGCCTCTCCCCTCGGCACGCATTGCGTCATGCCGGGGCCAAGGTCGAACTTCTTGCTGAACGAGGACAATTCCACCCCGTTGTTCGCGTGGTTGACCAGCGACAGGCTCTTCTCCGTGTTCACAGGAGATGGTTCCTCATGCACAGGCTCATAGTGTGGCTCCTCCGCATCGGCGATCAGTTCCTTTGCCTCCTGCCAGTCGCCCTCGATCCTTTCATAGATCATCACAACCTCATCTGGCACGTTATCTGGAGGGTATTGGTTCAGCATGACCATCTTGATCAGCTTCTTGATCTGATCGGAGGTGATGCGGATGCCTTGGTATTCCGACTTGGCCCATTGCTCCACCTCTCTTACGTATTGGTCGTATTCCACAATCTCGCCATCGTCGGCGGGACTCATAAATAATTCAGCTTTCTTTTTCATTGATTTTCTTGAGTATTCTGTTGGGGTCGATGTTTAGTATGTCGCAGATGTGCAAGTAATGCTTGGAGTTGAAGAACTCTCTCGCCGTCCTCGCATGCTCATCACGCTTGAACATTCTGTCTCTACGTTGGTATTCATGCTTGTCTGTGATGTCCAGATAGGCTTGGTAGATCACTCCGCAGAGGAGGTTACGGCAGGCCGTCTCATGGTCTGTATAAAAGCCAACAAAGCTAGGGTCGAATGGCACGTCGGGCTGACTTTTCCCGCGAGCCATCGACCTACTATGACCTCGCCTGACTCGCCGACCGGAACCTTGGGGTCTTCCTCCGGAATGAAAAGGTTTAGCACCTCCGGCAGGTCTTGATGCCTCATCCCGTATTGCTTGAGCTTCTTCTTGACCTGCTCCATCAGCTTCTTCTTTGTCAGAACGTAGTGATGCATGGCTTACCATGGAATGTCGTCTTCAACTTCTTCTGTTCCGCCGAGTTGGAAGTCCTCCGCAGCCTGCTCGACCGCCTTGGCAATCGGCTTGTCGCTCGGGTTCTCAAGGAAGTATTGGTGCAGGCGGACCAGCCCCTGCTTGCCTACCTCAGCCAGTTTCTTGCCGCCCAAGTCCATAAACTTCGGATGCCCCTCCGGCACCACCACGGAACCCCAATCCTTCGGATCAAAGGTCTCGGCAGGCTTGGCGGGTTTGGTATCCACCACGATACCCCGCTTGTTTGCCTCTATGTATATCGAGGAAACATAGCTCCGCAAGGTTTCTTCGGTATAGTCGCGGGACTTGTATGCGTGGCGGACGAGTGCGTCAATATACATGTGCTGCTCGACCAATTGATCCAATGCCTGCTTCGGGTCGTTATCGGCGACGATAGTCTCGATGCTCTTCTTGGGGGCAGGACTGGATGCTGGAGCGGGTTTGGCTGCTGCTCCTCCCTCCCATTCCACCTTACCCGTCTTGCTGACCTTGATCACGTTCTGATCGACATGGGTGCCGTCTTTTTTATTGAAGCTCTCATGCTCAAACACGACCCCGTTCAGCCCATGCTTGCTCCGCGTGGAGGAGAGCGTCACAGTCTTGCCCGCCATCTCTGTGGGCTGCGTTTGGTTCCAGAACTTGAGTGCGAGGATATCCCCGTCCACTTCGATGAGTCCATTCTGCACGGTGAATTCCCCGCGCTCGCCTTGGAAGGTCTTCGGCTCGTAAAGCCGCGTGACCTTGCCCGTTACTGTCTTGATGATGTCTTTGGGTTCAAACCCGTCTAGTTGTTTGCTCATGGTTTATACTTGTTGATGTGTTGCCAGAGTTTGACCACCAATTGAAAGGCGGAGAATTCCCTCTGGATTGTTTCTTCGTCATACCACGCCTCGCCGATCCTGCCCGGCTCGGTCGTGCTAATGTATAGATTCACTCCTCTGGGGGCACCGACGATGTTAGCATATGCGCTAATCTGCATCGGTTCCTTGCCATATGGAGCAATTTTATAGTCTGGCTTCGTCTTTCTTGACTTATAATCCAAGACATGGAGGATTCCATCGACCTCGATGAGAGCATCGGTGGTCCCCGCATAGCCTAGTTCCTGATTCACTAACCGCAGTTCGTGCTTTAGGAAGGTTACTTTGTGTTTCGACACCCATTCGCGCACGGGAGAAACGTAAGTTTCCATTTCCGGATTGTAGGGTAGCCCTTGGAAGTGGTCCTCCAATGCCTTGTGAATCTCCGTGCCAAGGTCTGCGGCTTGCTCTACCTGCGCGAATGCATCCTCCATGATGCGGGCGCAGTAGACCTCATCCGTCTCGTCGGGATTGCGCGGGAGGGTTAGGCTCGCCATTAGAACCTGCTGCTGTTTCCAGCGGTCAAGCTCCGGCGCTGCCATCACCTTCATCACGGTGGTTACACTTGGGAACCATCCATGCTTCCGCGCATCTCGCAATGTGGTTGGGCGGGGTTCACCCTTCTTGGAGAGAACGGTGTGACACGCGTTGCCCTCCTTGTCATACCAATGACCCCCCTCTTTCATTCCTCATCCTCCACATCATCTGCCGGGCGGGAGATGCGGTAGATATCATCGTCGAGGACTTGGTTCGCGTAGAACCCGTCGCGGATGTCGGCGTCAAGGAAGCTCAAGTCTTCCTCCAATGCCTCAAGTGGAGTAATCACTTCTCTTCTTCCTCTGGAGATTCCACGTAGGTCGCCGCAATGATCTCGCTCACACCCTTGAGGTGCTTGGCGATGGACTGGCATTGCTGGGCGCTCTTCAGTTCCCCGAGGTTGAACGTGCCCGTCTGGGCGGTGGCCTCGACCAAACGAAAGAAGATTTCGTCTTGGATTTTCTGGTTCTTGATCGACTTCATTTGCTGTAGTATTTGATGATGGAGCGGATTTTCTCCGCAACGGTTTGCTTCGCCGGGTTCGCTTGAACCGAGCGCAGTTTGGTTTGCAGGTATTGCATCGCCAGCGGGTCGATGCACGGACGGTCGCCAAAATACTCTCTGGCTCCGTAGTGTGTTTTGTTGTTCATGGACCGCCAACGTATCATCGGTGTTGGGAGTGTCAATACCTTTTTGTTTATTTTTTATCGGTGACGATAACCGGCTCCAGAGCCAGCATTCATGCGGGTCTATGGCTGATCGGGGTTGCCGATCTTCTTGGCTGCACGCTCCCCCATGAGCCTTGCTGTGGTTTGGTATGACTGCAATCGCCGCACATATTGCCTTGGCTCCAATCTACGAAGAGAGTTGTAGGCTTTGTCCATTCTGTCTGCCATGTATTTGCCATACTCCGTGACGTAAACCTCGTATTGTTTGTTGGTAGGTTCATACCCAAGGCGGCGGCGAACGTCATAGCGGGTTGGTATATCCGGGCCTTGCCCCTTGCTGATCACAAGATCGCGGAGCCTCTCGGCGCGTGAACTGCTAGGGAGATCAAAGACAATGGGAAGCCCACCTTTATACATTCTGTCCGATAGGTCTTTTGGCCCCGTTGTCTGCCCCAATGCATTCATGCTCTTCGTCCCGATCATCGGCCCAATCACAGGGACGTTACTCCACAGTGCCCCCTCCATAGACCTTCTATCCACGGGGTCGGATATGAAATCAGATACGTTGCGTGCCAGCGAAGTTCCCACGCCGGGGATGAATGTCTTTCCAACAAACATTGCCTGCCTCGCCAGTGCAGGAATGGCATCGTCCGCATTCCGTGACCGGATCAGTCCATCCATAAAGGCGGCGTAGGGTCCGCGTTGGTTGAAGGAGGTGAATGCCGCCCCAAGCAGAATGGATGCGTCGGTAAGATTGGAAGGCGTTGCTTTGCTTGCCTCAAACCGTTTGCGGATTTTCATGTCATCGTAGGCTCCAGCCAGCATGAATGGAATGGCAAACGCCTCAAAGCCACGCTCAATGTTGATCGCAAACTTGGTTTTTCCAAAAAATACATGCAGAGCATTCCTTTTGTATTTCTTGTTCCATGAATCGTAGAACTGCGGGTCGAGCCTGCGCTCGGGACCGTTGCCCGTGACTACGATCTTAAACGGAAGTTCATCGAACGGGTCTTCGTCCGATCCCTTGGATAGTGCAAGCATTGCGCCAAGCACAGCGGTTCCAGCTATTGTTTCAGTCATCCTCTGGCGGAACTGGGCATCCGTTCCAAGGGACTGGGCGTATCGGCCCGCTCCCCCGCCCCTCTTGGAGAAGCTGTTCACAGCAAACCTCACAAACCCGTATGGCGAAAACCATGCCGCCTCACGGAAGACGCGAGCAGGAACGATGGCGAAACCATAAACCATTCGGTAAAAGACCTTCTGTGTCTCGGTGGCTTTGTCGCTGTTCAATGATTCTCCAAGCCTTTCCAGCAACCCAATCGGAGGCGCGGAGGCGAAGCCAAGGTCGCGGATGTTGCGATCCTCCTTCTTCAACGCATCAAAGGTATTGTTGATCCTGCCGATGGATGCCAAAGCGTCGTTGAGCGAGGCGTTTAGAACCTGCTGGCTTGGGATCTCAAAGTTGGTCAGCGCCTCAACCCACGCAGAGCGGAACACATCGTCGGACATTGCTCTCGCTTGCGTCTTGTTCACTCCCTTCGCCACCATCTCCTCAATGAATGCCTGCTTTTGGGAGAGGACAGCATTGGCTGCGGCCCTAGCATCCTTTGCCGGGATTCCCGCCTTTTGCATGGCATCCATGGCATAGCGGGTCAGCCCCTGCTGCTCCAGCACGGACACCGCTCCCTCGTCCAAAGCCTTTAGCATCCTGCCGACATACTCCATCATGCCGACAATCATATTCTTCATTCCCTCCGCCCGCTGACCTTGCTGCCATTGCTTCTTGCCCTTGTTGTAGAGGCGAAGGAGAATATCGTCGTTGGAAAGGTATTCCACCACGCCTCGACGCTGAACATTGTTCTTGAAGCTGAATGCCACCTCCGAGAAGTAGGTCTTCCAACTAGACACGAAGGTGTCGAAGGTCGTTGGCAATGCGGCGGGGTTGGTTGCCAGATTCTTGATCGTGTCCGTCATTAGATTGCGGAGGGAGAATCCAATTGGGGAGAAGATGTTCACCGTTGCGGTTGGGATGCCGGACAAGGCGTTCGCCGTGTAGTATGCAGCCAATGCTTCCCTCACCCTTGGTTGTAGCTTTGCGTCCGCTAGGATGTCTTGAATCTCCTTGTAGGCGGCAGCAAGTTCCAGATCGGTCTTCTTTTTATCGTTGACGATAGAATCCAGTTCGGAGAGACGGGCGTATTGCTCGCTTGTGAACCCTGTCCACCCATTGGCGGCGGCGATCTCGCTTGTTATATTCTTGGTCGGGTCGATTGCCCCGGTTCGGATTGCCCTCAAGAACTTCTCCATCCCACGGCGGGAGCGTTGATCACCTAGCTTGCCTTTGAGCGTGTCCTCGAATGCCTTGGCCTGCGCGGCGGCGAGAACCTTCTGGAGCGTGGTGTCCATGAGGTCTGCCAGTCTCCCGGCAGTCTTTGCATCCAGCCCTGCGTTGATCAGATAATCGTAGGCGACCTTCCTCTTCCACGCTGGGTCTTGTTGCTGGGCGAGCGGAGTGTTCTTGATCGCATCAATGATCGGGGCCAAACTGCCTCTGGTCACGGCACGCTCGACCTGCGCCATCTTCCTGTTGAGATAGTTGATCTCATGCTGCCTCCACACAATGTCGGCGAGAATGCCAGCCGTGCTTTGATCGACACCAGCATTGACCAACCTGTCTACAAGCACAGGCTTCCAGTTGCGCTTGATTTTGTCTGCGACCCTCAACCCCAAGTCCAGCTTGTTTCGTAAATCTTGGGAAACAATATCACGAACCTTGTCTTCCCTCTTTTGCGGCCACCTCTGGACATCGCTTTGGAGTTCGGCAAGGCGCTCGATTTGGCGTTCCGCCTGCTTGTTGGGATCAGCCTCCTTCGCCACCTTCTTGACCGCAGAACGCATCCGGTTCTTGAGCTTCTGGTTGGAAACCATTTGGTCAAATTGACTGGAAAGAAACTCTTCTAGCTTGGTGTAGTCGCGCTTGGTAGACCCGTCCTCATTCAAACCATTGAGCTTGGAGATGATCTTGTTAATGATGGTTCCCTTCCTTGCGTTGGAGATGGCAATATCGTCACCAACCTCTTTCACGAATTGCGAGATGGTTGTATTATCTTCCTTCAGTTCATTGCTAATGAGTCGGCGGAGCGTGGCATCGCTGATCGGGATATCCATCTGACGGGACATGGATTCATCCCATGCTTGTTGGATGCCCTCCCACTTGGCTTCGATAGCGTCTATGACCTCCGGGCTAGCATTGGCATCTTCCGCATCAGAAACCTCTTTCCCCCTGCGTGCCGCTATCTCTTCCGAGATTCGCTTATCCGCCTCTGCCATGCGGTCTGTCGATAGTTCGTTGTTGGAGAGGATGTTGGCAACCTGCTCGATCAAAGTCATCTTGGTGTCCGGAGGCTCACCCTTCAGCCCCAGCTTGATCAGCGTATCCTTCACGATGCCAGCCAAGTTCCTGCCCACCGCCATGTCCACCTCACCAAGCGGCCCCATCTTGTCCTCTTGGTCGGACATCGTTTTCCAGAATGTCTTCTCCAACCCGTCCGCGCCCTTGGTCTTCATCTTCTTGCGGTAGTTGGCGAGGTTCTTGCTAACAAGGTTCTTGATGTTCTGAGGGACAGATATGGTCAGCCCTTCATAGGTGAACTTCTGGAATCCCTCGATAGCCTTTACAATCTCCAGAGCCATCACCCACGGGTCTTTGCTAGAGGCGTCAGCTTTGTCCATCGCCTTCTCTACTGCCTTGCGAATCTCGACTCCGGTCCTGCTACCCGTCTCCTCTAGGTCGGTGTAGATGGCGTCGGCATCCTCCACCTTCGTCTTGTTCACCGCATTCACCGCATCGCGGATGGTGTCGATCTGTTCTTGTGTTGCGCCGGGTCCATAGATTTGGATGGCTACTGCGTTAACAATGCCTGTCTTCTGGCTTTCCGCCGCTCGCTTCACCCAGCTTGCTAGGTTCTGGCGGGCTTGCAGGTTGCGAGCATCCTGCCCGATTCCGCCTGCGCCTGTAGCCAAATCATTGAACCGTTCAGTAAGAAGCTGGAGCATGCGGATATCTCCCTTGGCGGCGAGATTCACCGCATATTTGAAGAGTTCATTTCCGAGCTTCACCGCGCCAATTGTCTGTGCAACCTCTCTGTTCTCTTCAGCAGAGAGTTCTTTCCTAGTGAGTTCATTGATCTCGTCGGCGTAGTTGTTCGCCTCTTTTGGATCACGGCTCAACCGATCAATCAGATCGTATGCCTTTGCGGTTTGCTCTGGGTTTACTTCATCAGAATTGAACACATCCCTGCGGATCACTTCCTCGGTGCGGCGGTTGATGCCCACCGGCGTATCAATAATCTTACCGATATTCTTGATTCCAGCCTCTTGCTCTCTCCGTGGCTCCACCGCCATTCTGCGGATGTCTCTTTCTGTTGGTTGGAATCGCTGGGATAGGGGGATTAGATTGCCTGCATCGTCGTATGTGAATGGGTCTGCGGATTTGATTTGGTTTGGAGTAAAGACGACAATTTGAGGGGGCGCGGTTATATTTTCATCTCCGCTCCAGACAATCCCATCGTATCCCAAATCCATCAATCTTTCGGCATCAGCCCTAAACATTCTCTCTGGATTTATTCTGCGCTGGGTAGCTTCTTGGAATGCAGTCTTTGCCGCATTGATTATGTTGCCTTGCCGCGCCCTTTCAAATCGAAGTCGTGAAAAGAATTTACCTACAGCTTCTCTTGCGGATTCCGGAACAACTGTTCTAATTACATTTTTAAATACAACCGATACAGGAGCGGGGTTGTTTACCTTGAGGTAAGCCCTGTAAACTCTATTGCCAAAAACTTGCGAGGCTTGGTCGTTTTCAGAAAAAGCAAAATAGAAACCCGCGTCTCCAGAAAATGATACGCCGCGACCAACGCCCTCTTTCTTGAATTCAGTAATTCCAGCCTCGGTTGTTCTGTGAACACCATACATCCCATACCCAGCCGCCTTCGCCGCCTCATCCACCATCCTCTGCGCTTCCGCTTCAGCTTCCTTGTCTCCCTCTCTAGCCCTAGCCTCTAGCTCTGCGAAGCGGGCGTCCTGCGATTGGACTCCAGCCATACGGATATCGCTACCCTCTGGTAGCTTCTTCGTCTCGCGGATGATCCTCTCCCCGCTACCGTATCGCTTGATTCCAGCAGCCAAGACCGCCATAGCGCCGTGGTCGGATACCTCGAAATCAGTTCCAAAGATGCGATTGATGATGCGATTGATGATGTCCTTGAGTTGCGTCCACCAATTCACGCCGCGCTTGCTGCGGGCAATGATCTTCTCAAAGGCAATGACCTGCGCTTCCTCGATCTGGATTTCTCCAGTATCTTTGCTGTAGGCAGACTTGACGTAATTGGTGATGTTTTCCTTTTTATCATCCGGAATTGCTTCCCAGAATGATTGGAATGCCTTTTGAAACTCGGGGTCGGGGTAGATGAAGTGCCCGATTTCGTGGGTGATGATGTCCTCCAAGTTGTCGGTCTTTTTGAGATACGCGAGGTTTAGTTCAATTTCTCCGTTATCTACAAAGTATCCAGCTTTTCTCTTATTCTCCGGGTCGTTGATGATCTTGATGCGGTCCGGGATTTTGCGACCGAAGAGCTTCTTCAGCGCACTCTGCGCTTGCTTGGGTGTGTATTGCTCCTCTGCGGGGACGGGTTGGACTTCTTCTTCTACTGCCGCTCTGCGGATATCCGGCTCTGCGGCGGTTTCCGGTGCTGGTGTTACTCCTTCCGCTGGCGCAGGTTGAGTTGGCTCCGCGCCTATCATTGGAGAAACTTGCGGTTCTTCTCTGATAGTAGATGCGGGGGCGGGCTGAACCTTGCGAAGTCTAATCTCAAGTTCTTCTGCGCGAGGTTCGTTTAGCGTTGAACCAGATTCAACTCCAGCCTTCAATCGCTCGTAGGATGATGCGATATTGCGGTTGTAGTTTGTTCCCGGCCTTGAGAACGGTTCAGCTTCCGCAAGTAGTCTTGAATATCTTTGCTCTGGGGTTTCTGTTACGCCCTCTGCTGGAGCGGGCGCAACCGGAGCTTCACCCTCGATCTCCGCAACTCTCTCTTCCGGCGTAAGTCGCGGCAGGGGAGCCTGTGCTTGCGCGAGGATAGCCTCTCCGTCCTCGTTAACGACGGGCTTGCCTTTGATCACATCGACCAACCCGGCCTGCGAAAGAGACGCGATCTGCTCCGGTGTAGCGGTATTCTCCGATACGGCACGAAGATCTGTCACCCTTTGCTCTTGCGTTATCGTTGCCGATACTGGCTCCTCCAACCCACGGGCAATCTCTGCTTGCTGTGCCTCTGCTTGGGCGAGGGGTTCGCCAGTCCTCTTGCGTAGTTCCGCATCCAGCATCGCCACATCCCGCTCCATCTGGCGAATCTCCATACCAAGGGATTGGGCGGCGGGATCGGTAGGCTCAAGCGCGGTGTAGACTTCTTTCTTCGCAGCGAGGTTATCCCTAGCGGTGTTGAGCGCGGCGACGATACCCTTCGTCTCTTCGTCTGTCTCGCCAACGGAAAGCTCTCTCGAAACCCTTTCAGCCTCAAGATTGATGTTGTCTTCCTCGATCTGCTCTGGCGACTTCTGCCTCTGGAATGGGAGGGTAGCTAGCTTAGCCCCCCCGCCTACTGCACCCATTCCAAAATATACTGCCGTGGTGGCAGGCGCGACATCCTTGACTGCCTGTAAATATCCGCCGGGGTATTGAGTCTCTGCGCCTTCGGTTGTTCCTGTCTCCACGAATTGCTGAACCTTTTTCTCCTGCGGGAACTGACCCATAGCGGTAACGCCTTCGCTGGCAATTTCCGCCCCCAATCCTCCAGCAATTGCGGCGCTCTTCTCCCCAATCTTGCGGGTTAAGGTCTTGTTTGCTGCCTCGATGGATTCATTGACAACTTGCTTTGCAGTGCCCTTACCGAATCCGAATACAAACCTGCCTACGCCAAGAGAGATGGCATTACTGACCGCTTCCGGCCCAGCTTCCCATAGGGCGGCGTTCTGTGCGATAGGAAGAATGGTCTTGTAAAACTCTGCTTTCTCTTCATCGGTAAGGGGGGAACCCTTCTTATTTTCAAGCTGCTTGTAGGCCCGATACATCAGATCGGAGCCAGCCATGCGATAGGCTACCGTGCCAGATGCCGCCATTGCCGCCGCTGGTCCTGTGATTTTCGCCGCAGGACCGCCAGCAATAGCTCCACCAATCCCCGCAGGGATTGCTGCGCCCATTGTCATAAAGCTCCCAGAGTAACTTGGCGCTCCTGCGCGAACAGCAGAGCCAAATACTGTGGCCTTGCCTGATGCCACGCGATCCGCTTGCTCTTTCTGCATCCTCTGTTGGAATTCAATCTCTCTCTCGATAGCTTCAGACTCTTCTGGAATCTCAAGTCCGGTTACAAGTTTTTGAAATGCAGCAGGAATGCCAACCGCCAAAGCCTCGGGTATCGTGCCTATCGCTGATATTGCATCTTCAAAGCTGAAGAACTCTTGACCGATTGCCTCAACATCGCCAATGTATTTGAACCGCGTTCCGCCATCAGTTTTGGTTGGTTGCTGGCTGACTTGCGGTTCTAGTTGCTGCGTTGTTGCTGGCTCCTCTTCATCCAGCGAGCCAATGTATTTGAATTCCATGGCCGTATTATTCTATTTCTGCCATTTTCCCTGCAATATAAATTACTGTTCCTTTCTTGAAGGACTTCTTACTTGCCCTTGCTTCTGCTTCAGTCTCAAATACCCTGCCTTCATCAATAGCTTTCAGCCTATCAATCCGCCAATAAAGACGATCATATTCCTGCTTGAGGTCTGCTTGCTCTGTCTGCGACATTCCTGCCGCAGGCTCGCCTTCCGCCCCAGCTTCCAATGCCATTAAGCCCGCCGTTTTTCTTGGCGCGAGCGCCTGAAGTTGTTGTGTAAGCCTTCTAATTTCCCTCTCCCTTTGGGCCTTGGTTCTGGCTTCTTTAGCCCCCGAAAGACGAGCGGCCTCCCGCTCTGCGGGCTGGGCAAAAGGATTGTCTGGGGCAGCGGGAAGAGGGGGCGCAGCGGCAGGCGCACCGGGAGCGGCGGTCGGAGGTGGCGCACCTTCCGCTGCGGCTTCGGCGGGCTGACCTGTGACGAAACCATACTTGCCCGTTAGAGCGGCGACATCTTTGGCTTTCATTATTCCTATAGCCTCCGCTCCATTGGCGTCTGTTCTTAAATCCGGCAATTCGCTTCCATCAATAAAGATTTTGAATTGATCATTTTTAGGGTCTTCCGATATGAATTCCCTTTCCGTTGTGACCCTAGAATAATTGCCGTCAATCTGCCTATGGACATTTAGCAATGTGTTGTTGCTTGAAATAATGCTATCAGCCTTCTGTAGATCATTGATCGTTGCTGCAAGCGGGTCTTTCTTTATTAAATCCCGACGGTCTTCTTGGCTTCCATTCTTGAACACCTGTGTAATCTTCTCTACTTCAACAGAGCTTTTCGGCCCAACAATTCCCACAATATCCGGATTGAGCGCCATTCTGAATGGAATCATTTGTTTTCCTTCCGGAACACTTTCTTGAGGAACTTGAGCTTGTTCCTTTATTTTTTCCTGCTCTTCAACGGGAGCGTTGAGGAAGTCGTTGTATTCCTTCTCAAATGATTTGCGCCGGTCGGCGGTCGGGCGGTATCCCTCTTGATAGCTCCAACCAAATTCAAATCGTCCGCCATCTTGATCGCCCATATCCGTCTCCGCTAATGTTTCTGTGAAATCAACATCAAGACTAGGGAGGGGCGTCTGCCTATCTATTTCTAGGGCTTGTTCTCTTAAGCTCAAGTCACCCATTGGCGTGATTGGTGCGGCTCCACCTGTCGCTTTTGGCACGATTCTAGCAATTGGGCGGTAGTTCGGATCGGCCATCTGTTCTGCTGTGGGCGTTTCGTAGACCACCTCTGTTTCAAAATCTACTCCCCCCCCACGCCCCATCATCTGCTCGCGCTGCAATTGATTCCATAGAGAGCTTTGCTTGAACTCCGCCGCCTGCTGCAATCCATTGAAATAATTCTCCGCAGCCGATGCCACAATAGGATTCTGGCTACCCAGCGGAAGCGCCATCATTGCTTCCATATACCCGCCAGATACATCGCCAGCGTTGATCTTGTTCATGGCACCCTTCATGGCTTCCTGCATGAATGGTAGTTCGGCGGCGGCTTGCTTGCGATATTCCTGCATGGCAAGTTGCCGCCCAACCTGCTGGCCGAGTTGTGCAAGCGATGCGCCAATAGCAGCACCGTAATCAACTTGCTGCTGCCCGAATTTTGAGATCATTGCTGGTATTGCCATGGTAGTTTATTGGTATACTTTTGGAGCGAGCGTGTAGTATTCCGATCCAGTTGAGGTTGTTGCTGGCATATATTTTTGACCCTCAAATCCTGTGGTTAATTGACCCGGAACAGGGGCAGCAGCTTGCGCGGCAGCCAACTGCCCATACGCGCCTCCAACACCCATCAACGCCCCGGATGCTGCGCTGCCAATGGACTGGATACCTTGCCCAATAGCCTGCTGGGCTGCGAGATTCGATGCGATATTCTGCTGCCCGACTTGGTAGCCAGTCTGCGCTTGCCCAGCCTCCATACCATACAATTCCCGCATAGCGCCAAGTTGCTGGGCATTGATATCGCCAATCATGCCAAGCTGCCTAAACCTATTGGCGATGTTGGCTTGAGCGACAGTTATATCTTGGCCGCGACCTTGCAGGCCGAGTGCCATCATTTGGGTGGGAGACTGGATGAATTGACCGGCCATCTGCTGCCAACTCTGCGCTGCGTTGATGCCTGTCTGCTGCAACTGCAAGGAAGTAAGACCAAGGCTTCTGGCGAGATCGGCTTGAGGCGCTTGCGGTCCCATCCCCCTGCCTGCCGTAGCAATATTAAATCCTGCCCCACCTCGCTCGGCAATCATCCGCATGGTCTGCTCCTGCACATCTTGCGGAACCTCTCCCCTCAGATAGCTTCCAATGATACTACCAACCTGCTGCCTAGCTTCGGTGCTGCCGGGGGCGACTTTCTCCAATTGCTGAAGAGTATTTGCGGTAATCTGGTTGGCCGTCTCGATGCCCTCCAACGTGGCACCCCGCAAATCATATTGAGGGATGTTGATTGTAGGATCAATCGCTTCAACCTGCTTCCTCAACTCCTTTTGCTGGCGATTGAACCTTCTAACCGATCTCTCGTATTTTGATCCAGATTCTTTTAGCCTTCTTTCATAAGCTCGACCCGCTGCTGCTTGTGATTTTGCCGCCCTATCCGCCGCACTCATACTGACAGCCGCGCCCGCTCCCGCAGCAGCTACTCCCACCACACCAGCAGCAATGGCAAACCCAGAGCTATGGAAAATTGGCCTGCTTCTCTTGCTATAGCGGTCTTCGATAAATGAGTCTAGCATTGCGAATCCTTAATTTGGTTGCGGTTGTATCTCCAACTATTAAGTCGGGGAGTGGTTTTGTCCACTAAAGGATTGAAGTCATTTGAAGTAATCGACTCGATGATCTCATCCGGATCAGTTAAATCAGTAACATGGCAGGTTGTCCAAATAGTATCTTCGTGGATGAATAAGAGCCTCCGCGTCCCAGCCTCCGTGATACCCGTGTAGGGAGCTTTGATCCTTTGAATCTGGATTCCCTTGTGCCACACCGATAATTCTCCCTGCATGATGAAGTAGGGATGGGTGGTAAGATGGAGTAGGCTAGTAAGAATCGTATTCTTCGGCATGAAGATTTCCCGAATGTAAAGCCCCGGCGTGAACCTGTGCGTCACCGGACATTCCCTCGGCGGCATCTTCAGAATCTCGACATCGCATTGATTCAAGAAGTCATCGGGGTCTCCGAATCCTTCCACGCTCAATGCGTCGATCTTGTTTTGTAGTGTTATTGTCATGGCCAATAGAAGTAATCATTCGTTCTTGGGGAGACGAAGGTATCGTGGATCAGGTTGTCCGGCCTGCGGTAGTCGATGAACCTCGGCGGGCTCGCTGTGGGAATCTCGTCGCTCTCCATAGCCTTCTCCTCCTCCGCGATAGCCAGCCCGAGATTGCCTAGATACTCATTACCTTTGCGGTTTTCCTTGGAGTTAATCGCCAGAACCGCGAAATACATGGCTTCCGGCGTGAACTCGACTAGCTCATTAGGATCATCCAGATCGGCGTATGTCTTGGATGCATAGAGTGTAATGCAATTACACCCCTTCGGTGCTTTGAATCGACGCCAGCTTGGGTTGGAGTCCTGCGGTTGGTAGATCGAGATAAGCGTGCTGATCTCCAGCACAGGATCGTAGGCATACACTCTGATCCTACCCTTGGTCTTGGGCTTGCTAACTGCCCTGATTCCAGTATAGGTGCGCTCCGTCTTGGCGAGGTCGGGGCTTGCTACAGTTGTTACCGTGTCTTGGTTGTAGCTACCATACTCGTCGTAGGCTTCAAAGCTAATCTCCACCCCTACATCCTCGATGTTCTCCGCCAGCACGGCGATCTGGTAGGGGCGAGTCCTGTAATCGCGGAAGACAACATGCTTCCCACCCACCTCGATGATCTGCCTATGGCAACTATTCTGCCACACGAACTTGGCATTCGGTGTCAGGTTATACCACTCATCCGACAAGCTCGCCGCGTCGTTGTTCACCCATGCCGCCCGTATCTGGCTATAGCGCGGGGGTAGCGTGAAGCAGCACTCAACGCAGCAAATACACACATATTCGCTGGTCGCATTCCACTCTCGCTTGTCCCAAAGGAGGCGTCGAGCGCGATTGATGTAGGTCTTGGCTAAGTCGTAGCTGCAAGTGCCACTATCGCCAACCGCACCCTTCACTTCCTCGACCATCTGTTCAAGGGTGAGGGGCATTATCGTTGACGATAGTTACTTCATCATCTTCCCGACCGTGGGAAGAGGCTTGGCAGAGTAGGCAGTAGCCGTTTTGGTGCCGAGGTTGGGTTTGTTGCCCATGCCTTCTTGGATTTTGCCGCGAGTGGGGGCACCACCGCTCATCAACTTGGGGTCTGTTCCTTTTAACATAGTTTTGGTTTTTCTGGTTTTGTGGTTTAGGCGGTGTGAATTGCTGTCCACCGCAGAGTGGTTACTGTGGCAGGGTTGTCTTCCACAAGAAGCGTGAATCCTGTGGTCGTTTGGCCTGCTTGCAATACATAGCTTCCCATAGTAGCACGACTTGTCGAGGTTCCTACAGGAATAATTGATACTCCGTAATCTGTGCCGGGGAGTGCCGTGAAAGTAATGTTCAATGTGCTATTTCCAGCGGGGACCGATACTGTTCCGGTCCTTGCCGTGACAACGGGGATGGCCTCCAGTGCATCCACCCGTGTATCAAGCGCATCAATCTCAAGCTGTTGAGAGGAAAGTTGGTTGTTGATTTCGGTAATCTCGGCGGGCGTGACATCGCCAAGCCCCGGCACATTGATCGTGCCATTGGCAAGCACCGTATCAATAAACTGCTGAAGCACTTGGCTCCAATCCCCAGTAGGACAGAAGTCGCTTGGGACATTGGGAAAGATAATTTGAGGACTGCTTTGCTGATTGTCCATTTAAGTTATAGAATAATCGTAATATCTTTCTTGGCAACAGAGAAATTTGCTGCACTCTTCATCATCTTCGGGGCAGTCTCCCACCGTATTCATGGCCCCATCCTTGATGTTCGCCATGATCCTCACCCGGTCTACTGTGGCGGTTCCTTCCAAGTTTACCTTCAGTTGGAACTCGCTTCCCTCCACCGATGGGATTCCCGCGATATCATTGCATTCTTGGGGATTTGGGGTGGTGAACTTGTAGCGTTTGTAGCGATTACCACTACGGAGCGGGGTGCATGATTCCACCTGCGGGACACAGGGATTGCATCCGTATTCTGTTGGAACCTTTAATTCCGACCAGCATGGATACGAATCGCTCCGATATTCGACTTGGCTACCCACCGTGCCGGGTATCTCACTCATCCACATCTCTCCTCCGGTCAGCTTCTTCCTTTGGAACTTGTTGGTAGCCCCGCTGCGGTTGAAGTCATACCTACCAGAGATGAAGAAGCTCTTGATCGGCGAGGTTCCCGCTGGACCGTAATCGTCTTGGTTGTTTGTGGTGATCTCGTAGAGTCTATTCTTGGCGTCTTGATCGAAGCTCCAGATGAATCCCCTCTTATCGCTGTTGATCTGGGCGGCGAGGCATTGGGTTGGTCGGACGCCTGACCACACCCCATTCCAGCGGAAAGAGAGGTTGGCATCCGGCGCGGGGCTTGAGGAGTTGTCTAGGTCCAGCACGACCATTCCCCTATGGTAGCGGTTCAAGCCGGGGGCGTCGGTTCTCTGCGTCTCTGGGGCTACTGTGCTGATCAGATAGTTGTCGAAGAACATCGTGCTTGCAAACTGACGCAGCCAAGGCGTATCTCTGCCAACCCATTTATTCACCTCCCTAGAGAGCTTCCTCATTGAGAAGTATCGCCCGAATTCGGATTGGCTGTTGGAGTAGAATGCCCAACCATCGTGGGAGCGGAACCACAATTCACTATTCGCTAATGCCACATATGGGCTAGTGCAGCCCCGACCCAGCAGCGAGATGCGCTGGACTTGTGTGCTGTTCCAGACTGAGCGGGGAAGGCCCACATCCATCGAGAAGGCTCCGTTCTCTGTGAGCACGACTAGCTCTCCCTGCCCGCGCAGGTTGCCGCCGATGTATGGCATCACTTTCATTGCCGTGATGTTCCCCATCGTGCTTGGAGTGGCGAATGCTCCGCCCTCTGCCCAATAGGTAATCTCCGTGAAGTTTTCAGTATTACTAGTATCGGTAAACCCGTTGCCGAAGATGATGTCCGATGCGTAGATTTGGTTGAAGCGGTCGCTCACAAACACCCGCCCAAAGGCATATTCCATCAGCGTGCCGATTGGCATCTGCTGCAAGAATGGGTTCAGCCTCTTCGCTGGGCTATTGATATTCCCATCCCATGCAATAGCCGCCTGATACCCGTTCTGGATGTAGACCCGATCCTCGGCCTGCACGAACCATGTGTGCATCAGGCTCGGGTCGTTCCAAGTAGTGAAGGTAGTTCCATCCCTTGGTATCTCGTAGCAATACCCGACATTGTTCACGATGCGGATGAAGTAGATCACTCCGGATACCGACAAGAGTAGCCCGTCGCTCGTCTCGTAGTTGGTCGCCCGATATGGATAGCTCCCTTGGAAGTTCCCGTTCTGAATATCGTCAACGATAGTCGGTGATTCCTCCTCGCCGGGGTAAAGCTCCAGCCACCTAATAGCTGGTCTAGTGCGGTTGATCCCTCCCCGGAAGGTCCGATTCACCGACTCGGCTACATAGAACTCTGGCAGATAAGAAGGATGAGTATCGGCGTCTTGGGCTACGATACTATTAAATCCATCAAATACTGATCCTTCTGTTGGCATTAGTTGAGTTTAGCTTCAATTTCCTCAACCTTCTGTGCAATCTCTTGGATAGCCATAATCATTGGCGAGATAAATGACTCGTAGCGCAACGACTGGGCGCTCTCCGGATCATCCTTGTCTGCCAAGTTCCATCCAGCAAAGCTATTGCCATCCAAGTTGAACTTACCTAGAACATCCCTCACATCTTGAGCAAGCAAGCCATAATGCGTGCGGACGCCGGGGATGGATTCGGTTTCAGTAACTTCACCGTTCTCAAACTTGACGGCATTCTTGCTGCCCTCAATGAACTTGTAGCTGACCGGGCGAAGTTCCTTGATGAAGTCCAATCCAAGATCGCAGTCCTCAATGTCTTTCTTCAGCCTTGCATCCGACACCACATTGAGCGGGTTGTTTGAATAGATGTTCTGCCATGGGGCTGGATTTGATCCAAGCAACCATGTGTTCCCGGCGGATGGTAATAGGTTTTTAGTTTGGACATGGGCAACATTCGTATCAATGCCAACCGACAGAACATCAATCCCATTGAGTGTAAGAATGTTTTCTTCCGATGTCCCGGCGGCGTTGTATGCGCGGATCGCGGTATTGTTTGGAATCGAGATGGCGGCGAATGAATACGATCCCTTCGCCAAATCCAACCCATAAGCAATATTCTGCTGGTAGCATCCGAAAGCTGCATCGGTCACTTGAGCCGCCCCCACGCTATCGGGAACGATAAAGCCAGCCTTCCACCCAACATCCGTGAATGGGTTGACCATGAACGCTGCGTCACCCTCTGTGCTTCCAATAGTCCTATTGGTTGCAACAAAGGCACTTGAGAAATTATTTGGGTTTAGGCTCCTAATCGCTGGCCTTGGGGTTTGGTGCCACCATTGAATTTCACCCTCCGCCGCAATGCAGTAAGAACCATTAGGAGTGTCTGCCGGAGAGGTTCCAGCTTGGGCATACGCAATAATTCCATAGGCGTCTCCCCTATTATTGTATCCAGAGTCAACGATTCCAGAGAACCTTCCGCCTTCGACAAAGGTTCCAAATGCACCAGCTTTGTCAATTGCCTCTGCATAGATGCCTTGCACGCGGGATGTGACTGCCGTGCTGTATTTGTATCCAACCGCAAACAATGCCGGGTTTTGGAATGTGCCGGATGCCCCAAGGCTGGAATGCTTCGTAAATGCCCCAGAGGCTGCGGAATTATTTACTGGGGAGGAACTCGTTCCAACAATGCGCGATGTCGGACTGTCTTGGATATTCCCATTGTAGAAGTATCCATATAGCGCCGGGTCCAAAATTTGACCTCCGCCAGTAAAGGTCACATCAGTATCAATGTTGAATGATATTGCTTTTGAGCCGGACGACACATTTGAATTCAAGCGATATATGCCTCTCGGAATATTAACAACCCCAGATGTCCCGCAAGCGTTGACTGCCGCTTGGAAGGCTGGGGAACTATCTGCGGTTCCGGTTTGGTCTGCCCCGAAATCCAGCACATTGATGTAGTCGGATGACCTCGTTACAAGATTCCTAGCTTCGGTTGTTCCTGTAGCCGTGTAATCAGTAAACTCATCGAACCCGATATTCCCCGGCGATTCCCACTTGATCCCATTGTCCCATACCAATGTTGCTGGAACAGACGGGTTGGTCAGCGTCTTTGTGCAGAACGCATCGTCTTCCACTAGAATGCGGTTGCCTGTGGTTACGGTTCCGTATGGCTCGCAGACGAGCGGTTCGTCGCCTTCGCAAGGCGGGCATGGGATACAATTACTCATACTTGTGGGTGATTCTCGGCTGCTTCGCGGCGAGCGTCAAACTCTAATGCGCGTTGCTCCGCGATTTGGTTGTTGATATGTTGGATGACTGGTGCGGCCACACGGAACGGAAGCTCCACAAGGGCTGCGTTGAGGATAGATAATTGCTGCTCGTTGAATTCTAGTTTCATAATTATCAAATACTGACCCTTCTGTTGGAATTATTTAGCAACCCATCCTGTATTCCCAACTCCAGATTCTTTTACATATAAAGTTGTGCCTACACCTCCGCTAGTATCTGTATATATTGAGCCAACTGGAGCAGTCAAAGCCCCTTCAGGCGACCCTGTTCCTGATGTCCATCTAACATTTCCATCGCCGGGGCGGAGTTCTTTGAAATAGCCAACAAGCCATCGCCTGTCTATCCTTCCAAAATTCACTAAAATATCTGCATTTGGTCTAGGTGTTCCTTGGAAAATATGTTCAAGTGCTTGGTAATTCAGACTTCCGCCAAGCGGTGATCCCGTTCCCCCGCCAGAACTAATTCTTGAGTCGTAGTCTGAATCTGTTGCTCCTGAATGAAAGTCAATTGTTGCAGGCGTTGCTACACCGCTACCACGAAGTCCAATTTCGACAGCGCCATCTTGCTTGACTTGGAAAAATCGAATTCCTGAATTATTGATTCCATATATCAAGGAACTAAACGGCTCTCCAGACTGATTTCCTGATGATCCGTCATAATAAAATGCATGAGTGCATCCGCTTCTCGCAAGGTATCCATATGTCCATTTACCTCCAGTAATAAATGATGCATCATTGTAAAAACTAGAGCCTGAGTCGAGCGCGACAGAGTAAACGCCATTTGATTCGATACTTCCAGCTCTAGAAGTTGGCTCACCTTTGTCATTCCTAACTCCAAACTCAACGCAATTTATTGCATTCCCATAAGAATTGGCATCAATAAATGTATTTGCGTTTAATGCCCATGACTTGCGGAATATATTTATATCCAGTCCATTTGTTCCTGTCGGAGTTGTTGGTGAGCCGGACGGCGACCCATCTACTAGATACCATCCTTGAACTGTAATGCTTGTTCCGTCAGATGCCCATGAATCCAACATTCCTGCATATGGCTGCGGAGAATGTCTTGTTTGAACAATCATGCCTCGCCGAAGCCTATTTAATTGATTTGTGTTTAATGGAGTAGAAAGAATTGCTCCCGAAGCGGAATACGATGCAACGCTTGCGTCTCCATAAAACGCACTTGGGAGTTGATTCCCAAGATAACAAGTTACTGAATCCCTTCCATTGCCTCTAGATAATTGGTTTGGATTTGTAAATCCAGAAACTTGCGCTAATTCATCTGCATTTCGATTTGCTGTAATTGAAAAAGAGGTAGCATAATCCAAGATGCCATGATGAAAGTCAGTCGTTTTACTCCCTGCCCTCCATAGTCTTCCATTGAGATTTTGAGGATTTATGATTGATGCATCGACATGCGTATCCCAGACAATTTCTTTATTGCCTGTATCAACAAAGGATGAAAGAAGATAATTGCCAGAGGGAACATAAACTATAGACCAATCACAGAAAAGAATGCCCGGCCTTTGCAGGCCTTGCGGATTGCCAGCTTGGGCTGCTATGGCCGCAGCACTAAATGCCGCAGTATCATCCGTAACTCCGTCACCAACTGCGCCGAAGTCTTTCACATTAACTACATCAGCTTCCCGAGTAAAAAGGTTCCTTGCAAATGTGGTCCCAATCGCTAGAAACGGAGTAAACTCGTTGAAGTTTGTGGCAACAACCCACACGCTTCCATCCCATGCGTAAAGAAGATTTGTTCCCGTATTCCAATACAACGCACCCTCTTGAAGCGGATCACCTTCGTTGTCTACCGTGGGTGCTACTGCGAATGCTCCGAGGTAAAGAGCGTTAAACTCAAGCCAAGCGTTCTGTGCGTCCACCGAGTAGCTATTGGCTTGGCGGGCGTATGCTCCTGCCTTTGTGGCAAGCTGGTTGATCGCGGAATAGTTTGGCCCGCAAGGATTGCAGTTCGATGTGGAGGAGCAGTTTCCCATAGTAGTATTTATCGTCAACGATAGCGGTTCATTTGTCTATTGCAAATTTTATCTTGCCTCAAATAGTTCATATTCCGGCCCCGATCTTTTCAGCTTTCCATATTCCGGTATGTATAGCCGTAGCCACCATGCTCCCGTGGGCTTCGGCGGCTTGCCTGTCTCGATGTGCCATCCCCCATATCCATCTCCATATTCTTCCTTGTAGCCTGCGATCTTTACGTGGGACTGCCGCTTGATCTCGACCTTGTTTTTATGGTTGAGCTTGATCCTCTCGACGGCGACCTGCCAGCTTTCGTGGACATGGCCCGTGCAAACAATGTCGGCATCCGAGACGTAGACTGCTTGCCTATTGGTTTGGATCACGCCTCGGGTGACTGGGCCACCTCCCCCGCTACCGTGGAAATACCACAGCACGATTGATCCATGCTGGCGGTATTTGTCGCTCACTTGGATGCGGACGTAGCCAGAGTAGCCGCCCCTGCGTGCCGGGCTTCCACTTGCCCTCAATCTTTCTGCAAGTCGTTCATTGAGGTCGGTTTCGTGATTCTTGTTGATGGCAGATTCGTGATTCCCGTTACCTCTCAACGTGAGGAGTTTAGCATAAGTTTTAAGATAATCATGCGCGGTATTCACCAAGCTATCCAGATAGTTCCCGTTCTGGTGTTCCGGTCTAATGTCATTCTTACTGCTCCTCTTGTCATACTTACCCTGCATGGCGCAGAAAAAGTCGCCGAAGTCCAGCACCGGAGCATTCCTCTGCATCGCCAGATCGAGGTGCTTCTTGAGCTTCTTCCTGTCACAATGCGGGTTGTCCCAATGCACATCCGATTGGAGTAGGAACCATTGCTCATCCCCCACCTTGGATAGGTTCACATCGAAGATATGCACATTCCTACTAGCTTCGCGGAATTGCCATTTGCTCATATATGTTTTCCCAGTTCTTGCACGAATCTGTCATATTCCGACAGTTTCAAGTCATTCTTCCTGCCGGGACTGACCGTGCGGTGATCGGTGACATCCTTTATCGTCAACGATAGTTTCTTCATTCTGGGGAGAAGATACTCGATGGCGGACTCAATCATTTCCTTGGAGAGTGGTTCCTCGTAGGTATCCCCCTCAAATGCCAACCCAAGGCTCCAGCTATTCAGGTCGTTCCTTCCCTTCCACCTACTCTTCCCCGCGTGCCATGTCCTCTTGTTGTCTTCTGCTAGGATTGTGCGCTCTCCGTCTCGTTTAACGATACAATGGTAGCTCACCCTGCTCTTTGGGTTCAGACACCACGATACCGATCCTGCGTAGCTACCGGCAGTATGGTGGAGGACTACTGCCTTCGGAGTTATCGCTCGCCCCTTGGAAAAGTTAGGGGTGGAGCGGATAACTTCCTTATAACTGGGCTTCACTTGTCTCGGAGCGTCTTCGTCGGGATTTCGTAGCTGAATGTCCCGAAGTCTGTCGCTATTCCAAAACGCAAGGTTTCGCAGCCAGTTAGCAATAAGATTACCAACATGCATAAAGCTGTCAGAGCAATGAGTGCCCGGTGGTTCATTTCTTCTCCCGGCGAAAGACTTCAATGGCCCCGATGATTCCGATGACCGCCGTGCTGATCGCGGCGAATTGATCGGGGTCAAGCTTCAGCCCGACAAGGGCCAAGATCGTCGTGAGGCCAGCCCACGTTGATTTCTCTTTCAGTCGCTTGAGGATGTAGTCTACGATTTTCATAGGTTCTGTATCTTCTTCCACATATAGACGCATGTCAAGACGCCAGCCACCAAGCCGACGATTGCGCCCGAGATTCGTAATCCTGTTTCAATATGGGGGAGGAGGGAGACTAACACCCCCGAGATGCTAGTCGCGGTTCCGATAACTCCTGTCATGGTAGGGTGGTCGCTCATTGGTCTACTGATGTTGCGAGGATTCTCCCTCTCTTCATTACAATATCATTCGTGCCGGAATGGTTTGCAACCCAGACTGCTACCTCATCATCATCATCCATCTCGATGAGCCAGCTTGTGACGTTCTTGCCTTCTTGGATGTTGCTTCCCGTGAAGGCGCGGCACTCCGTCTCGTCAATCAAGACCCCGTTCTTGGCGAGCTTGATGCCAAGCATTTGGTTGTTCCCTGCCGTGCCATCATAGCTTGCGTAGAAGCGGAAGACCCGTGTGGAGCCGCTTGTATTCTTGAGCGCGAATTGATCCGTGGTTCCCAAGCTCATCCCTACCGCCATGGGGGTGTCGAAATTTGCGACCAGCCCAGTTGGTTGGTAGACGCCCTGTGAGCCAATGTCGATGGTGTCATCCGTGATCCGGCCTGCCTGTCCGCGCAGGGCTACTGCGTAGGGTCCGGTGAATCCTGCCGCAATCGTTTGGCTGATCAGAAGATTCTGCTGGGCCTCGTTCAGCACAGAGAAGCACGCGAAGCTATACGGATTATCGTTGCCGATAGCCGTGGCGATAGTAAGATACCGCTCGTAGTTCAGCGTATCCCAGTTCTTGTCTCCTGTGCAGGCGAGGCTCATACGGCTTCCCATTGACGCTCCACGCGATCAGAGAACCAGACAACCTTCGGTGTCCACTCTCCTTCGGCGGGTTTTGGTAGTTTGACCAGCGGGATGATCTGTGGCTCCACCCAATCTTCCGGCGTGGGATAGGGGGCCAGCGTATCCATGCGTGGCTCGTCGTTCTCATCGAGCACGATGCTGACGAGTTCCTTGGTTCCATCTTGGAATATTACTCCGTATGTTTTCATAGCTTATGTTCCGTAGGCGATTTCGACGGCATCCACGCTTGCAACCCAGCGCCATGTTTCGGCGGCGATACCTGTTACTTCGACCTTGAGTGCGTCGTTGGTGTCGTTGGCGCTCAATGCGATGCTGGTTCCTGCGGCATTATCGGTGCCGATAGTCACAGGCGCGTAGACTTCGCTGGTGGTGCCTGCGACGTTCTTCAAGGCATACTGGCGCAGGTAGTGGGCTACTGCGCTTCCATCCGATTTAATGCCAGAGATATTGATTGTCAGAGCGAGCACTTTGCCGCTGGGGATCGTGAGACGATTATTGGCCTCCAAGAAAAGCTCGGTGGCGGTGTCGTTGGTGGTTTTATTTGCTAAAACGAAACGGCCCCGCTGGGCATCACCTCCGGCGCTAAAATAAATCCCAGATTCAGCCACCATTCCATACCTATCGGATTTTGATACATATCCTAATGCAAAAGAAGAATTGTTAGTAGCCTGTGTTAGATACCCAATGGCAGTCGCATTAGAGCCAGATGCCGTGCATTGCCTGCCTATTGCTGTGCTATAAGAGCCAGATGCCGCGCATTGCCTGCCTATTGCTGTGCTATTAGAGCCGCTTGCTGTGTTGCTTAAGCCTGCAGCAAAAGAATCTGACCCAGAAGCGACTTGAGTTGCTGCTGTTCGATTTGTTTGCAAATCGATCGCTCTTGCGCCCCTCGCATTGCCTCCAACCGCAGTCCCGTCCGGCTTCGGCCCAAGAATGAACGCCCCTGTCCCTTTCGGCGTGAGGACGAGGGCGGAGTCTGCTTGGCTATCATTGTTGACGATAGCCACATTGTTCTGCGTAGCGGTAGTCTCATCATCAATGATGATGGAGGAGTTCTGCACCACTCCGGTTCCCACATCTGCGCGGAGGACGGCGTTGTCTACTGCTCCGACTGATCCAACCACTCCGGTTCCGGTGAGCGTGCCAGCGGAGAGGGTGAGGGCACCTGCGACGGCAATCTCTTCCATCACACCCGTGCCTGCTGTCGTGCGACCAATCAGGCGGTCGGTGTTCATGCTGGTGGAGATGTCGGGATTTGCCCCACCAGAGCTTGTGATCGGCGCGGTGGCGGTGACGGTGCCTACTCCGCTATTGGAGAGGACGCCTGCGGCAAGCGAGAGTCCTGTGCCCACCGTAATCTCTTCTGCCGCGCCTACGCCTGCCGTGGTTCGGCCAAGCATGGTGGCAGTATTCATCGTCAGTCCCGTGGTGGCTGTATACAGACCTGCGCCGATCTTGGCGTTGAAGGTAGACCAGTCTGTAGCGGAGAGTTTTCCGGTATTCGCCGCGCTGGCTACGGGGATGTTGAAGGTGTGGGTAGACCCAGAGCTTACAATGTTGAAGTTCGTGCCCGTGGTGCCGGTGGCGAAGAATTGCACTTGGTCGGTCAGACCATTGAGTGCCGCCAAGCCGGTCGAGAAGGTCGTGATGATTTGGCTCTGCGTATTCCCCTCGGTATTGAGGGTGAGCGTATTTGCTCCCAAGCTACTCCCAATCACGCGGACTGCCAGCCTGTCGGTCAGAGCCAGCGTGGTGGAGGCGGGGACCGCCACCGTCAAGAAGTGGATATCCGGCGCGGTATTGGAGATCGTTGTGGCTTGGCTGGTAGTGCCAATCTGGGTGAATGCCGCGCCATCGTATTTGTATAGCTCCACCGAGACTTGCGGGCTACCTGCGCTGGTCTGGCAGTAGAGTTGGAAGGTAAAGTTACCCTGCGGGATTTGGAGCAGGGATGGATCATTGACATCCGTAATAAAGAATGCCGTGTCTGCTCCCGTGGTCAGCGCAAAGTCTGTCTGCGATGCGCCTGCGGGGATTTTGTTGATCTCATAGTATTGGTCGCCGAGGATCGTCCCTTGGCTAACCGAGCCATTGAGGTAGTAGCTCACCGAGCTTCCACCGCCAGCAGCCACAGGGAAGTTGCTGATCGTGGCATCTCCACGGATGTATTGGTTCGCCGTGCCGTAGCCAATAGCCACAGGCCCATCCACATCTTGGATGTCTAGCGTGCGGGTGGTCGCCGCGCTAATGGCACTAGCCTCAAACTGGAATTTCTTCGTCTTGTCTCCGTCATCGAAGATCGTGAACTTGGCATCGCTGAAGACGGGGGCACCGGGGGCATTGTCGAACTTGCCGGTGAATGGATTGAATTTGTATGGCATGGCTTAACTCAAGGTTACGGTGTCGAGCAATGCGTCATCATCAACTGGAGGTTGGGTGGGCGTGTAGGTGAGCGTAAGTGTGCCCACAGTTGTCCCGCCCGAGCCGCCATCTTTGAAGGCCACAGTCTGGATATTATTGGTCCCAGCGTAGTAGTCAAGGTCGATGAAGTCGTATGGAGGAATCTGGAAGCCTTGCGCGGCTTGGATCGCTTGTTCAATGGCTACTCCTTGCTGGAGGAGTTCCCAATTCTGCACATCTTCCGTGCTTTCCTTGAAGCAGTTTTCACTTAACATATTTTTGGATTTGGTTTGCGGCGGGGGGTCGGACCCCATCGCGGGTTATCGTTACCGATATTACGGTGCAACAATCGTAATGACCAACGTGGCAGAGCCGGTTCCAGCACTATTCGTGGCGGAGATGGTCACATTGTAGGTTCCAGCAGTTGTCGGAGTCCCGCTGATCAATCCGGTATTCGTGTCTACGCTCAATCCAGCAGGCAAGCTCGTCGCATTGAAGCTGGTCGGATTGTTCGTGGCGGTGATCTGGTAGGACAACGGAACGGTCTCGGTGCCAGCCAAGGTCAACTCGCTCGTAATAACGGGCGGGAAGAGCAGGGCGAGGACATCGTTGAGTTGGTCCCATTGCTGGGGTTCCGTAAGCTGAACGAAGCAGTTCTGGGTCAGATACTCTTCAGTCCCAACGATCTTATGGAGAACATCATAGAACTGGTAGAGTTGCGCCGATGAATTGGATGCGGCAAAGCACCCGAGACTCACGGGCTGCGATTCAGGCACAAAACTATTCAGCGTGAGAAGCCACTGGTAGCTCCAGTTGGCTGGAGGTGTGTCGGTGAAACAAGCCATGGTTTTATTATGGGTTTACCCGCCCCTTGGGAGGGGGATCGCTCCCCCTCCTTGGGTTTGGGTGGGTGGGTTAGACCACAATGTCGCCAACACCTTCGCAGTTGTAGCAATCAACCGGCTCGGTGGGAGGCGTGTAGTCATTCAGCGGGCAGCAGGAACCGTAGAGGTTCTTGGTCTTGGGCAGGCGGTGCAGGAAGACGTGGATCAGAGTCGGGTCTTTGACCTGCGCGGCGAGGCGGAACTGGGCTTGGTAGTAACCCATCTTCCTCCAGCGGTTGCACTCCCAATCGGGGTTCTTCCACTCCCAATCGCCAGCGTAGTTCTGGGTCTGCATCTGCGCCTGACCGTAGCCAGTAGCGGAAGGCATCGTCCACTTGACCATCGCTTTGTTGACCATCGCAACCGAGATGGCGAAGTCGGCATTGGCGTAGTCCTTGTTCGGGACATACGAGCAACCGTTCTCCTGCACAACCTTGGTGTAGCGAGGCACGCGGACGAGGACTGCCCACGTATCGGGATCGGCGGGATTGAACTCACCCTGCGGCTGATCGGGAGCCGCGTTGAAGCGGGCCGCGTTGATGTCGTAACCGAAGGCGTAGTCGCCAATGACGCGGTTGACACCCAGCTTGAGGCTGGAGAGGCGGGCGTCGAAGTCGGTGTTCGCATCCCAGTAGCCATTGTTGCGCTTGGCTTGGAAGTAAAGCGCACGACCAACACGGGGATCGGGGATCACGATGTCGAGAAGCTGCATGCCAGTCGTCTCGGCGATGTCCAGACGGAAGGCATCGTCTTCGTTCTGAAGCTCGATGAGCGCATCGTCCAGCATGTCGAGGGACAGGTAGGAGATCTTCACCAGATCGGCAGGAGCCACCTTCACCTTGACGGTGCAGAGGTCGTAGCCAGCGGTGTTATCTTCGGTGTGCTGCGGGATGAACCACGCCTGATCGTCGAGGAGACCACAGTAGGTTCCATCCTCGGTGGTGAGACCGACCCACTTGTGTCCAGCCTGACCAATGTAGTTGGCGCGGAGGAACTCTTCGTGGACGTTCTTGGTGATGCGGGCGTTGCTCTCCTCGAACTGGAGGATTTCCTCAGCAGGGAAGAGACGGTAGAGCAAGGACTCGACGCAAATCCAGTCGGTGTGCATCTCTTTGCGGAGAAGCTCGAAAGTGTAGCTTTCGGTGCCGGGGCGCTGGATAAGCTCGCTATTGGTCGCGCAGGAGTCCGTGGAACAATAGGTGTCGTTGATCTTGTTGAACGGGGTGCAGGGATCGTGGAACCCACGGCCAAAGCGGAAAGCCTTCTGCTCGGTGGTGTGGTTCAGCGGCCAAGGCTGCTCCTCGAAACGGGTGAAATACGTCGAGTTGGTGACGAGCTTCTTCACGTAGAGGTCGTTGAAATACTCACGGCCCTCACGGAAAAAACTATCCAACTCTTCGCACGAATTGAAGATGACGTTTGCCATATGATTTATTCTGTTTGAGTTATTTGGTTTTGGTTCAGGTTCGCACTTGCTCCACGGATCGAAACCCCAAAGCGAGTGCTTGGTTTTTCGAGCCGGAGTCTACCCTCGGTGTCCTTGCGGACCTGTCCGGAATACCGTTTGTCTGCGAGATCGGTGACTCGCCAGCCAGAGTGGACTGATCCCCCTAATCGCTCACGCTTTCGGCTTACTCTGTATGCCCACCACTACAACACTATTATTACCCTGTCAAACAAAAAAAGAGGGGGAAAGATTTTTACACCTCTCCCCCTCCTTATTCTCGCCTTCCCCAGCGAGAATTTATGCGGTAGCAAGTTTGCGCCCCTGCGGGCTGAACCTAGCGAGCTTCTCCGCCAACCCCTCGGGCAGAGTCAGCTTCCTCTGCGGTGTATCCGTGGTCGAGGAGGTGCTGTTCACGCTTGAGCTTCCCTTGAGCTTGGTGATGTATTCATCCTTCTCCTTCAGCATCTCCTGCTGGGCTTTGACAAGGGCTTGGAGCTTCTTGTAGACCCGGCCTTGGTTGATGAGGCGGTTCATGTCATCCACCGTGGCGGGGTCATCGCTCTGCTGGGTAGCCGAGAGGGCGATGGCATCATCTTTAGATGTATCATACTTAATGCCTTTCTCCTTCATGTAGCTCTCGATTTCGTCGGAAATTTGCACCTCTTTTTCCGTCAATTCCTGCTGGGCTTTGTAGCTTTCCCTCCACGTATTGATGAACTGGGTGCGGGCCTCCAATTCCTTCTGCTTCGCCGTGCGGGTGATCTCCTGCTTGGTCTGCTCAAAGTCATACAAGGCTTGGGCGTGACTCTCCGTAGCCTGCATGAAGTTGTCGACGTAGTTGAGGAACCTGCTCTGCTTCACTAGCGGGAGGGAATTGACAATCTCCTCCAGAGCCTCATCCCTTTCCTTGATGGCAAGCTGGCGGTCCTCCTCGTTGGTATGCTGGAACTGGGCGGCATTCGCCGTGACCGCTTTGCTGAATAGAGCGTTGAGTTGCTGGTCGGTTCCAATCAACTTCTTAGCCTCACCATAGTTTTGGTTGATGGGTTTAAGATACTTGTCTTGGAAGTCCTTGTTGCTGGTCAGATCGTAGAAGTCCAGCTTGCTGCGGAGGTCTTGAATCTCCTTGGAAAGTTGGGATTCCAGTTCAGCCTTCTGCTCGTTGGCTTTGTTCAACTGCTCTTGGTAATGATTAGCCTCCTGCGTGGTCTGGCTGTTCTTCACCAATTCCTCAAGCTCGGCGATCTTGGCGGTATACTTGGGAACCTCGTCATTCTTGAACTTCTCCAACTCCTCCTTGAGTCGGCGGTTCTCCTCTATCTGCTTCTGCACGAAACCTTTTTTCTTTTTCTCCGGTTGGATCAGTTCTCTCGTCTCCTTCTGATCGGAGGACTCTTCGGCATTATCGTCAACGATAGTCTCCTCGCTCTGTTCCTCGCGGATGCGACCAAGCATGGGATCATTCACATTCTCCCCGCTGGGTAGCCCAGCCTCGGTTTGCTTGCGGGTGAATTTGGCAATCAGATCGGCGGGGGTTCCTTTGATCGGAATCTCCGCTTTCTTCTTCATGTCGCTGATGATTTCTTCGGTTTCGTTTGTATCACTCATTTTCGTCTAGGTCTGGGTCGATGGTTGTTTCCACGGTTTGTTTGGTTTTCCTTTTAGTGGTCTTTCTGAACTCACCCTGCGCGTCATTGCCCATGAAATCAATCGTGGTAATGGCATTGCGGAGTGTGTCGATTCCACTACTAGGCGCTACTCGCATCAACAGGTATGCCTGTAATGCATTCCATTGTTCGTGCGCGACAATAGCCGCACACAATGGCTTTATTGCTTCTTCATTCATTCAGTTGGTGTTGCCGGGGGGCGTTCGGGTGATTCCTCTTCGGTCTCTGCTGCCATCTCGCCTTGCTGCTCTGCCATTTTCCTCTGAATTTCCAACCTTGCCTTTGCCTTCTGGAGACCCAATTGGGTGATGCCTTGGGTCTTGCGCTGCTCGGTCCTTTGGGCGTGGCTAGTAGCGGCCTTGCCGATGGCGATATCCGCGAGCTTCTGCTTGGTGTCGATCTCGATGCCGGATTTCGCGGCGAGGTATTGGAGCTTGAGGTCTTCCTCGGACATTCCAGCGCCTTGGTTCTGCGCTTCGGCCTGCGCCATTTCTTGGTAGACAGAGTTGAGTTCGTCTCCCAGTTTCCCGGCCTCGCCCATGCCCTGCATGAATTGCTTGAGGAAATCCTTCTTGCCCTCGTCTTTGGCGATGAATTCCACATGCGCCATGATGTGGCCACCCTTGAATTGGATGGAGCGGACTGCCTTGGCAAGCTCGTCAATATCCGCCATGCCTGCTTGGACCGCCTGCATGTTGGTCTGAATCTGCAACATGAGATCGGCGAAGTGACCCTGCGCGTGTTCAACATGCGGATCGGTCGGTAGCACAGGGAAGTTGGCGGGGTTCACGAAGACATCGGTCATACCAGCATTCTCGAAACCAATGATCCTGTCCGTATCGTCGATTTTGACCATCTTGGTATCCCGATACCTAGCCACGTTGTCCCTGCCAGCAAGTGCCGCGATTGCGTCCTTGACTGCATTCTCTTGCCCCTCGTTCGCCGGGGTAACAGATGTTAGCCCAACCAGCTTCTCGGCGACGATCAGCTTGTAACTCGGGCTTCCTGCTCCGTTGATCAGATTGGAGCGGACGCTGGTAATGTTCTTCCACTTGGCGGCTTCCTTCGGTGTGCCGAGTTCCTCCAAGATTTCCCAGAACTTCTGGACATATTCCCACCCGTCATCATCCCTAGTCGATGATACGAATCGGCGGTAAAGCTCGCGGAAGTATAGCGTCTCGCATTCGTTGAACCTTCTGATCTGTGTGCCGGATAGTTTCGCGGATTCGGCGGCATCCAGTTCCGCTTCGCCCTTGGTCCTCTGCTTGCCTCCCGAGGTGGGTGCGTTGATTCGATATTGCCCCATCCCACGATAAAGATCGCCCATGTAGAATTGCATGAATTGCATGCTCTCCTGCACGGGAAGCTGAATCCTGTTCTGCGCGAACTTCGCCCCATCGGGCATGATGCTCATCGGCAACCATTCCATCTGCTTGAGCATCTTGGTCGCATCGGGGGACTGACCCTCCAAGAGAAGCATGGAGTTGAGTCGCACCGCATCCACGATGCTGTTCATCGTAAAGTCATACTGGCGGCAGGCTACGAAGGCAGACTCCGCTTGGCTCTTGATATCGTGGAAGAGTCCGCTACCAACCGAGTCGGTGAGCATGTAGAGAATCTGGTCCCAACTATCATACATCCCCACCTTGAGGCACAAGAATCCATGCTGCTCTCGGACCAATTCCTCGCTGATCTTCTCGCCGGGGCGCAGGTTGTTGTTGATATACTCCGTCATCGGGTAGTAATCCTGCAAGATCACTCCCTTGCTGATCTTACCATCAAACTCCCTCCAGTAGATTTCGTAGAGATCAATCTTCTGATTCACAGAGAGCGACCAGTTGAAGCTCGACTCGCTGATCATGCGGAAGAAATCTTCCCGCGTGCGGTTGTGCTCTGAAAATGCCCTGTGGAATCTGATCGCGTCAATTACGGCGTCGATGTTCCATCCCATGTCTTTCGCAGCCTGCCCCTTTTCAACGATTTTGTAAAGTTCGTAGGGGGTCGGTCGGCGGCGAACAACGAACTCCTCAAGATTGCTGAAATCAATTTTGATATCGTCGGGAAATAATATGTCAGAAAGGAATACATGCTTGGGCATCCATCCGACTGGACTCTCCCACATTCCGATTCCCTTCCCGTAGAGCAGCATTTCTTCAAGGTCTTGCTCTTTGTTATAGAGATAGCCGGGCCACTCGCGGATCGCTTGATCGAACGCTTGAGTGATGTTCTCCGAGTGGATGAGCCTTTCTTTTTCGTTTCCATACTTTGTCTTGATGCTGGCGCAGGCTTGCCTCTCGGTGATCACATCGTAGTAGCTTGCCTTCTGGTTGTTTACGATAAACTCTAAAGCCCCCCAATTAACATTCGACGAAAATGGAAGAGTTTTTTGCGCGAGCCTGCTGTAGTCTGTGGGCGGGAAGCGTTTGTAGTTTTTGTATAGTCTGATCCTCTTGTTCTCGCGCCCCACATTGTTCCTCGCAAGGTTGTCCGCGATGCTCCAAGCATGGTTGCTGGATGAGATTCGTGTCTTTGGCGGGTTACCGTCTTCGTCTAAAGTGAGAAGCGAAAAGTTGTCTGGGCCTATGGAGAGTGGCATGGTTTGTTATTATCGTTGACGATAGTTGAATTACAAGATTTTATTCATTCTTTCCCTGCGGCGACCGCAAGCCTTACACCCCTTCGCCTTCCGTTCCAGCTTGGTGCCTGTTACAGAATCTATGACGCGTGCCATGGAGTGTATAACATTTGCAACCACATCGCCGGATTGGGGCCAGCATCGGTCTTCGGGTTGGCGGGCGCAGATTTGTTGCTCGACCTGATACTCCAGATCGACGGGGACTTCCACGGCATTCGCCCTCATATCCTTCTCGATATTTGAGATCAAGTTGTTCCAAGTCGATCCCCATACCGTGGCGGGGAAATCAAGCCCGTCTCTCTTGAGGGTATACTTGTAGAACCAGCCCCCGACCGGCCCTCTGTTGCGATCCTTGAGTTTCATGCTTGATGTAAACAAACTTTTATTGTTATGTTGGTCCGATGTCAAGTGTAAACGGTCGGGAAAAATACGGGATGTTCTTCCCAGCGGAGATCGACGATCTCGGAATTGAACTCTATTGCTACGCCCTCACTCGCGGGAGATATGGTAAGTGGCTGCAACGAGAGAAAAGTATCGACCTCGCGGATTACAAGCTACTCACTCCATTCGAGCATTTTATCAAAGCTGTCCAAATCCAATGGCCGCGAGATGTCTCTATCAAGAATCGTGGGTATACCAACACCCAATTGCTCCGGACCTTGGAAGAACTCTGCAATAACGACGATGTGGTTCTCGCCGGGGCTGCGAGTATGGGGAAGTCTTTCCCTGTAGCCCTATGGGTTCTCCTTGATTGGTGTGCGGCTCCCTTCTGCACCTCCTCATGGGTGGCGACTACCACTATCGGTGCTTCTGAGGATCGTATCTGGGGTATCATCGCAAAGCTCTGGAAGCTCCAGCGGGTGCGCTTCGGGCAGTTGATTGATTACCGCCACATGATTGTCTGGGATGGCGCGGAGGGGGATGATGAGCGCGACTTCCAGAATGCCATCAAAGCCCTTGCTTTCGAGAAAGGGTCCGCCGGGCAGAAGGCTATTGATACCACCCGTGGTCGTAAGAACCAAAGAGTAAGGATGGCGATGGATGAATTGCCCGAGATGGAGATGGGCGCGATTACCGTGCGCTCCAACCTCGCCTCCAATAATGACAAGGTCTTCATCGGTATCGGCAACCCATCCGTAGGCGACAATCCCCATACCCGTTGGTGTTTGCCCAAAGGTGCTACCAACTTCGATGGGGTGAATATGGATATGGAGAGGTGGGAGACCGAGACCGGAATCTGCCTCTTCTACAATGGGATGAAGTCGCCGAATTTCCAAGCTCCCGAGAATGAGCCTTCCCCATTCCCGTTCCTCATGGACCGCGAGAAGCAGGCTGATATGCTTCGCCTCGCCTACGGGGATGCGGACTCCGTGGACTATATGCGGAATGCCATCGGGTGGTGGCCGAAGTCCGGCTTCGCTCAGACTATTCTCACCGCAGATGTGATCAGAAATGCCAATACCAATGAAGAACCACTCTGGGACTCTGAAGGTATGGTGAAAGTGGCGGGGTTTGATACTGCCTTTACCGCCGGGGGGGATAGGTGCGTTCTCTCTGTGGGTAAGCTAGGATTCGTGCGCGGGACCAAGAACAAAGTTCTCTACCTAGAGAAGCAACACATCATTCAGATTTCCGCAACCGCGAGTGCCGAATTTGAAGTGCAGTTAGCTGAAAAAGTAGTCGAAATCTGTCGGAATTCGGGAATAGCACCACATCGCTTCGGTATGGATGTCTCTGGCGATGGTGGGCGGGTCGGGCAGGCTATCATCCGCGAGTGGCTCAAGTATGACCAGAGTGGACATAGTATCGTGCTCATCTCTTCCATGGGAAAACCAACCGACCGAATCGCCGCCGAGGTCGATAAACGGCCATGTAGTGAGGTCTATGATCGCCTTGTCTCCGAGTTCCACTACTCCCTATACCACGGATTCCGCAGCCGCGTGATCTTTGGTGTGGACTATGCCAGCGAGCTAGGTAGGGAGCTATGCCTCCGTAGATACGACATCAAGAATAAGAAGATCAGTATCGAAACCAAGAATGATTACAAGGCTCGCGTGGGTTCATCGCCGGATTTGGCCGATTCCATGGCCTACCTCGTCGAGCTTGGGCGCAGGTTCGGCCTCGTATTTATCGGTAACGATAAAGTAATGCCGACTAACCGATTCTGGGCTAGAGAAGAAAAGCCTGTCGAGATCGTTGAAGAATACTCTTCAGACGACTGGGGCGAGGATTAAGCCGCCTCCCATTGGCGCTCTACCCGATCCTCAAACCACACGACGACTGGCTTCCATTCGCCCTCCTCCGGCTTGGGGAGCTTGACCAGCGGAATGATCGTGGGTTCCGCCCAATCCTCCGGTGTCGGGTATGGGGCCAAGGTATCCATGCGCGGGTTCCCTTCGTCATCCAATACAATCGAGATGAGTTCTTTTGTGCCGTCTGCGAATACTACTCCGTAAGTCTTCATAATTATGTTCCGTAAGCTACCTCCACCACATCGACAGACGCTACCCAGCGCCATGTCTCTGCCGCGATTCCAGTTACTTCCACCTTTAAGGCATCATTGGTATCATCCGCTGTGATGCTGATGCTGGTGCTGGCGGCTTCATCTGTGCCAATGGTGTTCACTGTCCCGACGAGCGAGGTGGTCGCCGAGACATTCTTAATAGAGAACTGGCGGATGTAGCTTGCTGCTGCGCTACCGTCGCTCTTAATACCAGCGATATTGATTGTGCCCGTGAGGTATTTGCCGCTGGGGATCGTGAGGCGGGTGGAGGAGCCATCCAAGAAAAGCTCGACTGCGCTATCTGTCGTCGTCT
>Ga0208018_100053_pt1 | contig 53660 bp, 43 predicted proteins | sample 31_taG_FD_184105 | JGI IMG/M metagenome (GOLD analysis project Ga0208018, IMG submission 184105) | Marine viral communities from the Gulf of Mexico - 31_GoM_OMZ_CsCl metaG (SPAdes) (version 2) | ecosystem: Environmental > Aquatic > Marine > Oceanic | place: Gulf of Mexico | collected 2015-07-12 | reverse complement strand
AACTCTATAAAATAACCAAAACGGAAGTTTGGATAACCCCAAAAGTAAAGGGTAAATAAGTATAAAGGCTAGTCTTTGCATGTTAAAGATTTCGGCAAAAATAATGTATTTTTGAGTCTTAAATTACTTATTTATGGGCGATATAGCCATAGTTACTATAATTATCATTGCAGCAAATGCATTAGTGTCTTATAAAGGCTTTAATAATTTTGAGTTTTTTGAAACTTATAAATTTAATATTGGGGCTATAAGAAGAGGAGAGAAGGTAAGAATGATAACTTCTGGGTTTTTACATGCCAACGTACCGCACCTTATTTTTAATATGATTACGCTTTACTTTTTTGCAAATGTTGTTATAAACAGATTAGGAACACTTTCTTTTCTAATTATATATCTTGTGAGTCTTGCTCTAGGAAGCTTGTTATCATACTATTTTCATAAAGACGAGTACCATTATAGTGCTGTAGGTGCAAGTGGTGCTGTTTCTGGTGTTATTTATGCTTCAATATTGTTGTATCCAGAAATGAGTTTGTATTTCTTTTTTATACCTATCCCAATTCCTGCTTACATATTCGGTATCGGATATTTACTTTACTCTATTTATGGTATGAAAAAACAAGCAGGTAACATTGGTCATGATGCCCATTTTGGTGGTGCAGTAGGTGGTTATATTATGACCTTGGCTTTTGCACCTTGGGTGTTATCTCAAAACCTACTTATGGTATTACTACTCGCTTTACCTATTGTAATACTTTACCTATTGCATCGTACAGGAAAAATTTAGCACTTTCTAGCCTAGGCAGACATTGTAACTATACTTGCGTAGACTATTAATTGGTTGTGGTTTTTAACTTTGGTACCTTTATTGTAATTAACCAAACAAAACAAAAACTATGAAACAGCTAACAGTATTATTAGCCTTAATTTTTACAACCACTATGATGACAGCACAACAGAATATGCAACCTACTATATCTGTAAAAGGAGAAGGTATTATTAATGTTGTTCCAGATCACGTAATAGTAAAAGTTAGGGTAGAAGAAGAAGGAACATCTGCGGTTGACGTAAAAACAAAAACCGATGCTTCTGTAGATAATGTCATTAAATTTTTAAGAAAGCTAAAGATTGAAGACAAAAACATACAAACCAATTTTGTGCGTTTAGATAAAAACTACAACTACAATACAAAAGAGTATAAGTATTCTTCAAACCAATCTATTAGTTTAAAGATTGAAGATTTAGAGCAATATGATGCGACAATGAGCGGATTGTTACAATCTGGAATTAATAGAATAGATGGTATTGAGTTTGGTGCTAAAAACTTAGAAAAACTTCAAGTAGATGCTCGCAAAAAAGCAATGCTTAATGCTAAGGACAAAGCAGAGCAATATGCAGGTACACTTAACCAAACTATAGGTAAGGCCATTAGTATTTCTGAACTTGGAACAAGTAACCCTATTACTCCTAAAGTAAGAATGATGGCTATGGAATCTGATTTTGCAGGAAGTGAACCTCAAGAAACACTTGCAAAAGGAGAAATTGCAATTAAGATTGAAGTTAATGTTGTCTTTGCACTTAACTAAAAATTTTAAAAAGAAAACATTAAAAAAGCGCCTAAGTTGCAAACTAAGGCGCTTTTTTATTTAGAAATATTAAAGAGGTAGCTTAGTTTAAAAGCTCTGCCATCTTATCTTCAAGATCTTTACCTCTTAAATTCTTTGCTATAATCACCCCATATTCATCTAAAATAAAAGTTGCAGGAATAGATCTTACACCGTATTGTTGTGCAATTGGTTCTTGCCAAAATTGTAAGTTAGAAACGTGTTGCCACATAAGGTTATCATCTTCTATCGCCTTTAACCAACGTTCTTTTTGTGTGCTTTTATCTAAAGAAATACCAACAATATTTAATCCTTTATCGTGGTATTTTTCATAAACCTTTACAACATTAGGATTTTCAATTCTACAAGGTTTACACCACGAAGCCCAAAAATCTAATATGGTAACTTTACCTAAAGCATCGTTTAACGATAGTGTTTCGCCAGTTGGTGTAGGACCAGAAAAATCTGGAGCTTTAGCACCTATATCTGTAGCGCTTCTTGCAGATAACATTTTAGACAGGTTCTTACCAAGGCTAGATGTTTTAACTTCTTTAGAAAGTTCATCAAACATTTCTTTTGCTTCAATGCTAGAAATAGTTTTTAGGTTAGTTAAATCTGTAAGTGCTAAAACCGCAACTAAAGATGTTTTGTGCTCCTTAGCAACACTAATCTTGTAAAGTTTATCATTTTCTATAATCTCATCACGCTCAAGCTTAATTGATGATATTGTAGCAGTGTCTCCTTGAGACATAGCTTCTCTTGCTTTTTGAGTGCCTTCAGAAATACGTTTATTAGTTTCTGTTAAATGATTTAGGTAATCTTTAAAGACTTTATTTTGAGCACCACCTTTAATTACAGATTGGCGTAAACTGTCCTTGTATACAGTCATGCTTATAGCTTCGTTTTCTGCTATAAATGGTAAGTTTAGGCTAATACCTTCAATATTTAAGAAAGCAAGGTATTGTCTGTCTGTGTCTTGAGGGTCTATTTTAAATTTACCTTCAGCAATTACTGCAGAGTCAATTTTAGTAGTGGCATTATTTTCTTCTAAGTGGCTTATGTAAACTTTTTTGCCATTAAACGACTCATCTATAGTACCATTAACGGCATAGCCTGTATCTTTTTCACAGCTAAAGCATAATGCTATGGTTGCAATAAGTAGTATCTTTTTCATTTTGTGTAATTTTGCAAACAAAAATAAGGAGAAGACATCTATTTACAGAAGATTTACGTAAATCTTTATTTTTAAATGAATGTAGTTATAAACATTTGGTGTAATGCCAAGGGAATTAGAATATGAAACAGCAACTAGAAGAGTTTCCATTAGATATTAAGGTGAGCTTTCACAAAGTTATAGAGCAATACAAATCTGAAATTGGCTCTGTAACTAGCAGTATTGCTAAAGCTAATATGGAGAATATACTTAAGTATGCCTCTTCATTTCCTAAGCTTACAGAAGGAATTAATGACTTAGACGAGCTTACAAAACACCAAGCTGCTATTAAAATCCTTTTGGATGATCTTTTTCCGTCTATCTTAACAGATAATGAGATTAAGGCTGCATCAATCCCGTTTCACGATATTATCTTTAATGCTTCAAAACGTTTTAAAAGTATAATTAATAACGCTGGAGAAGACTTTCAGTTAGATGCAAGGAACTTTGATGAGAACTTATATTACATCTATGCCTGTATCATAATTATAAAGCAGTATTACAAATATCCTATTGATTTTTCCAGACCACTTTATTATGATATACCCGATGAAGATGGATTAATGAGACATTATCGCATCGCGATGAATGCAGACTTTATAGATATTGAACCAACAGATCGCTCTATAGATATATCTAAAGATGATATAGAACTTCTCATTCAGAACTATAATGATATAGACCTTTGGAAATCTAAATTTCCTCCTAAAAGCTGGATTCTAAAAGGCTTTACAATTGTTAATCTTACAGATGTCACTATAGATGATGAAATTTCTAATCTAAAAACTACACTTCTAAGCCGTGAAAATAATTCAGACGAAGAGATGCAGCGTTTTCAAAGTATCTTTAGATCTATTTTCGGACTTAGAGATTTAAGAGCAGGATTTACAGCTTTTAATAAAACAGATGAAACTTTATCTTATTTAGAAGGTAAGTCTGCAAGAAGTTATATACTAGATTCAAAGAGTAATCAAGATTGTGGTACTGTACTTTGTGAGAGTTCATATAAAAACTTAGTAGAGGATAAGTCTTATTTTACAATTGTAGATGTAGATAAATATGCAGAAGCAACCGATAATAATTTACTTTCTAAAAACCTTCTAAAAAACAATATAAAGAGTTGTATTTTGGCTCCTATTGCTAAAAATGGTGAGCTTTTAGGAATATTAGAATTAGTGTCTGATAAGCCATATGAGTTAAATAGCATTAATGCAATTAAGTTAGAAGACATCTTACCATATATTGTTACTGCGGTAGAGCGTAATAAAAGAGATTATGAAAACAGAATAAAAGCTGTTATACAAAACGAATGCACTTCTATACACCCTAGCGTGCATTGGGTTTTTGAACAAGAAGCAAAACGATTTATTGAAGATTTAGATGATGATGGTATTGCATCTTTTAGAGATATAGCTTTTGAAGATGTGTATCCATTATACGGCCAAATTGATATCGTAGGATCTTCAGATGCTCGAAATGATGGTATACAACGCGATTTAGATGAGCAGCTAAATGCAGTATTAGATATTTTAGAGCTTGCGTGTTCTGAAGAAGAACTACCTATTTATGAGCAATTAAAATACAAGATTATAGAGGTTAAAGATGAATTGTCAGATTCTTTAAATGCATCTACAGAGCAAAATATTTCTAATATGTTTAAGCACGAAATAAAACCGTTGTTTAAACATCTTTCTAAACGCTCTAAGTCCTGTAAAGCTGCAATTTTAGAATATAGAACATCAATTAATCCAGATACAGGTTTATTTTATCATCATCGTAAGGATTACGATCTTACTGTGGAGCGTATAAATAAGAACTTAGCAAGATATATAGATAATAAGCAGTTAGATGCTCAAAAAATTTATCCTCATTATTTTGAACGCTATAAAACTGATGGTGTAGATCATAATATTTATATAGGAAACTCAATGACTCAAAAGAATAAGCCTTTTGATGAGCTTTACCTATCTAATCTCAGATTGTGGCAGCTGAGCACTATGTGTGAGATGGAAAACAGATTTTACCGTATACAGGAAAGTATGCCGTTACAGTTAGATGCTGCATCATTAATATTGGTGTTTAGTAGTACGCTTTCCATACGATATAGGATGGATGAGAAGAAGTTTGATATAGATGGTGCTTATAATGCAAGGTATGAGATCATAAAAAAACGTATAGATAAAGCCTTTGTGAAAAACACAGAAGAGCGTGTAACTCAAAAAGGTAAAATAGCAATAGTATACACTCAAGATGCTGAACAAAGAGAATACCTAAGCTATATTAAATTTTTACAGCGTAAAAAATACCTTGGAGATCAAGTTGAAATCTTAGAATTAGAAGATGTACAAGGTGTTGTTGGTTTAAAAGCTATACGAGTTAATGTGCTCTATACATCTTCAGATGATGAGTCAGATAATAAGAGCACAATAACTTATGAGGAGTTAATGCAACAGCTAGATTAACTAGATTAATACAGTCTAGATAGACCAGAATGCAATAACAAAACTTATCACAGAAACAATAATACCTGTCATAAATATAGTATAGGTTAGTCTTAAAAGCCTATATTTTCTATTAAGGACAACACCCAATAAATACAAATCTTTTGTAAGAGACTCATAAACGTAATTTTTATCGTTTATAATCTCATTCATAGCCCATTGGTATTGGTCGTAAGCCATTTTGTGAAAGTTTCCAAAGAATAAAATGTTCACCTCTCGTTTCTTCACTTGTTCTTTTGTGAACTCTCCACTAGTTACATTTGGTCTTGTAGACATAATGGATAGTATGATTGAAGCTACACTAAATAAAACTAAAATAAGTGTAGGAATCATAAGGTGTCTGTTAGTAACAGAATCTAATTTTGGAATAATGTTAGCAAGTGCTAAAGAAATAATTATGGCGTTTACAGAAAGTAATATGTTGGCCTTAGTATCTGCAATATCACTTAGTTTTATATGGTTTCTTAGTGTAACTCTGTAAAGTGTTTGTATGCTTCGTTCTGGGCTTTCATTTTTATATTTTGCCTTAAGCTGTGCTTTAGTTTCTTCTTTCCTTATTTTTTTAGCCTTCTTCTTTTTAGATTCTAATAAATCTAGAAGGTTTTGGTCTTTTTGCTCCTTCCAGTTTTTAAGCGCATAGTCTGTATGAAACTTATGCTGCTCTGTAAACATTTTTATGTTTTCATTAATCCACTCCGTAGGCGTGTAATTAGCAATGCCTTGTAATTGTAATTCTTGTCTTAAAAACTCGCTGGTTTCTTCAAAATAATCTTTGGCAAAATGAGAAGCATCTGCATCTTTTAATATAGACTCTAAATCGTCTGAAGTTTCAAAGTCGAATTTAGTAGCTAAAATGAGTTTTTTAACTTTTTCAATAAGTTCACTGTCTGCGTTATTTTCTTTTAAAAACTCTTCTGCAAACTTAGCGCTCTCCTCTTCATGACCATCTACTTTAACCACATAACCAGTATCATGCAGCCAAGCTGAAAGTAAAAGAGCTTCTTTGTCTTTAACATGAATTTCAGAGTGTTCAATAATTTCTTTTGTACTTTTAACGACTCTTAAAGTATGATTGTAGTTGTGATACAAAAAAGTATTAGGAAGTTTTTCCTTAAATAATTTAAGGACAAATTCATCGGCTTTTTGAACAAGTTCAGATGGTTTTTCAGCGACTTCAGACATAATTATAAGATAATTTATTGCCTGCAAATTACAAAAAAAAGAACGATAAAATTTATATGAAATACAATAAACTTCTCTGCCTAGCACTAGTGTTTACAATACTTTTAGGTTGTGCACCATTTCAAACTACTTATAAAGAAGACGAGAAAACAAGCAATTGGGATTATCCTACACAAAAAGAAAAGGATAAATCCTTTTTTCTTATTGGAGATGCAGGCTATAGCCAGCCAGGCGGAACCTCTTTAGGCTTATTGGCATTTAAAACCTTTTTAGACTCTGTAAAATCTAAAGATAATTATGCAGTATTCTTAGGTGATAATATTTATCCTGCAGGAATGCCTCCTAAAGGAGATAAACTAAGATCACAATCAGAATACAGGTTAGATGCCCAATTAGATGCTGTTGAAAATTTTGATGGTAAAGTAATTTTTCTGCCAGGAAATCACGATTGGTATAATGAGGGATTAGAAGGATTAGAGCGTCAAGAAAAATACTTTGAAGAACGCCTAAAAGATAAAAAAGTATTTCACCCTACAGATGGCTGTGCTTTTGAAAGTTTTGAGATAGGAGATAATATACAGCTGCTAGTTTTAGATTCTCAATGGTATTTAGAAGATTGGGATAAGCATCCTACAATTAATGATAAGTGTCCTCAACTTAAATCTAGAGAAGCTGTGCTTTTAGAAATAGAAGGTGAGCTTAAAAAGAATAACGATAAAACTATAATCTTTGCCTTACACCATCCATTATATACCAATGGAGTTCACGGTGGTCAATATGCGCCAGTAAAGCACTTATATCCTAGCCAGAAAAAAATTCCGTTACCAATATTGGGATCTTTAGCTATGCAAATAAGAACTAGTGGTGGAGTGTCTAAACAAGATAGACAAAATGATAAGTATAAAGGGTTAGTAAAGCGTTTAGCTACGCTTGCTCAAGATAACGACCGTGTTATTTTCGCATCTGGTCACGAACATAGTTTACAGTATATTATTAATGAAAATATTAAGCAAATAGTTTCAGGGTCTGGATCAAAGGCTTCTTATGCAGTATTAAGTAACGACGGATTGTTTTCTCATCCAGGACAAGGTTTTGTTGTTCTAGATGTTTTTAAGGACGGTTCTTCTTGGGCTAGTTTTTATGGCAGTGAAAAAGGTAAACCAGTATTACTGTATCAGAAAGAAGTTCATGAAGCTCCTAAAGATTTTGACGTGTCAACACTGCCAGACACATTTAACCCAGTAACAAAAGCCTCTGTTTATAGGAGTGAAGATACAGATAGGTCAGACACGTATGAAAGTATTTGGGGAGATCGTTACAGAGATGTTTATGGCGCAAACATAGATGTGCAAACTGTAAATTTAGATACACTTTATGGTGGGATGACTGTTGATAGAAAAGGTGGTGGTCACCAAACACGTTCTTTACGTTTAAAAACTAAAGACGGAAGAGATTTTAATATGCGTGCGCTTAGGAAGAGTGCGGTACAGTTTTTACAAACCACGGCATTTAAAAACAGCTATATAGAAGAAGACTTTAAGAATACAATTGCAGAAGATATTTTATATGATTTTTATACAGCTGCACATCCATATGGGTTTATGGCAATACCAACATTGTCTGATGCAATAGGACTTTATCATACAAATCCAAAATTGTTTTATGTGCCTAAGCAAAAAGCTCTCGGTAAATACAATAATGAATATGGAGATGAAATCTATATGATTGTTGAGCGTCCTGAAGAAAATCACGCCGATGTAGAAAGTTTTGGAAAGCCTAACGATATTGAAAGTACAGCAGATGTTTACGAACGTTTACGTAGAGACGAAAAATATAAGATAGACGAGCCTGCTTACATTAAGGCAAGAATTTTTGATATGCTAGTTGGAGATTGGGACAGGCACCAAGACCAATGGCGTTGGAGTGAGTTTGAAAAAGAAGATGGTACACATGTGTTCCAACCTATTCCTAGAGATAGAGATCAAGTATTTTCAAATTTTGATGGCGCATTCTTTTCAACATTAAGAGGCTTAATAGGCTTTACAAATCAATTTGCTGAGTACGGAGAAAATGTAGATAATGTAAAGTGGTTTAACTCTGCGGCTGTAGGTTTAGATCGTTCTTTAATTCAGAATAAAGGAAAAGAAGAGTGGCTTGCACAAGCAAGATATATTAAAGAAAATATTACAGATGAGGTTATTGAAGAAGCTTTTTCTAAAATGCCTTTAGAAGCACAAGTGCTTACTAAAGAAAGTCTTGTTAAAAAGATGAAGGGCAGAAGAGATAACATTGTAAATATTACAGAGCGTTATTACAACTATGTATCCCAATTAGCTATCATTACTGCTACAGATAAAGATGACTATATAGATATTACACGTTTAGAAGATGGTAAAACTCGTGTTAAGATTACCCGTAACAAAGATGGTGAGAGAGCAGATGTTGTAAGTGATAAAACATACAGCAAAGACGAAACAAAAGAATTGTGGATTTATGGTTTAGATGATGATGATGTCTTTACGGTTACCGGAGATGGAAACAGACCAATTTTTACCAGAATAATTGGAGGTCAGAATAATGACATTTATGATATTCAAGAAGGTAAACGTATTAAGGTTTATGATTATAAGTCTAAGCCTAATACAGTAAAAGAAAAAGGTGGCGCTAATTTTAGCTTCTCAGATAATTACGAAGTAAACAACTATAATAAGGATAAGAAGATTGTAAGACAAAATGTACTGTTACCAGGATTCGGATTTAATCCAGATGATGGGTTTAGGTTAGGCTTACAAAATATTTATACCATAAACTCTTTTAGAAGAAATCCATTCACGCAACAGCATACTATATCTGGAGGCTTCTATTTTGCTACAAGTGGTTTTGATGTAAAGTATACTGGTGAGTTTGCAAATGTGTTAGGAAACTTCAATCTTTTTGTTGGTGGAGAGTTTACTAGTGAGAATTTCTCTGAAAACTTCTTTGGCTTCGGAAACGAAACTGTAAATAATGACGATGATCTTTCAATGGATTATAACCGTGTGAAAATTGGTAAATTAATTGGTAAAGTTGGTGCTATTAAAAGAGGAGATTTTGGTAGTACATTAAAATATACTGCCTCAATTGAAGGTATTGAAATTGAAGATACCGCAAACAGATTTGTAACAGACCAGTTTATACCTGCAGGTGCTAGTTTTTATGATAGAGAGTTTTTCTTAGGAGCAGAAGCAATGTTTCGTTATGAGAGTTATGACAATACATTAAACCCAACAAGAGGAATGAAGTTTGAATTGTCTGGAGGTGGTAAGTATAGCTTAGAAGATGAAAATGCCTATGCATATATAAAACCTTACCTAGGCTTTTTTAATGCGCTTACAAACAATCGTAAATTGGTATTGAAGACAAAAGCACAAGGACAAGTAAACTTAGGTGATGAGTTTGAGTTTTATCAAGCCGCACATTCTGGAGGAAACACTGGAAATAGAGCGTATAGAACACAACGTTTTTCTGGTGAATCTGCACTTACTTTTGGTGGAGATTTACGTTATAGTTTTGACCAATTTAAAACTAGCTTCTTGCCATTTCAAATTGGGGTATTTACTGGTATAGATACTGGTAGAGTATGGTTTGATGGTGAGGATAGTGACAAGTGGCACTCAAGTTATGGTGGTGGTTTCTGGGTAAATAGCGCAGATGCCATTAACGGTACATTTAACCTCTTTACTGGAGAAGATGGACTAAGATTTTCGTTTGGCTTCGGATTTAAATTTTAAGCTACTCTAAAGTGAATTCATAAAGATTACCGCCAGTTTTTTTACGGCGTTCATCTGTTATATAAAGGGTGTTATCTTCTTTAAAGGTAACACCTTCTTTTTGGCTTGTATGTTCTAAATCTATTGTTTTAATTGTACCATTAAAGAAATCGTCGCCTTTAAAACCTGTGATCACAAATAGTTTATTGTAAGTTAACAGCACAAGTGTTTTATTATCCTTGCTAATAGTAGCACTAGTTATAAAACAATCTTCTGGATCATTACAAGTAGAATAAGATGCAATGAGTTTAGCTTTAAAATCTCCTTTTTTAGCTGGCACTTTATATACTTTAGTAACGCCATTAAAATCTTTAGATCGGTTTTTCGTGAAGATGTAAAAGTAGTCACCAAGCTTAATAAAGGCTTCAGCATCAAAATTACGTTCAGTTTTCTTAGGAGGAAATTCCTTTTGGTCTTCAAAATAAAACTCTGTTTGTTGGGCTTCAAGATGCGTATCTTCTGCAGTACTTATTCCGGACACTGTGTATATTGATAGAGTTTTACGATCGTTCTTATTGTTTCCAAAGTTTCCAATATATAAAGCACCAGAAGCATCTGTAGCTAAATCTTCCCAATCTATATTTTCAGCATTATCTAAAACTATTTCTCGCTCTATACTACCGTTAGTATTATAACCAAATAGCACATTAGTATTTCCAGAATCATTAATCATCCAGATAAGGTTACTGCCTTCAATAACAGATACGCCACTAACCTCGATCATCAAGTCTGAAAGATGATGTAGCTTTTTAAGTTTACCATACTCTTGAGCGTAGGTTTGTTGTGAAAGTATTGCGATAAATAATATATAAAGCAGTCTCATAATTTAAGATATAAAAAAACCGAAGTATGTAAAACACTTCGGTTTGTAATTAAGTCTAAAACAGTTACTCTTTGTTTGAAATAGTTAATGTTTCAGATCTAAATTTATTTTTTCCAAAGTCCAAAGTTCTAATTGGGAAAGGAATGTTAATATCGTTAGCATCATAAAGCCTTTTAATTTCTAGGATGGCTTTGTTTTGTGCTACAAGGTTGTCTCTGTTCTTAGTAACATCTACCCAGAATCTCAAGACATAGTTAATTGAGCTGTCTCCAAATTCTTGATAAAAGAACTCTACTTCTTCACCAGGTTTTTGAGGGAACACTTTTTCAATTAATTCAATAGTCATATCTCTTACACTATCTAAATCACTTTCATAACCAACACCACAGTTTACAAAGACACGAGATCTTGGTGTTTGAGAAAAGTTTTTAAAAGGTTCATCGATAATTTTTGAGTTAGGAATCATAACTAAATTATTGTCTGATCCTTTAACTATTATACTTCGTAAGTTAATATCTACAACAGATCCAGCAAAGCCATTAGTCTCAACCCAATCTCCTAATTGTATATTTGGTAAAAAACTAAGGATGACACCCGAAAAGGTGTTGTTTAATGTGCCTTGTAAAGCTAAACCAATTGCTAAACCTACAACACCAGCACCAGCTAAAACAGAAGTAAGCACTTTATCTAAGTTTAATAAGCCTAGCGCAAAGAAAAATCCAACAAGAATTACTAGAGCTTTTATAACACGAACGGTCATAGAGCGTATAGAGTCTTGTTTTACGCGCTTTAATATTACTTTATTAAAAAGTTTACCAATATACTTGCTGGCAATTATAAATAAAATAAAAACTACTATAGCTAATACAATATTTGGTAGGTTGGTTATAAAAGAATCTAACCAACGCCCAAGTTTTCCTAAGATTAACTCTCCGGCATTGTTCCAGCTAAAAGGTTCATTATTAACTATGGCCTCTTCGGCAGTTTTGGTGGTGTCGTCTTGTAGAAATATCATAATTATGCTGTTGGGTGTGTGTCGTTAGTTTTCATTCGCCAAGCATCTAACATCCAACTTGTCTTCTCTAACTCACCTATGTAAGCACCTAGTAAATCTATGGTACCTTCATCACCATTGTCGTCTGCAACATTTACAGTTTTACGCATTTGCTTAATAATCTTACCGTGGTCATCAAGTAAAATATCTATCATTTTGGTATCAGACAATTTACTTTCAGATTCCTTTAAGTTACTATGCTTTAAATAGTCGGAATAGTTACTTACTGGTTGATACCTAAGCGTTAAGATACGCTCAGCAATTTCGTCAACTTTCATTTTAGCATCATCATACATCACTTCAAATTTTTCATGAAGATCAAAGAAATTTTTTCCAACTATGTTCCAGTGAAAGTTTCTAAGTTTTTGATAGTATAAATGATAATCGGCTAACAGAATGTTAAGCTCGTTAACTGTATTCTGTGTTTTCTCTTTATCAAGATTGAGATAGTTCATAGTTTTTATTTATTGTTCTGTATTGTTTCTATTCAAAAATACAATGATAAATAGGGAATAGCAACTATTGAATTTGGTTTAATATAACTTTAACGTCTAAGGAATTATCTTCTAATTTAAACAAAAAAATTATACAAATGGCTTTTGTTCTTAGCTATACACTTGTACTGCCATTTGAAATTATATATTTGTACTCTTAATTTTTTTAAGAATCAATTTTTAAGATTATTTACATATTTCTATGAAATCTATTTCTCATATCTGTTGTATTGGTGCTGGCTATGTTGGAGGACCAACAATGTCTGTTATTGCACAAAAATGCCCACATATAACAGTAACTGTTGTTGATATTAATGAAAAGCGTATTGCTGCTTGGAATGATGAAAATTTTGATAATCTTCCTATATATGAGCCAGGCTTAGCAGATGTTGTTAAAGAAGCTAGAGGTAGAAATTTATTTTTTACTACAGAAGTAGATGCTGCTATTGATAAAGCAGATATGATTTTTATTTCTGTAAATACACCTACCAAAACTTATGGTAAGGGTAAAGGTATGGCTGCAGATTTAAAGTATATAGAACTTTGTGCAAGGCAAATTGCAAGAGTTTCTACTACAGATAAAATAATTGTTGAAAAATCTACTTTACCAGTAAGAACAGCTGAAACACTTACTAGTATCTTGCATAATACCGGTAATGGTGTTCACTTCGAAATATTATCTAACCCAGAGTTTTTAGCAGAAGGTACTGCAGTACAAGATTTATTAAATCCAGATAGAATTTTAATTGGTGGTGATAATACTCCAGAAGGCCAAGAAGCAAAAGATGCATTAACTAGCGTCTACGCCAATTGGATAGACAGAGATCGTATTTTACAGACCAACGTTTGGTCTTCAGAACTTTCTAAACTAACTGCAAATGCCTTTTTAGCACAGCGTGTATCTTCCATAAATTCAATTAGTGAGTTGTGTGAAGAAACAGGAGCAGATGTTAATGAGGTTGCCAGAGCTATTGGTACAGATAGTAGAGTAGGTTCTAAATTCCTAAAAGCATCAGTTGGTTTTGGAGGTTCTTGTTTTCAGAAAGACATCTTAAACCTTGTTTATATTGCGAAATCTTACGGTTTAGATAAGGTTGCAGATTATTGGGAACAGGTAATTATTATGAACGATCATCAAAAAAAGCGTTTTGCAGAGAAGATGATTGCTTCTATGTATAATACTGTTGCAGGTAAAAAAATTGTGCTTTTTGGTTGGGCTTTTAAAAAGGATACTAATGATACAAGAGAATCTGCAGCAATATATGTAACAGATTATCTTTTAGATGAGCAGGCAGAAATAGTTGTTTATGATCCTAAAGTTAAAGAAGAACAAATTTACGCAGATCTAGATTATCTTAACACAAGATCTGAAGAAGAAAATAGAAGACTAGTTACTGTTGTTAGTTCTCCAGAAGAAGCTACAAAAGATGCGCACGCAGTAGCTGTATTAACAGAATGGGATGAGTTTACAACTTACAACTGGGAAACTATTTACAACAATATGCTTAAACCAGCTTTCTTATTTGATGGGCGTAAAATATTAGACTCTTCTGCAATGAAAGAAATAGGGTTTAAACATTTTGCGATAGGCGAATAGTTTTAAAATTCACTTAAATTTTTTCACAGACCAAGACTACTTTATCAGATTGGTTTTGCGTTGTGAAAAATAAATAGGTTGTACCACCATCTTTAATTTGAAGCGCAGATTTTAGCTGCGATACTGTAAGCGGAAAATTACGCGTTGTAATATTAGCTTTTGTGTTTTTAAAAACTCGCTTCAATGATTTTTTGTGAAATGGAAGAGTTTCAAGAATTTTAAATCGCCTTCCAGAGAAATCTATCAATCGTTTAGAGGTGTATAAGTGGCTATTTTGATGAAGTTTAAAAAGGGCGTATTGTTCACTTATGGTGTTAAATAACCCAGATTTCATAAGTGCAGAATTTGGTTCATAAAGATAACTCAAGGCTTTACTGTAATTAACTTGCGCTAATGACTCATAGGTTAGCTTGGCCTTAAATTCTTCTTTATAATTAGCTTTAAAATTTACTGTTATAATCTCTGTAGGTGAGCTGTGTTCTTGATCTATAATCCAGAGTAACTCTTTTACATCATTGTTAAGAGCTACAATATGTATTTCTGAGACAAACTTAAGCTCTCTTAATCCTGCAGTTATATCTAAAAGTGGTGAGGTTTTTAAAAGAATACGCTTCCCTTTTTCTAGTAATACATCTAAATGTTTAGGGATGTTTGGTTCGCAATCACTTAGTTTAAATACTTTACCACCAGTATCGTCACGCCTAGAAGGGTCACTGTAAATCCAATCAAATTTAGTTGATTCTTGTTTAAGAATACTTATGCCATCACCTACTTTAAATGTTATATTATGAGCTCCTAAAACGTTACTGTTATGAGCGGCTAATGCACTTAGGCTTACATTGAGTTCACAATGTGTTACAGTATCAAAAACTTTAGAGAAATAATAATCATCTATTCCCAAACCTCCAGTAATATCAATTATGGTTTTTCCGGAAATTAAAGATGCTTTATAACGTGCCGTTTTAGAAGACGAGGTTTGCTCTATATTAACTTTTGGTGGAAATAAAATTCCTTTTGTATTATGCCATAAAGAAAGCTTGTCTTTGCTTTTTAATAAACCTGTATGCTGCTGTGCCAGTTCTTGAGCCGTTATGTTTTTAAATGGACTACCCTTTAAAACAATAGTTGCTGCAGATAAAGAGGCGTTGTCTTTTAAATAATTAACAACTTCAGCATTTAATAAGGCTAAATTTATATAAGACAATACTAAAGGTTTCTGGTAAGGTTTCTAACAATTTTATACTCACCCAAAGATTCTTTTGCAATTACTTTTAAGGCTGTATAAGCAGGTACAGCTACTACCATTCCTAGTACTCCAAACACCAAGCCTGCTATTAGTATAACTAAGAATATTTCAAGAGGATGTGAGCGTACACTCTTACCAAAAATTAATGGCTGAAATATAAAGTTATCTAGTATTTGACACGCAATATACAACGACCCAACTTTAATTAATTTAGGTAGAATTATAGCTGAAAAATTAGATCCTAAATTGCTTGAGATAACAAACATCATCATTAAAACTCCAGCAATAGTTGGTCCTAGATACGGGATTAAATTAAGGAAAGCACAGATAAATGCAATTGCAATAGCGTTATCTATACCAAAGGACATAAGTATAATGGCATATAATAGAAACAATATCGTTATTTGAAACGTTAACCCTACAAAGTATCTAGAAAGTAATATCTTAATAGTATGAAACACGCGTTTAAAACGATCTTCATCTCCTCTGTTAGAAAATGCCAAAACACTGTTTAATAGTAGTTTGCTATCCTTTAATAAGAAGAAAGAAATAAAAATAATTGAGAACAACCCAATTAATCCTGATCCTAAACTACCAAAGACATTATTTAAAAACTTAGGGACAGATGTGATTTCAAAATTCTTGACAAAATCAGACTGTTTAAAGCCTTCAACAATGTTTATTTGATTTACCCCTAAGAACTCATTAATTTGTCGGTTTAAGTCATTTAAATCTGTTCTAAAAGCATCTATGTCTATTTGGCTAAGATTTTGGCTCTGCTCCACAATTATGGGAACAAATAACAAGATAAGACCAATAAATATGCTGAGGAATATGACGAGTACAATGATAACTGCTACGAGGTTTGGCAATTTTAATTTGTGCCTCATAAATAAGACTGCTGGTCTTCCTATTAATGAAAGTACAGCGGCAATACCTATATAAATAATAACCGATTGTATTTCCCACAAAAAGAAAAGTAGTATTAAGATACCAAGAATAATACCTAAGGCCTTTAATATCCCGTAAGAAATAGTTTTGTAAGTCATTGCGTACAAAGATATTTTAAAATTAAAGCTTTGGTGTTAAGGTTTTGGTAATTTGAAATAATGCAATACCAGTTGCCTGCGCAACATTCATACTACTGTTTTTACCAAACATAGTTATATGTGTAGCAAAATCACAATGCTTAAGAAGTTGCTCAGAAACTCCTTTACGTTCAGAGCCTATAATTAAAATAAGTTTGCTTTCTGATGATAATGGTATAGCATCGATAGGTTTGCTGGAGTCTGTTATTTCTAGAGCTATTGTTGTATATCCATCAGATTTTAGAGAGGTTATATAGCTACTAATGTCATCAATACGTTCAGAAGGCACAGTTGTATTGGTAGTTCTAGCGGTTCGTTTAAAGCGGGAACTATTCATGTCAATATCACAGCGATATTGTACAATTTTGGTTATTCCAAAAGCATCTGCTAGCCTAAAAATACTTCCAAGATTTGCAGGACTTGTAAGTTGATCTAAAACAAGAACAATAGGAAATTGTGTGTTAGGAAATTTAGTTTGGTGGTGTGTAAGTTGGCTCAATGTTCAAAAGCGTATTTAATAATATTGGCGCCCATTTGTAATGCTTTAAGCCTAACAGACTCTGGGTCGTTATGTATTTCAGGATTTTCCCAACCATCGCCAAGATCACTTTCAAACGTAAATAAAAGTACTAATCTGTCTTCGTGATATATTCCAAACGCTTGCGGCCTTAAGCCATCATGTTCGTGAATTTTTGGCAAGCCATTAGGAAATGGATATGCTATTGAAAAAATAGGATGATTTGCTGGTAACTCTTGCAACTCCTTATTTGGAAATACCTTTACCAACTCTTTACGTATAAACTCGTTCATACCGTAATTATCGTCTATATGCAGAAAGCCTCCACTTATAAGATAGCTTCTTAAGTTGTCTGCATCTTCTTCAGAAAAGTAAACATTACCATGTCCTGTCATATGAAGGAAAGGGTATTGAAAAATATCAATACTGCCAGTATCTACCACATTGGGTTTTTCGGAGATAGATGTGTTTATCTGTGCATTGCAAAACGCAATGAGATTAGGCAATCCTGTTGGGTTTCCGTACCAATCTCCACCGCCACCATATTTTAGAGTAGCAATGTCTTGTGCATTACAAAACCCAAGTGTGAGTAGGGCAATAAGTGTAAGTTTTAAGCATTTCATCGTCTAAAAGTAACAAAGAAATTAGTTATGAAAAAGATATTGTTCACAATACTTTTGGCAATAGGTATTGTTCTCGCATTTCAGTTTACAACTACAGAAGTTTCAGAGGAAAATCCGACGTCCAACACGCATACAGACCAAGTTGTATTATTGGAGTTATTTACATCTCAGGGCTGTTCGAGCTGTCCTTCAGCAGATAGGTTATTAGATAAAACTTTAGCAAATCATAAGAATGTAATAGGGTTGTCTTATCACGTAGATTATTGGAATTATATAGGTTGGAAAGATCCGTTTAGTTCTAAAGTTTACTCTAACTACCAGCGTGCCTATGGGAGCAAGTTTAAGTCTTCTTCAATTTACACGCCTCAATTGGTTGTTAATGGTAGTTCACATTTTACAGGAAGTGATGCTTCAAAATTAAATAGAAAACTTAATGAGGAAAGTAATTATGTTTCAAATGCCATCACATTTAAATCTGTTGAAAGCGTAAATGGCAGTATTAATTTGTCATTAGAAACTGAGGCTCTAGCAGAATTATTAACGGTTGTGTTAGTAATTAAAGAACGTGAAACTAAAATACCAAGAGGAGAAAACCGTGATAGAACGCTTTTAAACACAAATATCGTGGTGGCAAGAGAAGTAATCTCTAATTCTAAAAATGCTTCAGTAGCCTTAAAGATCCCTGATATTGTTACTGAAGAAGATGAGGTGATGTTAATTGCTTTTTCTCAAGATAAAGACCTACGTGTTAATGCAGCTTCACAATACGAGCTTTAATCGGTAAACTTTAGGTTGGCTATGGTTGTTGCAACAATTCCTGCAGTCTCTGTGCGTAACCTTGTGTTTCCTAAAGTTACGGGCAACCAATTATAATCTAACGCTTGCTGTATTTCTTCTAAAGAAAAATCGCCTTCTGGACCTATAAGAATTGTAAGACGGTTTGAAGTAATTTCATTTTGCATTGGCAATCGTTTCTTATCGTCTTCGCAGTGTGCTACAAACTTTTGGCCTTCAAAATTCTGGCCAATGACTTCTGAAAATGGAGTAAGTGCATTTAATTTTGGTAGGTGAAACTGTAAAGATTGCTTCATTGCACTTTGTAAGACACGCTCAAATCTATCAGTCTTAATAGTCTTTCGTTCGCTATGGTCACAAAGAATTGGCGTTATTTCTGAAATACCTATTTCGGTAGCTTTCTCTAAGAACCATTCCATACGATCGTTCATTTTAGTAGGCGCTATTAAAACGTGTAAATACAGTTGTTGTGGTTCCTGATATTTTTTCTCTGTAATTACACCAACACATTTATTATGGTTATCACTAATGATTTCTACAGTAAACAACCATCCTTTACCATTGGTTACATGTAGAGTGTCTCCAACTTTTTTGCGCAGAACTTTTACAATGTGTTTACTTTCATCTCTTTCAAAATGAACGTTTATGCTTTTGTTATCTATATGGTCTTGATAAAATAGCTGCATTATATGGCTAATCTCGCTTTTGCAACCACTGTAATGTCTGCAAAATCTTGTTTTAAATATTTATGATATCCAGTTATGGCTATCATTCCGGCATTATCTGTGGTATATTCAAACTTCGGAATATACGTTGTCCAACCTAACGTATGTTCTGCTTGCTTTAGGGCATCTCTAATGCCAGAGTTTGCAGAAACACCACCACCAATTGCAACTTGTGTAATACCAGTGTCTTTAACAGCTTTTTTAAGCTTAGCCATTAATATGCTAATGATGGTATATTGTATAGAGGCACAAATATCTGCTAGGTTCTCTTCAATAAAATTTGGATTTTCTTTTACCTTCTTTTGTATAAAATAGAGAATGGCAGTTTTTAGGCCACTAAAGCTAAAGTCTAATCCACCAACTTTGGGTTTCGAAAAAGGGAATGCTTTAGGATTGCCCTGTTTTGCAAGTTTGTCTATTTCTGGACCTGCAGGATATTTTAAACCAAGAAGTTTTCCACTTTTATCAAAAGCTTCGCCTACAGCATCATCAAGTGTTTGGCCTATAACATCCATATCAAAATAATCATTAACCTTTACAATTTGAGTATGACCTCCACTTATGGTCATGGCCAAAAAAGGAAATGTTGGTAAGGTATAGCCATCTTCTTCTATAAAATGGGCTAAAATATGACCTTGCATATGGTTAACATCTAATAGCGGAATATTTAATCCCATTGCTAAAGACTTTGCGAATGAGACACCTACCAAAAGTGACCCCATTAAACCAGGACCTTTGGTAAACGCAATACCGTGCAAATCTTCTTTTGTTATTCCTGCTTGTTCTAAAGCTTGATGAACAACAGGAACAATATGTTGTTGGTGTGCTCTAGACGCAAGTTCTGGTACAACACCACCATATTTAATATGTATTTGCTGTGTGGCTACAACGTTGCTTAAAATCTCTCCGTTGCAAATCACAGCTGCTGCAGTATCGTCACAAGACGACTCAATGCCAAGAATGTATATTTTTTGTGAACTCATTAAAGAATTAGGGCATAAAAATTGTATAATTTTGAGCAAAGTTACAATATAAGCTCGCCTATTAAAAAGTTTTGGAACATACTAAAGAAAACCATAGTAGCCATCTTGCTGCTTTTTATCATTTTGGTGGTTTTATTTTCCATTCCTTGGGTACAAACTACTGTGGCTAAAAAGCTGGCAAACAGTATTAATGATACGTATAACACCAATATACAAATAGATAAAGTGAGCATTACATATTTTGGTGATGTTAAATTAGAAAAAGCGTTTGTCGAGGATCATCATCAAGATACTTTAATTTATGTGAATGAATTAAAAACATCGATTCTAAGCTTATCGGGTCTTTTAGACAATCATTCTACGTTAGGAAATTCATCAATAGATAGTTTAACCTTTAGAATGAAACGTTATAAGGGTGAAGAGTTAGATAATTTTGCAGTGTTTCTTCAAAAATTTGAACCAGAACAACCTAAACCAAGTTCAGATTTTTACCTTTCTGTAAGCCATATAGATGTAACAAACAGTAAATACAGCTTTGAGGATGAAAATATTTCAGATCCTAGAGCCTTATTTTTAAATGATGTAGATATAAATGCAGATAATCTTGTTGTAAATAATAAGAACGTAAGTGTTAGTATTAACACATTGGACTTTCTAGAAGAACGAGGCTTAACTATTAAAAACCTTAATGGAGACTTTACATATTCTCCGACCCAAATGGGTTTTGAAGAACTGAGAATTGTTACAGAAGACTCAGATATAAAAGGCACACTTTATTTTAACTATACTATTGAAGATCTTTCAGACTTTGTAAATAAAGTTAAATGGGATTTCACCTTGGAGGAAAGCGTCATAAATACAAACGATCTAAAGCCATTTTATAATGAGTTTGGAAATAACGTTCAGTTTGTAATGGCTTCCAATATGCAAGGAACCCTAAATGACTTCGAGCTTACAAATCTTGAGTTACAAGGAATGAACCGTAGCGAGATTTACGGTGATATAAGAATAAGAGATGCTGTAACCAATCCTGAAGATTTAATTATTAATGGTACGTTAAGCAACCTTTCAACAAATTACTATGACCTTGTATCTCTATTACCAAATATTCTAAGACCTAATTTACCAGAGAGTTTAAAAGAACTAGGAAACGTAAGGCTAACAGGTACGGCAAGAGTAACACCAACAACAGTAACTACTAAAGCAGATTTATTTTCTCAACTAGGAACAGCTAAAGTTGATATTGACCTTGCCAGGCTTAACGATTCTGAAAATGCCACCTATAAAGGAAACTTAAATTTTAAAGATTTTAATGTAGGGCGTTTGGCAAAGACCACTAATTTAGGAACAACCACATTTAATCTAGATGTAGATGGTAAAGGCTTTACCACAAAAAGCTTAAATACCAATGTAAAGGGAACCATTACAAAGCTAAAGTTTAATAAATATACCTATAAAAACATAAAGGTTTTAGGAACGTTAAGAAACCCTGTTTTTAATGGAAACTTACTTATTGATGATCCTAATCTTCAAATGGAGTTTAATGGTTTGGCAGATGTTTCAAAAGATATAAATATTTATGATTTTGAAGCTTCTGTAAGAAACGCAGATCTTAATGCACTAAACTTTGTAGGCAGAGACAGTATTTCAAATTTTCAAGGTGATGTCTTCATGAGGATGAAGGGTACAACCATTAATGACGCCTTTGGAACCATCTCACTATCTAATGCTACCTACGAAAATCAGAATGATATTTATGCATTCGAAGATTTAAGGATTCAATCCAGTTTTGATAATGGTGTAAGAACAATAGATATAAACTCTCCAGATGTTATAAACGGAAAAGTGGTAGGAGTTTTTGCTGTTGAAGAGGTGCCAGCTTTGTTTGAAAATGCGGTAGGTAGTTTGTATACCAACTATAAGCCAAATACCATAACGACTAATCAATTCTTAGAATTCGATTTTGATATTTACAATAAAATTGTTGAGGTCTTTTATCCTGAAATAAATTTTGGCCCAGAAACCTTTATTCGTGGTAGAGTAGAGAGTGATGAAAGTGAATTTAAGCTCACCTTCAGGTCTCCTTTAATTGAAGCATTTGGTAACCGAGTAGAAAAAGTAAACATTCAAGTAGATAATAAAAACCCGTTATTTAATACCTATGTCGAAGCAGATAGCATAAGCACAGACTATTACAATGTGTCAGAATTCAATTTAATTAATGTAACCTTAAAAGACACGTTATTTATACGCTCCGAAATTGTTGGCGGTAAATCTAATGATGATGCATTTAACCTAAATTTATACCATACCATAAATGAAAATGGAAACTCTGTTGTGGGTATTCAAAAATCTGATGTTAAGTTTAAAGAGAAGGTTTGGTATTTAAATGCCCAAGAAAATAAATCGAATAAAATAATCTTTGAGAATAACTTTAAAGACCTCAAAATAGATTCTTTAGTATTAAGTCATCAAAGTGAAGAAATAAGGCTTGCAGGACAAATGCGAGACAGTACCTATAAAGATTTCAATATTGCGTTTAAAGATGTAGATCTAGGTAAAATCACACCAGATATAGACAGCTTAGCACTAGCCGGAAATGTAAATGGTACCTTAAACTTTAAAGAAGAAGATGGCGCGTATTATCCAAAATCAGAATTAACAATTGATGCACTTTCTATTAATAAAGGAAAGCTAGGCGATTTATCCATAGATATTGATGGTAACGAAGATTTGTCACAATATGCTATAAATGCCTTGTTGCGGGATGATGGTTTCGATTCCTTTTCTGCAGTGGGAACTATAGATGTTGTAGGAGAAGAACCTACCATAAATATGGATGTAGAGATGAAACAGCTAGACATCTCTGTATTCAGCCCATTAGGAGGTATTGTTATTAGTGATTTAAGAGGTATAGCAGATGGAAGGGCAAAAGTTACGGGTAATTATAAAAACCCAGATATAGACGGTAAAATTATATTAGATAAAGGTGGCTTGCTTGTGCCATATCTAAATACAGATTTCGATTTTAAAGAGAAAGCAATTATTACGCTTACCAAACAGCAATTTAAATTTAATCAAGTAAAAATTGAAGATACCGAGTATAAAACCCAAGGACAATTAAATGGTATTATCTCTCATAAAAGTTTTAGTGATTGGTATTTAGACTTGGGTATACGAGGTAACCAATTGTTGGTCTTAAATACAGATTATGAAGAAGATGCATTATACTATGGTACAGCATTTATAGATGGTGAAGCTACCATCGTAGGGCCAACAGATGAGTTGGTAATAGATGTTATTGCAGAAACAGAACCAGGTACAATTTTTAAAATACCGTTAAGTGATACAGAAAGTATAGGAGACAACTCATTTATTCACTTTTTAAGTCCAGAAGAAAAAGAAGCACGCTTAGCAGGAGAAGAAGTTATTTTTGAAGAGGTAAAAGGACTCTCTATAAACTTTGATTTAGATATAGATAAAGATGCTGAAGTTGAAATTGTTGTAGACCAAGTTAGTGGTAGCACATTAAAAGGAAAAGGTGCAGGAACACTACTCATTGAAATAGACACCAATGGTAAGTTTAATATGTGGGGAGATTTTGTTGCCTATGAAGGAGTTTATAATTTTAAATATGGCGGATTAGTACAAAAGCAATTCGAGGTGGTTTCAGGAGGAAGTATAAACTGGGATGGTAGCCCCACTAGAGCTCAGTTAGATGTGCAAGCAGTATATAAAGTACAGGCAAACCCTTCAATAATTCTCGAAAACCCTTCAATTAACAGAAAGATTCCGGTTGAGGTGGTTATTTCGCTTAATGGAGAAATTGTTCAACCAGACATTAGTTTTGATATTAATTATCCAAACGTTAGCTCAGTTGTAAGATCAGAGTTAGATTATTTAATAGATGATAGAGCAAGTAGAGAACTGCAAGCCTTGTCTCTAGTAACGCAAGGAACTTTTTATAGTGAATTTGCATTAGGTAATAATATTGTATCAGGAACACTGGCAGAGCGTGCTTCTAGTTTGGTAAATGATGCTTTTTCAGATGAAAATGGTAAATTTCAAGTAGGCTTAAATTACACCACTGGAGATCGTACACCAGACCAAGAAACTGCAGACAGGTTTGGACTTACCATAACAACACAAATTTCTAATAGAGTATTAATAAATGGTCAGGTTGGGGTACCAATAGGCGGTGTTAGTGAAAGTGTGGTGGTAGGTGATGTGGAAATAGAATTTCTGTTAAATGAAGAAGGTACCTTAAGAGCAAGCATCTTTAATAGAGAAAATAATATTCAATACATTGGTGAAGAATTAGGGTACACGCAAGGTGCAGGCTTATCTTATAATGTCGATTTCAATACATTTAAAGAATTGATTGATAAAATAACAAATAGACAGGTTAGGATAGATGCAGACATACAGACAGAAAAGCAACCTGAAACCTTAGCGCCAGATTATATTAAGTTTCCAGGAGGCGATGGTGGTAATTAAACCACTTTTTTCCAGAAAGTCCATATGATCCAACCGCAAAGAATAACAACTGCTAAACTTATGCAGGCGTAAATAAAATCACCATATATAAAGAATCCTGTGGTAAACAAAAGGTTATAAACGCCAATTATACTTGCAAAAAAAGCAACGATCTTATAACCGAAGTTATGAAATTTTGAGTCGCCTTTAAATACAGTGTCTTCATAATGTGCTATAGTCTTTGCGTTACTAGGTTTGGTTAGTAAAGAAACTGCAACCCACGCAATAGTAGTTACAACTACTCCAAAAACAAGTTGCCAATGCGAGGCAAGTTCAACAATTGGGGTTTCTAATTTTCCATTAATAAAAAAGAATACAGCTATAAGAAATGAAACTGCCATAGCGGTTATTTCACTAAATGGATTAATACGATACCAAAACCATCTCATAATAAAGAGTAAACCTGTACCGGCACCTATCTGTAATAAGAGGTTAAAGGCGTCTCTTGCTTCTTCTAAAATTAAAGCAAGGCAGCCTGCTAACACCATCATAATTACTGTAGAAATACGTCCTACAAGCACTTGTTCTTTCCCAGATGCTTTTGGTTTTACAAAGCGTGCATAAAAATCATTAACAACGTAAGAACTTCCCCAATTTAAATGCGTAGAAATTGTACTCATAAAAGCAGCTATTAAAGAGGTAATGACCAATCCTAATAATCCTGCAGGTAAATACGTAAGCATCGCTGGATAAGATAAATCGTCTTTTACATAAGAGCTGCTAAGATTTGGAAATGCCGCCTGTAAACTTTCTAGATTGGGAAAAACAATTAAAGATGCTAATCCAATTATAATCCAAGGCCAAGGTCTAAGGGCATAATGCGCAATATTAAAAAATAACGTTGCACCAGTAGCATGCTTTTCATCTTTTGCGGCAAGCATACGTTGGGCAATATAACCACCGCCACCTGGTTCTGCACCTGGATACCAAACACTCCACCATTGTACAGCAAGTGGTATAATTAGTAGTGGAATAACAATGTCGAGATTCGTAAAATCTGGGAACAAGGATGTCTTGGTAGAAACCACAGGATGAGATAATAAAGCATCTAAGCCACCAATTTCTGGCATATTAACGATATAAACAGTAGCCCAAATACTACCTACCATAGCAATAATAAATTGTATGAAATCGGTAAGTAATACACCTCGCAATCCGCCTAACATCGAATATAATACTGTGATGATAGATGCGACAATTAACGTTTCGCTTTCAGAAAAGCCAAACATGACATGACCTATTTTTATGGCAGCAAGACAAACATTGGCCATAATAACAATATTGAAAAATACACCGAGATAAATAGCTCTAAACCCACGTAAAAAAGCAGCAGACTTTCCCGAGTACCTAAGTTCGTAAAACTCGAGATCTGTTGTTATACCACTTCGACGCCACAATCGTGCATAAAAGAAAACGGTGAGCATACCAGTTAATAGGAAACTCCACCATATCCAGTTTCCATAAACACCATCTTGTCTAATAACTCCAGCTACAAAGTTTGGTGTGTCTGCAGCAAAGGTTGTAGCTACCATAGATACCCCTAATAGCCACCAAGGCATATTACGCCCAGACAGAAAGAAACTCTTGGCATCTTTTCCACTTTGCCTAGCAACAGCAATACCAATGGTTAAACTAATTATAAAGAAGCCGATGATTAATGCCCAGTCAATTGCAGATAGAATCATAAAAATATATACTTTTCAAAAGCTAAAGTAGTTATTTTTTTAAGCTGAGGCACAACAGGAAGAATTAAAGACTCATATACATTAAAATTTAAGAACTTTGTAAAATGAATAGTAATCTTGAAGCAAATTTTGTAGTGGCAGTTAAAGCTTCTGTTTTGGCTGGTAAGGAAATTATGAAAGTGTATCAGCAGGAGTTTGAAGTTTCTAAAAAGGCTGATAATTCCCCAATTACAGAGGCTGATAATAAAGCTAATGATTGTATTAATAAACTTTTAAAGCAAACTGAAATACCAATTATTTCAGAAGAGAATGAAGATATTTCATTTGAGATTAGAAAACATTGGACAAAGTGCTGGATTGTTGACCCTTTAGACGGTACAAAAGAATTTGTAAATAGGAATGGAGAATTTACGGTAAACATTGCGTTAGTAAATGAAGGCGTGCCTACCTTCGGTGTCATATATTGGCCAGTTAAACAACTATTATATGTTGGTGATGTAAGTCAAAATCTTGCATTTAGACTACAGTTAACAAACCATCAATTGTCTAATAGATTATTAAAAGATGTAAAGGAATTGTCACCGAAGAAAGACCATAAATCGTTAAAGGTGTTGGTAAGTAGATCACATGCAAGCAATGAAACAAAAAAATATATAGACAATTTGCAAAAGACAGGGCAACCTATCGAATTAAAATCTATTGGGAGCTCTCTTAAATTTTGTCAAATCGCCGAGGGAAACGCACATCTTTATCCTAGATTTGCACCAACCATGGAATGGGATACTGCTGCAGGACATGCTATTTGCAACGCTGTAAATATCAAAGTAATGCAAGCAAATTCAACCAATGAATTAGAGTATAATAAAGAGAATCTTTACAACCCTAACTTTATTGTAAGAGTTAAACAATAGTATTTTGAGTAAAAAACAAATTTTAATTACAGGAGGCGCAGGCTTTATAGGGTCTCACGTTGTTAGGAGGTTTGTTAAAAATTACCCTAACTACCACATTTATAACCTTGATGCCTTAACCTACGCGGGAAACTTAGAAAACATTAAGGATATAGAAGAGGCCTCTAATTATACCTTTGTGAAAGGTGATATCACAGATGAGCCTTTTATTAATTCGCTATTTGAGAAACATCAATTTGATGGTGTTATACATCTTGCTGCAGAGTCACACGTAGACCGATCCATAACAGACCCATTAGCATTTGTGAAAACCAATGTTATAGGGACAATGACGCTCTTGAATGCTGCTAAAACAATCTGGAAAGATAATTTTGCAGACAAACGTTTTTATCATGTAAGTACAGATGAGGTGTATGGAGCATTAGGAGAGACTGGATTATTTACAGAAGACACAGCCTATGATCCTAACTCACCATATTCAGCATCAAAAGCTAGTTCAGATCATTTTGTAAGAGCATATGGAGAGACCTATGGTTTGCCTTATGTCATTTCAAATTGCTCAAATAATTATGGGTCGTATCATTTTCCGGAAAAATTAATCCCATTATTCATCAATAATATTATTCAGGAAAAGCCTTTGCCTGTCTATGGCGATGGTAATTATACAAGAGATTGGCTGTTTGTTGAAGATCACGCAGTTGCAATTGATTTGGTATACCATAAAGGTAAAAACCATGAGACGTATAATATTGGAGGGTTTAACGAATGGAAAAATATTGACCTTGTAAGATTACTATGCCAACAGATGGATGAAAAATTAGGGCGTGATAAAGGAACCTCAGAACAGCTTATCACTTTTGTGAAAGATAGACCAGGTCACGATTTAAGATATGCCATTGATGCTTCGAAAATCAACGAAGAATTAGGTTGGGAGCCAAGTGTAACATTTGAGCAAGGCTTAGCCAAAACAATAGATTGGTATTTAGATAATGAAAAATGGCTTAAAAATGTAACCTCAGGCAATTACCAAAACTATTATAAAGAACAATACGGATAATTTTAGTGTATGATAATTAATAAAACGCCACTTAAAGACTGTTACAGTATCGAGCCGAGAGTATTTCATGATGAGCGAGGTTATTTTTATGAACAATTTAATGAGCAAATATTTCAAGCCGAAACTAAATTGAATGTAAAGTTTGTTCAGGATAATGTATCTGAATCAAAATTTGGGGTAATTAGAGGGTTACATTATCAACAAGGAATACATTCGCAAGCTAAATTAGTGACTGTTTTAGAAGGCGAAGTTTTAGATGTGGCTATAGACTTAAGAAAAAACTCGCCAAGCTTTGGCAAGCAGTTCTCTATACTTTTATCTTCTGAAAATAAAAAACAATTATTTGTGCCAAGGGGCTTCGCTCACGGCTTTTCTGTATTAAGTAAAACAGCACGTTTTTTTTATAAATGTGATGCATATTATAATAAGGAGAGTGAAACAGGGATTAAATATAATGACGAAACTTTAAATATAGATTGGCAACTAAAGGATGGTGAGATTATAGTTAATGATAAAGATAAACACTTACCTGGGTTCAAAAGCGCAATTTACTTTTAATGAAGTCCTCCAAAGCAAATACAATTTTAGTAACAGGAGCTAATGGTCAATTAGGAAGCTGTATTAAAGCAATAGCTAATATTTATCCCTCTTGTAACGTTGTATTTGAAGACAGTTCCAGTTTAGATATTACAAACAGAAATCAAGTATTGCAATACATGTCAAATTCACAATTTGACTATATTATAAATTGCGCAGCTTACACTGCAGTTGATCTGGCCGAAGATGACAAAGAGAAGGCTTTTGAGATTAATGCTAAAGCTGTGGAGAACCTAACTATTGCCTGTAAGCGTTATTCCTGCACACTACTTCATGTGTCGACAGATTTCGTGTTTGATGGAAAAAAAAATGCACCATACCTAGAGGGAGATAATACGCACCCTTTAAATTATTATGGAGCGTCAAAACTAAACGGCGAACAAATTATTCAACAAGCATTAAGTAAATATGTTATAATTAGGACGTCTTGGTTATTCTCAGAATTTGGAAATAATTTTGTGAAAACAATGGTGAGATTAGGGCAAGAAAAAAAAGAATTAAGCATTGTGGCAGATCAATACGGATCACCCACCTATGCAATAGATTTAGCGCATATAATGCTTACGTTTATAGCATCATCTTCAACAAGGTATGGGCTGTATCATTTTTCAAACCATGGAGCAACCACGTGGTATAATTTTGCAGTAGAAATTTTTAAGTTGCAAAATCAAGATATACGCTTACATAAAACAACATCTAAGCAATTTGCAAGCAGAGCAATACGTCCTAAATACAGTGTTCTGGAAACTAAAAAGGTTAAGGAAACATTAAATATTGATATTAGGAATTGGCAAAGTGCTTTAAAAGAGATGCTTAGTCGATTATAAGTTAATTGTAATCTTGAGATTTCATACTAAGATTAAAAGAATAAGTCGTTTAACTATCTTACATTTGCCATCTTAAAGGAATAACAATATAAGGTCAAATTGTGACTTTAAATTATTTAAAATGAAGGGAATTATATTGGCTGGTGGTTCTGGTACACGTTTACATCCACTAACAAAAGTGACATCAAAACAGTTATTACCTGTTTATGATAAGCCGATGATATATTATCCATTGTCTACATTAATGTCTGCAGGAATACAGGAAATTCTTATCATTACGACCCCAAGAGACAAACATCAGTTCAAAGAACTTTTAGGAAATGGAGAGCAATTAGGATGTCAGTTTTCCTACGCAACCCAAGAAAATCCCAACGGCTTAGCAGAATCTTTTATCATAGCAGAAGATTTTATAGGAGATGATGCTGTAGCACTTATTTTAGGAGATAACATTTTTTATGGCTCTGGTCTTTCACAACTATTACAAAGTAATTTAGAGCCAGACGGCGGTATTATCTATGCATACCACGTACATGATCCAGAACGTTATGGAGTAGTAGATTTTAATGATAATGGAGACGTAGTGTCTATCGAGGAAAAGCCCAAATCTCCTAAAAGTAATTATGCGGTTCCTGGAATATACTTTTATGACAACTCAGTTATTAGCATTGCAAAAAGTATTAAGCCAAGCCAGAGAGGAGAGCTAGAAATTACAGATGTTAATCGAGAATACCTAAAAAGAGGAAAACTAAAAGTAAGTATTCTAGATAAAGGTACTGCGTGGTTAGATACAGGAACATTCGAATCATTAATGCAAGCTTCTCAATTTGTTGAGGTGATAGAAGAAAGACAAGGTTTAAAAGTTGGAGCTATTGAGGCTATCGCCTATGAAATGGGTTATATAAATAAAGAACAACTTAAAAAATTAATAGAGCCCCTATTAAAAAGTGGTTATGGCAATAACCTATTGGTAAATATAAAATAGTATGGCAAAAACAAAACACTTAATAGTCTTCGGTACACGTCCTGAAGCTATTAAAATGGCACCTTTAGTAAAAGAATTCCTTAAGAATAATTTACATTTTGAGACTAAAGTGTGTGTGACAGCACAACATAGAGAAATGCTGGATCAGGTTTTAGAGTTTTTTGAAATCACACCAGATTTCGATTTAGACTTAATGAAACCCAATCAAAACTTATACAATCTTACGGCTGAAATTATTGTGCAGCTAAAAGAGGTTCTAGAGGAGTTTAAGCCCGATTATGTGTATGTACACGGAGACACAAGTACAACTATGGCCACAAGTATTGCAGCATTTTATTCTGGTGCAAAAGTCTGTCATGTAGAAGCAGGCTTAAGAACGCATAACAAATGGTCGCCGTTTCCAGAAGAAATTAATAGACAAGTAACGGGCAGGATTGCAGATATTCATTTTGCACCAACTGAAACGTCTAAGGCTAATTTACTGTTAGAAAATATAAATAAGGAGTCTGTAGTAATAACTGGAAACACCGTTATTGATGCCCTAATGGAAAGTGTAGAGAAAGTAACAGAAAAGCCTTCAAAAACAATTCAAGACTTAGAAAAAACCTTAGGAAAGAAAGATATTATTTTAGTGACTGGACATAGACGTGAAAATCATGGCGATGGTTTTGAAAAGATTTGTAAGGCATTAAAAACGATAGCGATTCAAAAGCCAGAGCTACTAATTGTATATCCGGTACATTTAAATCCTAAAGTAAAAGAGCCAGTAAACAGAATATTAGGCGAAATAAGTAATATTATGTTAATAGACCCGTTGGCATATCAAGACTTTATTTGGATGATGAATCGCTCAAAATTAATTATTACAGATAGCGGCGGCGTACAAGAGGAAGCACCAAGTTTAGGAAAACCAGTTTTAGTTATGCGTGATACAACTGAACGTCCTGAAGCAGTAGAAGCTGGTACCGTGATCTTAGTAGGTACAAATACCGAGCTAATTGTATCAGAAACCTTAGATTTGCTAAATAATACAGAACGTTTTAAGCATATGAGCACTCTACATAATCCTTATGGAGATGGAAAGGCTTGTGAGCGTATAGTAAACCATATTCAATCTTTAGAATCATGAAACCAGAAGTCGTAATGATTGGGTTAGGCTATATAGGTCTACCTACAGCAGCACTTATAGCATCTAATAAAGTTAATGTATTTGGGGTAGATATTAACCCAAATGTAGTAGAGACAATCAATAGAGGAGAGATTCATATTGTAGAACCAGAATTAGATAGTGCAGTGGCGAATGCTGTAAAAAATGGGTTTTTAAAAGCAGGTCTTAAAGCACAGGAAGCCAACACGTATTTAATTGTAGTACCTACCCCATTTAAAGACAAGAATGAGCCAGATATCTCTTTTGTCGAGGCTGCTACAAAAGGTATTTTACCATTGTTAAAGGAGAATGACTTATATATAATAGAATCAACATCGCCAGTAGGGACTACTGAAAAAATGATGGCTTATATATATGCAGAACGTCCAGAACTTAAAGGGAAACTGCACATCGCATATTGCCCTGAACGTGTGTTGCCTGGAAATGTCATGCATGAGTTGGTACATAATGATCGCGTCATTGGAGGTGTAAATAAAGAAAGTACAGAGCGTGCTTTGGCATTTTATAAAAACTATGTAAAAGGTGAACTTCACGCGACAAATGCACGTACCGCAGAAATGTGCAAACTAGTAGAAAATTCGTCTAGAGATGTGCAAATCGCTTTTGCTAATGAATTGTCTTTAATATGTCACAAAGCGGACATAAATGTTTGGGAATTAATTAAACTGGCAAATAAACATCCTAGAGTAAATATTTTACAACCAGGAAGTGGAGTAGGAGGGCACTGTATTGCAGTAGATCCTTATTTTATTGTTGCAGATTTTCCTATGGAATCTCAAATTATAGGTAAAGCTCGAGAAATAAATAACTACAAATCATTTTGGTGTGCAGAGCAAGTAAAAAATGCTAAACTGCAATTTCAATTGGACCATGGTAAAAAACCTAAAATTGCGTTAATGGGCTTGGCGTTTAAGCCAAATATAGATGATTTAAGAGAGTCTCCAGCTAAATATATAGCTCAAAAAGTATTACAAGATGCCCAAGATGAAGAATACTACATTGTGGAGCCAAACATTCAAGAGCACAAAGTATTTAAATTAACAGAATATAATACAGCAGCAGAGAATGCAGATATAATTGTGTTTTTAGTAGCCCATAATGAATTTAAATCTATTTCTAATCTAGAAAATAAGGTAGTACTTGATTTTTGTGGGGTTTTGGAAAAATAACTTATAATGAAATTAACGAACCAACAAAAAGAAAAACTTAAAGGAGCAAAAATTCTTATAACTGGTGGTGCTGGTTTTATAGGATCAAATCTATGCGAATTCTTCTTAAACCAAAATGCTATAGTGACCTGTTTAGATAATTTTGCAACAGGACATAAACACAATATAGCACATCTAATGGCTCATGAAAACTTCACATTAGTTGAAGGAGATATTAGAGATGTAGAAACATGTCAAAACGCTGCAAATGGTCAAGATTTTATTCTACACCAAGCGGCTTTAGGATCGGTACCAAGATCTATAAATGATCCGATTACGTCTAACGATGTTAATGTTGGTGGGTTTCTTAATATGTTGATTGCTGCAAGAGATCAAAAGGTGAAGCGTTTTACATATGCAGCAAGTTCATCAACGTATGGTGATTCTGTATCATTACCTAAAATAGAAGAAGAAATAGGGCAGCCATTATCACCATATGCCATTACAAAATATGTAAATGAGTTATATGCAGCTAATTTTAAAATAACCTATGATTTAGATACTATTGGTTTACGTTATTTTAATGTGTTTGGCAGGAAACAAGATCCAAAGGGTGCATATGCAGCAGTGATACCTAAGTTTGTAATTCAATTTATGAATCATGAAAGCCCTACCATTAACGGAGACGGTACATTTTCTAGAGATTTTACATATATAGATAATGTCATTCAAATGAATATGTTAACCATTACAACTGATAATGAAGACGCATTAAATAAGGTGTACAATACAGCTGTAGGAGACAGAACAACCATTAAAGATGTAGCAACACTTCTAAGATCACAATTATCAAATTTTGACACTAAAATAAAAGAAGTAGAAATATTAAATGGGCCAATTAGAAAAGGAGATGTACCGCATTCATTGGCCTCTATAGATAAAGCAAAAAAATTATTAGACTACAAACCAACTCACGAATTTAATGAAGGATTGAAGGAAGCTGTAGACTGGTATTGGAATAATTTAAATAAATAATCATGGCAAAGACAACAATTGCTATTATTGGATTAGGATACGTAGGGCTGCCATTAGCAAGACTTTTTGGTACTAAGTATCCTGTAATAGGGTTTGATATTAATAAAAATAGAGTAGCTAAGTTAAACAAGGGTCATGACGATACACTAGAGGTTGAAGATGGTATTTTGCAAGAGGTACTGGTTCAAGACAAGAGTCAATTAGAAAACAAAGGCCAAGGGCTTTTGTGTACTTCAGAAGTTAGTGATATTAAAGACTGTAATGTATTTATTGTAACGGTACCTACACCGGTAGATAAAAATAACAGACCAATTTTAACACCATTATACAAAGCTAGCGAGACTATTGGCAGCGTGTTAAAGAAAGGCGATATTGTAATTTATGAATCGACAGTATATCCTGGCGCCACAGAAGAAGAATGCGTGCCAGTGTTAGAACGTACTAGCAATCTTAAATTTAATGAGGACTTCTTTGTAGGCTACTCTCCAGAGAGAATTAATCCAGGTGATAAAGAACACACAGTCGAAAAAATATTAAAAGTAACGTCGGGTTCAACACCCGAGATAGGAAAAAAAGTAGATGCACTCTATGCTGAAGTGATTACTGCAGGCACGCACCTTGCTCCTACAATCAAAGTAGCAGAAGCGGCTAAAGTGATTGAAAACTCACAACGTGATATTAATATTGCATTTGTAAATGAGCTAGCTAAGATTTTTAATATGATGGATATTGACACCCACGATGTTCTTGAAGCAGCAGGTACTAAATGGAATTTTTTACCCTTCAAGCCAGGCTTAGTAGGAGGACATTGTATAGGGGTAGATCCGTATTATCTGGCACAAAAAGCACAAGAACTGGGTTATCATCCAGAAATTATATTAGCAGGCCGTCGTATGAATGACAGTATGGGGCAATATGTGGCAAGTGAAGTGGTGAAGTTGATGCTAAAACATGATTTAAAAGTAAAGCATGCTAAAATTTTAGTGTTAGGAATTACGTTTAAAGAAAATTGTCCTGATGTAAGAAACACAAAGGTGGTTGATGTGGTTAAGCATTTAAAAGACTATGGAACTAACGTAACTATTTACGATCCTTGGGCAAATCCAGAAGAAGTACAACACGAATATGGGCTAACTTGTCATGCTGAACTCGATTCAGCATCTCATAAAGCCTACGATGCAATCGTACTCACAGTTGCACATAAGCAATTTTTTTCACTTAATTTAAATACATTAAAGTCTAAAAAATCTATAGTTTATGATGTAAAGAGTGTCTTGGGTAAAATATCAAATGCAAGCTTATAAAATGTTTAAAATCACTCATTATCGAGAACCTTTAGAAAAAGTTGTTTCGATAGAACCCTTATTTGAGTATCAAGCATTTAAAAATATAAATTTAAGATTTAAGCAAGTGAGGTTGAACTTATATGTTTTCGATAATGAAAAATAAATTAGGAATAATTGTACAGGCTAGATTAGGTTCGACAAGATTACCACACAAACTCTTAAAACCTTTTTATAAGAATAGTGGTATCTTGGAGGTAATATTAGACCGTTTAAAAATAAATTTTCCAAATATTGACTTAGTTGTAGCCACAACAACTAATCCTAAAGATGATGATATAGTAAATTTATTGAAGAATAAAGGAGTGCAGATTTTTCGTGGTTCAGAACATAATGTGCTCAAAAGATTTATCGATGTTGCAGAAGCATATAATTTTGATTCTGTGGTTAGAGTTTGTGCAGACAATCCATTTTTAAATGTATTAGATTTAAAGAAATTGATAGCGTTTTATGGGGAAGAAGATGCAGATTATGTTTCTTATGGTACCAATCGAGGTATTCCTTCTATTTTAACACATTATGGTTTTTGGGCTGAAATAGTAAAAACTGAAACATTAAAAGAAGTTTTAAGTTGTACGCAAGAGAAATTTTTTATGGAACACGTTACAAATTTTATCCATACCCAACCTGAACGTTTTAGAATCAAGTTATTACCAATTTCGGCACAGATAGAAAAACATAAAAAATTAAGGTTGACAGTTGATACCAAAGAGGATTTTGAATTGACTAAAAAAATATACAATCAATTGTCAAATTTAAATCAAAAGCCAGAAAAATTAGTTCAAGAAATAATACTAAATACTAACTGGTTAAACGAAATGAAAATACAAATAGATAAAAATAAAAAATAAAATGGGTAAAACATATGTAATAGGTGAGATAGGTCAAAATCATAACGGCTCTGTCGATATCGCCAAGCTGTTAGTCGATGTTGTTTCAAGACCCATCCATGATAAGCTTTTTAATAATACGCTACCAACAATGGATGCTGTTAAGCTAACTAAAAGGGATTTAAATCAAGAGCTCTCGCAGTCACAAATGGATAAACCGTATAATACGCCTAATTCGTTTGGTAAAACCTATGGTGAACATAGGGAGTATTTAGAGTTAAGCGATGAAGAGCATTTTGAAGTTTATAAGTATGCAAAAGAAAAAGACTTAGATTTTGTTGAAACCTTATGCGCAATTGGTTGTTTAAGTATGTTTAAGCTTTTTACACCAGATAAATTAAAAGTAGCCTCCAGAGATTTAACCAATTTACCCTTGCTTGCCGCATTAGCTGAAACAAAAGTACCAATGATTATTTCTACTGGTATGGCTGGTAAAAAAGAATTGGATGATGCTGTAAATGTAATTACAAGATACCATAATGATTTATCCATTCTTCATTGTGTTTCGGAGTATCCAACCAAATATGAGAATGTAAATTTAAGAACGATAACCTATCTTAAAAATAATTATTCTCAATTTAAGATTGGATATTCGGATCATACTATAGGAGTAGCAACGCCAATTGCAGCTATAGGGTTAGGTGCTGAAATTATCGAAAAGCATATTACCCTTGATAGAGGAATGAAAGGAACCGACCAAGCAGGTTCTTTAGCCATTGATGGCATTTACAGAATGATGCGTGATATCCGAAACTTAGATCTTTCAATGGGTAAGGAAGAAATTTACATTGAACCTTCGGTGGTTGCAGCAAGAGAAAAACTGGAACGATCTATAGCCACTAAAATAAATCTAAAAAAGGGAGATACAGTAAAAGAAGAAAATCTTCATCTATTAAGCCCTGGGGATGGGTTTAAATGGTCAGATAAAAATTTGCTAATAGGTAAAAAGGTTAATGCTGATATTGCTAAAAATGAAATCATCTATAAAAACCAAATAGATTAGAAAGTTATGGCTTTACCTAAATTAGTGATAACAGATATTGATGGCGTTTGGACTGATGGGGGTATGTATTACGACCAAACCGGTAATGAGTGGAAAAAGTTTAATACCTCCGATAGTGCAGGGGTTTTGTTTTTAAAACTTTTAAAAATACCCTTTGCTATTATCACCGGTGAAAATACCAAAATAGTGAAGCGTAGAGCGGAAAAGTTAAAGGTAAAACACCTCTATATGGGCGTAAAAGATAAGGTTGCTGCTGCTGCTGCCTTATGTGAGAATTTAGGAATTAGTTTGAACGAAGTAGCTTATATTGGCGATGATATTAATGATATTTTATTACTAGAGAAAGTTGGAATTTCTGCTGCACCTGCGAATGCACCTATTTATATAAAAAATAAAGTTGGTTTTGTTACTAAAACTAAAGGGGGTGAAGGAGCGTTTAGAGAGTTTGTAGAGATTATTTTAGAAAATAATAATCTGTTAAATAAAGCCTTGTTTTTATATGAATCTTCAATTCATCATCAATAATTTAATTTTATAATTTTAATAGAATATCTATGTTTCAAGGATGTAATGCATTAAAAAAGGAAATTCACAAATTTAAAAATCAATGCCGCTAGAGTTATTATATATGGTTAGCTGCTAACTGAACTTAGTAAAGTTTTATTTTCATTTTCGATATTTTTCATTGTTATGCTAAAATGTTAAATAGTTATTTAATAATTCTAACAATCTTGAGTCTTATCAGAATTAGAAATGCTATTTCATTTACCAAAAGAACTAATAAATGGACGGACGGCTCTTAAAAAAAAACACAAAATATAATATTTTATCAAAAATATAGTTTAGTAATGAATTTAAAAAACAGATTAAAAATATATGTATTCCCTAAATTAATTAGAGGATTGCATAAATTGGGGTTTAGCTATGAAAAATTAGGTGGGTATTCATTCTTTGCAAAAAGTAATTTAATAGCACAAGCTAAAAGCATAGGAGATATTTCAATTGAAGATAATCCAAAAGCTCAAAACATTTATGTCTTATTAATGCTTTCAGGGAGTAATTTTCATCTATATATAGAGTCTTTATTAGCTTTAGGTCTTAAGAAAAAAGGACATAATATTACTTTTATAATGGACCACAACATGTTGCCAATTCATGAGTTAAAAAAAATTGGCAATGAAAATAATTGGGATTCACAGGCTGAAACAGATTTTATCTTCGCAACAAAATTCTTAGATGCTATTGACTTAGAGTATATAAGTATTGAGGAGTTTTTGAAAGGTAGAGAATTATCAGTTTATGATAAAAAGTATAACTCTATATTAGAAGCAACATTGTTAAAGCAATATAAAGTAGGTGTTATCTCCAAAGATCTACCACTATTAGATCAAAAAACTGAACTTATAAAAACGGCTATAATGATTTCTGATGAAATCGGTAAAAAATTAGTAGAGATTAAACCAGATTCAGTTATTATGAGTCATGGGATTTATAGTACTTGGGGGCCTTTATTTAATGTCTTAAACGCTAATAATATTTCAATTTTAGTACATGGTAGAGGTAAAAAAAGGCACTCTCAAGTATTTAATTGGAACAAAACAGGAGATTCTTGGGATGTTTCAGAAGAATGGGCAAAGGTTAAAGATCAACCTTTAGTTAGTAAAGAATTAAACTCTATAAATGATTACTTAAAATCAAGAATTTCACACAGGGATGATGTTTTTGTTTATAATTTTGGGAAGGAAACGTCAAATAAAGAAACCATTGACTTTTTAGATCTTGATGAGAATAAACCAATTTATACACTATTCACAAATGTTTTATGGGATGCTGCTAGCGCTCAAAGAGAAATTGCATTCAACAATCCTGTCGAGTGGGTGATTGAAACGATAGAATGGTTTAATAAACATCCCGAAAAACAGCTTATAGTTAAGATTCATCCGGCCGAAATTGTAATAGGAACTAATATGCCGTTTTATGAAATTATCATTAATAGAATTACTCCCGAAAAAAACGTTCGTATTATTAAACCTGACGCGAAAGTAAATAGTTGGAGTATTTATGCCATAAGTACGGTAGGTATAGTACATACAACTACTGCCGGAATGGAAATGCCTTTGGTTAATAAACCCTGTATGGTAGTATCACAAACTCATTATAGAGAAAAAGGATTTACAATAGATATCAATTCTAAAGAAGAATACTTTACAACTTTAGCCAATTTTGATGAATCAAGTATAAATTATGACAAAAATAGAGATCTTGCATTAAGATATTCCTACCTCTTATTTATAAGATATCAGATACCATTCAATATGTTTTTTGAAGAAATTAGTACTAGTATTAGTGGTTTTAGATATAATAATTTAGATGACTACTTTACAAATGCTCATTTTAGCAATATTATTAAGGTCATTGAAAATAAGACTCCAATATTTAATAATAATTAGTGGGAAAGACAAACAAAATACTATTAACAGGCTATATCGGTCATAAGAACTTTGGAGACGACTTACTTTTTGAAATAGCCATTAGAAAAGTTAAAAGAATTTCAAATGCACAAGTTTATGTAGCCATAGTAGGGGAACAAAAATTGCCAGAATATTTATATGATTTTTATTCAGACTTAAAAATTATAAAATTTGAAAAGAAAATTCCTTTATTATTTAATAATAAATTTGATAAAGTATTTTTTATTGGAGGAGGAGTATTTTTTGATTACAAAAAAGAAATTAGCAATAAATCGTATTGTCTAAGATTGTTTTCCAATTTTATCCGTTATTCTATTCCTAAATTATTAGGTACACGTTTCGCGGGTATCGGTATAGGAATAGGGCCTTACTTCTCAAATAAAACGAAAAGAATACATTCTCAAATAATAAGAAGTTTTGATATTTTAGGTGTACGGGATGAAGTGTCCTATGAGTTAGCTATATCTATGGGTGCCAAAAATGTTCACTTGTCAAATGATCTTAGTTTAAGTTTGCACAAGGAATTGAAAGTGGAAAACCAAAACGATAAACGAATTGATGAAATTATTATTTGTCCAAGGACTTATGGACATAAAATTGAATACGAGAAGCATATAGGAGAACTGATTGCCTTTGCAGATTATGTGGAGAATAAGGGTTTCAAAACGCATTGGATTTTTTTACAAGAAGACAAATTGGAGCTACAAAACTTACTCGCCTCTAAATTTAGGGTGACCGTATGGAACCCTAATAAAATGAGTATTTATCAATTTATAGGATTTTTCAGAAATGCTAAGGTAGTTTTTAGCAGTAGAATGCACACTATATTTATAGCAGGGATGGTAGAAACACCTATAATAACAATACCAGTTCATCAGAAGTTAATATATGCTAGTAGCCTCTTTTATGAAAAACCAATTATGATTGACCCATTAAGTAGTGCAGATGCTTACATTAAAGCTTTCCAAAATTATAAATGTTACAAGTTAAACTCACAAAATGTAATTAAGGAGGCGAAAATTTTGGAGGAACTCGATGCTAAAATATGCTCTTGGTTAGCTCAAAGCTAATATAAAGGTATAAGATAAATCTGTGAGTCTACAATACTAGGTAACCATACATGAAAAAAATAATCATAAAACTTACTGGTTTAAAACTGATAGCCTCATTTATAGGCCTAATTTATTCGATTCTTCAAGTTAGGTATTTTGGCGCCTCAGCCGAAATGGATGCTTATTTTGTAGCCATGTCGGCCATGTATATGATTACCTCCTTAATTCAAGGAGGCCAACTTTCTGAGGTTTTCCTACCAATTTACCTGAAACAAAAATCAGAATTTGGGGCTCAAACAGCGCACGACGTACTGTCATCTATATTAAATAGAATGATGATAGTAGTTCTGCTTTTACTTATCTTGCTATATTTTATTGCCCCCTATCTTGTCAATTTAATTGGTCCAGGGTTAAATCCTAAATATCAAGACTTGAGCATACAACTTTTTTCTTTATCCTTAATTCTTATTTTTTTTACTTTAATTGGTTCTTTTGTGAATACCACCCTAAATGCCGAGCAAATATTTGGTCGCACCGAACTAACCGCTCTAATTAACGGTTTTGTTTCGATAGGTATATTATTTTACTTTTATAAAGACTACGGTGTGTTCACCCTTATTTACGCTTTGTTGGCAGGTAAGCTCATTGAATTTTTAATCAGTCTTTTCTTCTTAAAGAAAATCGGTTACCGTTATAGATTGATTTGGCGTTCTAAAAAATATAATGTTACTAATTTCTTTAAGGTAATGTTTACCACCTCTGGCTATGTGGGGGCTACTCAACTATATTCAGTCGCAATTACGGCAATGGCTAGTTTTTTACCTTCAGGGAGCTTATCGATTTTTAATTATGTTAGACAATTGAGCACAAAGGCGTCAAGCATTCTGATGGGGCCAATATCAACCGTGTTCTTTTCTAAATTTTCTATCATAGTGACAGAGGGAAAGCAAAATCTAGTTAATTATTTAAAAAAGCCGCTATCTTACATTTTTGTAATTACCTTTTTAATTTTCGCTTTAATCTACCTTACTGGATATGATCTCTTGAGCTTATTGTGGAGTGAAAAGAGTTTAAATGCCTCAGAATTAAAATTGGCTTACACTATGCTGTGTTTAAATTTCTTTGGATTTATTTTTAGTGCCACCGGAGCGATTTTTCGTAAAGCAGCCGTAGCCTTAGACAAAGCAAAACAACTATATGAGGGCTGGATAAAAGTTCAATTATTTTGTGCATTGTACGCCTTAGCTTCCATTTACTTTTTAGGAGTTTATGGTTTGATTTCTATTCTAGTAATTAATATGATTTTAATGGCATTTACATCTTTTTATGTTTCGGAGCAAAGTGGAATTAAGTCAAAAAATATGATTTATGAGTTTTTAAGAGATAAAAAATTTGTTTCATTTTTCACAATTATATTATTTTCAACAATTTTAATTAGGATTATTGTTGATAAATTCTCATTATTAAACATTTATAGTATTCTTTTAAAAAGTATTGTTTTATTGCTTATCATATTTGTATTCATTTATCTAGTATATAGAACAGATTTAATAAAGTTATTAAAGAGCTTCAAAAAATAAATTTATAATTGTTTATGACTTTATCTAGTGCATTTACGACTTAATCATTTAAGTATGAAACCTAAAAAAGTATTGCTTTTCCCCTTACTAAGAGATATTCAAGTTATTCCTCCTACCATTTCAATTATTAATTATTTGGCTGAACAGGATTATAAGATTGTAATTTATACTTACTATACGGATGTTATCTTTTCACACCCAAATATCGAGATTATTAATTTTAGCAAAAAACCTTACCCTGTCAGATTAATTGATCGAATTTTGGCTAAATGCGTTTTTCAGTATAAATTTTACAAATATTTCGCAAATAATAAAAAAGAAATCAAAGCTATTTGGATGGGAGCCTGGGATATTTGGGGAATTAATTTAATTAGAGGTAATATTAAACTTATATATCAATACCATGAATATGAAGAAGAAAATTTTTCATATTGTCGACAGGCAGATTTTGTTGTAGTTCCTGAAGAAAATAGAGGCTGGATTACCTATTTTAAGGCAGATTTAAAAAGAAGGCCATTGTTATTACCAAACATTCCTAATTATGGAGAGTTGGACATTCAGGTAGATCAGGAAATTTTAAAATTTCAGAAAGAGGGTAAAATAGTAATTCTTTATTCCGGATTAATTGACAATAAGAAAAGAAACCTTTTTGAGATAGTAGGAGCTTTTACGCATTTACCTGAAAATTATATTTTAGTTATTATTCCGTCTTTCGTAAAAGTGAGGAATGATTTTGAAGATTTGGTTAATTATATTCAAGAAAAAGGTTTAGGTGAAAGAGTAAAATTTCTTGATCCAAGAATACCACCTTTACATTTAAATACCATTGCAACAGCCGATATTGGAATTGGTCTCTATAATGCTATATCTTTAAACAATGTTTACGCAGCACCCAATAGATTGTATGAATTTGTTAATTTTGGCACGCCAATTATTCTTCCTAATTATCCAAGTTTTAAAGCATTATCTGTGGCATATCCATATGCTGTAAATGTCGTTGATTCATTGTCGCCAGAAAGTATAGCAGAAGTTATTATAAGAATTTACACTAACAATGAGTTGGCAAAAAAATCTATTGAATTATTTCGGGTAAAAGAAGGAAATTACAATTATTACGCCTCCAAACTAACTGAAAGAGTTTTTAAATAGCTTCTTTTAAAAACATTGTGGAGAATATGGTTTAACATAATGATTCAGCAATCAATTCTATTTAATTAAATAGTAATATGCAAAACAAAAGCATTTATAATGATAATGTATTCAAGCTGTTAGGGTTGAATCTTGTGCTTGTGATAATAGGTTATGCAAGTGTTAACGTAGGTGGAGAAACTGTCTTTAATATTTTGAAAAATATTAGGTTGGCTGTCTTAATCTTTTCTATAGTTTTTGTTTTAAATTCGAATGGTTTTAGGATAAAAAGGTTAAGGAATAATAGGAAAATTTTTGTTTTTTTAATTTTCGTAGCATTGCTTACTTTGTTATCGCCACTCCCTGGAGAGTCTTTTTTTAAAGCGCTTACCTTTATTTTTCCTTTTACATATATAATTTTTAGTATCAACTATCTGTTAAAATATGGAGCACTAAAATTATTAATTAGTTTTTCAGTAATGATTCTAATAGCCTACATTTTAGTGCCTATATCCTTTCTTTTATTTGGAGGGGATTTGAGTGGGAGTAACGTGTATGGTGAAATGGAAGGGCAAGCCTTTGTCTCCAATCAATTTGGTTGGGGAAGTGCTTTGGTAATCTTGAGTGCCTTCACCGTATTGAAATATATTCGTTTGAAAAAAATTTATAAAGTTTTGGTTTTTTTGGCAGTGCTACTTTCAATATATATCCTTATTGTAAGTGCAAATCGATCTGGCATGTTATCTGTTGGATTAGGGGTGGTAGCTTTGCTATTAAAAGACCGTTCCTTAGTTTTTTATAAAAAGATTATGGTTGTTTTACCTCTAATTTTAATAACTCTATATGTTGCAAATAAGGAAAACTCAGCCATTGATTTTTTAATGGAGAAAAATGAAATGCAATTAGAAACTGGCCAAGAGAGCCGTTATATTGCCGCTGTAACTATGATCGAAAAATTTAACGAAGAACCTATTCGTTGGTTTACGGGGGTGGGTATGTTTAATTATGAATTTTTGAAAAAGTCTAACAGCATATTAAAAGGCTATCATAACTCGTACTTTGAAATCTTATTTGGAGCGGGTATATTATTATTCAGTTTATTTTTGTATTTTATGTTCTTATATCCCTTTAAAGTATTTTGGCAAAGAACAGTACATTACTCTTTACTTTTTTTTCCATTGACAATAATTCCTTTTTTTGAAAGCGACTTGACCGCCGGACAATTTCTTTTCTTCCCTTGGTTCAGCTATATTTTAATCCTTAATGCCAAAGAATTATCCTTTGCAACACCTTTGGCTTTGCGGTCTAGTGGTAATTAATATATATTTGTTTTAAATAAGAAAAACTCTATTACAATTGTGAAAAAAATACTGTTTTCAACAACTTCCTTTCAAACAATTGATAACGGTCCCGCCTTATTTGCCAATTTAATTTACGCTTATTTCAAAAATAGCGACTCTCATGATGTGAGGATTTTTACCGAGGATCTTGAAGATGTAAATGACTCAATTAAACTTTATCCGCTCAAATTAAGTGAAAATACTTTCAATAAAAATTTTTATCAATTTTTAAGAATGTTTGAATATTATCGAACCGCAAAAAAGATAAAACAAACATTTAAATTTGATATTTTAGTTTATAATAATGCATTTACAGGTATATTAAGTGCTATTTTTTCAAAAAAGAAGGTAGTTGTTATGGTTAATGATGACAATAAAATGTCTATTACCAATCAAAAGTTTAGATTTAATAAATCGTATATTAAGAACAGCATATTATACTATTTTGAGAAGTATTCAGTTCGTAATGCCGATGTCATTCTTGTTAATTCCAATTATATGCGAGCTATGGTTGGTAACACTTATAAGATAAGTGATGAGAAGGTTAAAGTCCTTTTTAAAGGAATCAACTTAAAAAATTATCGACAAAAAGCAGCTGTAAAATTAATAAACCCAATTAACATTTTATTTGTCAAAGCTGACTATAAAAGCGGAGGACTATTTACTTTAATCGACGCCTTAGAAAAATTAAAAGAATTTAAATTTAAAATTACCATTATTGGTCCACCTGAAAATAGGCTAAATGAAATTAAAAATTATTTAATAGAAAATGCCAATGTTGATTATGAAGTAAATGGTCCTATGCAACCTGATTTAGTTAGGGAATATTTTCAGAGATCTGATATTTTTTGTGTTCCTTCCAAAAAAGAAGCTTTAGGCGTAGCTAACATGGAAGCTCTTGCAAGTGGTTTGCCAGTAATATCTACGAATGTAGGTGGGATTCCTGAAGTGCTAAATTATGATAAATGTGGTTGGCTAGTAGAACCTGATTCTCCGTGTAAACTGGCTGAAGCTATCAAAGAGTGCATATTAAATCCATCGATGAGGTTACAAAAACGTAACCATGGTTTAGAATATGTGACTAAATTTGATTCAGAAGAATTATTTAAAAATTTCCTTGAAAAGATTAATTAAACCTAAAACGTCCAGTCATCAAAAAGATATTATTTTCAACAAATTCATTTGACACAATAGATAATGGTCCTGCCTTATTTGTAAACATATTATATACTAAGTTAAAATCATCAAAAGATTTTGATTTTAGATATTTAACTGAGGATATAAAACATGAATTGGTTCTGAGGCCAAAAGTTTTAAAACTAGACTTAAACCAAAATTTTTGGAATAGACTTTTTTATCAGTTTATTAGAATTTTTAAATATCATAGTAAGGCGATGGCTATTTACAAAGACTTTAAATATGATGTGCTAGTTTATAACAATGCATTTACTGGTGTAATAAGCACTTTAAAACATAAAGCTAAAGTTATTGTAATGATAAACGATTATAACAGACTTAGTTTTTTAGAAGAGAATTTTAGTTTCAGCAGAAATTACTTTAAAAATTTTTTACTATTTCATTTTGAAAAGGTAGCAGCTAAGAATGCAAAATGCACTATCGTCAATTCAGTATACCTGAAGCAAACGATTTCTAAAATGTATGGCTTGTCTGAGGATAAAATTAAAGTTTTGTATAAGGGGGTAGATTTAAAAGAAATTAAATTTCGTTTAAGAGAAGATTTTGGATCAACTATACATATTTTGTTCGTGAAAGGAGGGTATGTAAATGGTGGATACTATGACCTAATTAAAGCAATAAAAGAAATTAAAGACTATAATATTAAAATCACCATAATTGGACCAAGAGTTGTTGATTTAGGTAAAATTAAAAATCATCTTTTAGATAATAATATTAATTTTACTTTACTAGGACCCACCCATCCAGATGAGGTTAAAAAGTATTTTGAAATGGCAGATATTTTTTGTGTGCCTTCTTATAAGGAGGCTTTGGGGGTCGCGAATATTCAGGCCCTTGCAAGTGGTTTACCAGTAATATCTACAAATGTGGGTGGCATTCCTGAAGTGTTGGATTATGGTAGATGTGGTTGGATGGTTAAACCAGGAAAACCCAAAGAATTGGCCGTAGCAATCAAGGAGTGTATACAAAATCATAAATTGCGCATTAAAAGAAGTAAGGCTGGATATGAACATGTTAAGAAATTTGATTCAAATAATTTAATAAACAATTTTCTTGATATTATAAACTCAGTTAACTAAAAAAATCCTTCAGATTAATTCTAAAAAAGAAAGAAATTTTGAAAAATAGAATATTATTTATTTCAACTAATGATGGCAGTGATATGCGAATTAACAAGGAGATTTTTACTTTGAGCAAAAAAGCCGATGTTTATTTTTTAGGTGTTGGCAGGGATAGCAATAATAATTATGCCAAGATAAATTGTAAAGAATTTTATTTAATTGAAGAAAAGAGAAACTCAATAAAAGCCATTGTAAAGCAGATAAGAAAATATATTCAATTGACACGAGCCTTTGAATTTGATTCGATTCACATCATCAATGAACAATTAATGGTTTTCTTTTATCCCTTTCTATTTAAGCAATATGTTGTTTTGGATGTTTTCGACTCAATTTTTATGAAAATCAACAAGACAAAAAATAACTTTAAATTTTTTAAAAAAATTGTTTATAAGCCAACTAATGTTATTCTTGTAACCGATAAGAATCGAAAGAAACTTATGCCAGATTTTGTTCAATCTAAGGTAGATATCCTCGAGAATTTTCCTAATCGCTATTTAGGATCTACTGAAAAAAACAGCAAAAACCTAACGATTTTTTACAATGGTTCGATGAGCAACGCAAGAGGGACAGTATTTCTGCAAAAATTAACTGAAAAATATCCTGATGTGAACGTAATCATGGCGGGCTGGATGGCAGATGAAAATACAAAATCATTTTCACAATCCAATTTTGTTGATTATAAAGGTATATTAACTCAAAAAGAAGCAATGATTATAGCTGCTAGAGAGTCTAACTATATAATGTGCTGTTATGAACCTAGTAACCTCAATAATATAAATGCAAGTCCAAATAAAATTTATGATGCAATACAAACAAAAACTCCTGTAATAATTAACAAAGAAGTAATTGTTTCAGACTTTGTGAAAAAAAAGAAAATTGGATTGGTGCTATCTTCGTTTTATGAATACGATATTGATAAGGTTTATAATAATTTAATAGAATGTAAAGATAAATTCACTTTTAATAATTCTGACTTGATAGAATATTCTTGGGAAAACATTGAGTCCAAATTATTAAAAGCTCACAAAGTGGAATAATAAAATAAATAATGAAACAAATTATCCAATCCTTTAAAACAGGAGAAACTATATTAGAAGATGTACCTGCACCATTGGTAAAACGTGGGCAAGTGCTTATAAAAACAACTAAAAGTTTAGTGTCTCTTGGTACAGAGCGTATGTTAGTTGAGTTTGGGAAATCTAATTTAATTTCTAAAGCTAGACAGCAGCCCGATAAGGTTAAGATGGTTTTAGATAAAATTAAAACTGATGGTTTACTGCCAACGTTAGAGACAGTTTTCAACAAATTAGGAGAGCCTTTGCCGTTAGGTTACTGTAATGTAGGTCATGTAATTGCAGTTGGAGATGATGTTGCAGAGTTTCAAGTAGGAGATAGAGTAGCATCTAATGGGCAGCACGCTGAGTTTGTCTCTATACCTAAAAATTTAGTAGCAAAAATTCCAGATTCAATTACAGATGAAGAAGCTGCTTTTACTGTTATAGGAAGTATTGGTTTACAGGGAATACGCTTAGTAGAACCAACATTAGGTGAAACTATAGTTGTAACAGGATTAGGCTTAATTGGTTTAATGACTGCTCAGTTATTAAAAGCAAATGGTTGTAATGTTATTGGGATAGATTTTGACCAATCTAAACTAGATATAGCTGAAACATTTGGAATTCAAACGATAAATCCTGCTTCTGGAGATGATCCAGTTAAAACGGTAAATGAACTTACTAATGGAATTGGAGCAGATGGCGTTATTATTACGGCATCTACAAAAAGTAATGATGTGATTTCCCAAGCTGCGCAAATGTCAAGAAAGCGGGGTCGTATAGTTTTAGTAGGAGTTATAGGATTAGATATTAGCAGAGCAGACTTCTATGAAAAAGAATTAACATTTAAGGTATCTTGTTCTTACGGTCCAGGAAGATATGACGACACCTACGAGCAACAAGGCCAAGATTATCCATTACCTTTTGTGAGATGGACAGAAAAACGAAATTTTGAAGCGATACTAAATGCAATTTCAACACAGGCTATAGATGTAAAATCTCTAATTACCGAAATTGTAGATTTAGAAAATTATAAAGAAATTTATGGTGAAATTGGCAACTCTAAAGCCATTGCATCTATCTTGAACTATAAAGGTTCAGAGTATTCAAATACAGTTTCAATTACAAAGCCTGAAAGCAAAACAAATACTTCAGCAAATAAAGGTATAGCAATTATAGGTGCAGGTAATTTTACTAAAATGACAATGTTGCCTGCCTTTAAAGGACTAAATGCTCAATTAGAAACTATAATAAGTTCAGGTGGTGTATCAGGAACGGCTTTAGCAAAAAAGTTCTCTATATCTAAAAGTTCCACAAATTATGATGATGTTTTACAAGACAAATCAATAAATTCTGTTGTAATAACCACAAGGCACAACTTGCATGCACCAATGGTTATTAAAGGATTAAAAGCAGGTAAAAATGTTTTTGTTGAAAAACCTTTAGCATTAAATAACGAAGAACTTGAAAACATAGTTGAAGCATACAAATCATCTAATAATACATTAACAGTTGGTTTTAACAGGCGTTTTTCTCCATTTGCAACTAAGATGAAAGCTGTATTAGGTCAATCTGAAACCCCTATAAATGTCATTGCAACTATGAATGCTGGTATGATACCTTCAAATGTATGGGTACACGATTTAGCCGTTGGTGGCGGTCGTATTATAGGCGAAGCTTGTCATTTTATAGATCTAATAACGTATTTAACAGGAAGTAAAGTTATGTCTGTTTGTATGAATGCAATGGGTACAGATCCAGAAGCGTCTACAGATAACGCAACCTTATTACTTAAATATGAAAATGGTTCAACAGGAGTAATTAACTATTTTGCAAATGGTAGCAAATCTTACGCTAAAGAACGTGTAGAGGTTTATTCTCAAGAAAGAACACTTGTTTTAGATAATTGGAGAGTTTTAAAAGGGTATGGATTTAAAGGCTTTAAGAAAATGAAATCTAAAATGGATAAAGGCCATAAAGCTCAATTCTCACTATTAACAGACCAAATTAATAATGGAGGCAAAGCTATAATCCCATTTGAAGAATTAGTAAATACCACCAAAGCCTCTTTTGCAGCAATTGAAAGTTTAAAAAATAACAGTTGGATAAATGTGGAGTAAAATCAAAAAAGGTCGTTTAGCCTTAGATTTTATTCAAAATATGGGTTGGCGTTATATAGCGTTTAGGATTAAGTATTTAATTGAAATAAAATCAGGACGATTAAAAGCTAAATTTCCTACACAGCCTACTTTTAAGACATTTATATCATTAACAGAGTGGCGTAATAATACGCCTCATTTTTTCTTTCAAGGAAAAAATATTAAGGGGTTAACACCCGAACCTACTCAAATTCTAAAAGATAATTTTGAAAAAATTAAATCTGGAAAGGTTCAATTTTTTAGCCACACGTGGTTAGATCTTGGCGTTGATTTTAATTGGATAACAAATCCAGAAACTAATTTTAAATATGATATAGCTAAGCATTGGTCCGAGATTGAAAGCTTATCTAAAGATTCTGGAGATATAAAATATGTTTGGGAAAAAGCGAGATTTAGTTATGTATACCATGTTATACGATATGATTTTCATTACCAAGATGACCAAGCTGAGTTTGTGCTTTCAGAAATTGAAGACTTCATTACTAAAAATCCATTAAACCAAGGCCCAAACTATGTTTGTAGCCAAGAGATTAGTTTAAGAGTTTTAAATTGGACGTTAGCACTTTACTATTACAAAGATTCTGAAGCCTTAACAGAAGAGCGTTTTAAAACAATACTCAACAGTATATACTGGCAATTACATCATGTATATAACAATATAAACTTCTCAAGGATAGCGGTTCGTAATAATCATGCGATTACAGAAACATTAATGCTTTACCTCTCTAATTTAATGTTTCCTTTTATGGAAGACACAAAATTATGGAGTAAAAAAGGAAAATCTTGGTTTGAAGAAGAAATAGATTATCAAATTTATGATGATGGTACATTCTTACAATTTTCAATGAACTACCATCGTGTTGTGGTACAATTATTAACTTGGGGAATACGTCTTTCAGAATTACATAACAATACATTTAAGCCTGTTGTATATGAGAAAGCTCAAAAGTCATTAAATTTTTTAGAAGCGTGTATGGATCCAGTTTCGGGACAACTGCCTAACTACGGGTCTAATGATGGAGCTTTATTTTTCCCTTTAACAAATGATGACTATAGAGTTTATAAATCTCAATTAGATGATCTTAGAGCTGTATTGCAACACACAACAGCTTACAACACATTAAGTAGATTCTGGTACGGTGTAACAGATATTAAACCTGTAGCTTCACAATGGAACGAGCTAGAGAGTTTTATGGAAAGTGGTTATTATATTATTCAAGAAGATACTACAAAAACCTTTATAAGGTGTGGAAGTTATAAAGACAGACCATTTCAGTCTGATAATCTTCATATAGATATTTGGCATAATGGTATTAATTATTTGTGGGATTCAGGAAGCTATAAATATAATACAGATACGCAAACTCTAAATTATTATGTAGGGATACAATCTCACAATACAGTGTCTATTTCAGAAGAAAACCAGATGCTTAAACAAGGTCGATTTATTTGGAACTTTTGGGTAAATAGAGCAGAAGCAACTGTGTCAAAAGATCAAAATTCAAAACAGTTTAAAGGTAGTATTAATGCGTTTAGGCAGTTAGGTGGTATAAAGCATACGCGTACTGTTGAAAAGTTAAATGATAAGCTTATTTGGAATGTGGTAGACAGTTTTGATGATAATGCCAAGGGAAGACAAAAACAAGCGTTTTGGCAAATAAACCCCGAAGTATATGATAAAGTTGAAGTGTCTGCAAAAGATGCGAATAATAATAAGCTAAATGCTATTGTAGATGATGTTTTTGTCTCAAATTATTATGGTCAGAAAATAGCATCTAAAAGAATTACCTTTACAACATCTACGCAAGAGATAACTACAGTTATAAATCTTAGAAATTAAAAGTTTGAAAATACTTCTATTACATCAATATTTCTTAGAAAAAAACGAAGGTGGCGGCTCACGTTTTAATGAAATGACAAAGGTTTGGAGTGATCAGAATCATAAAATAACGGTACTGTCTGGTATGGTTAATTATAATACAGGACTTAAGCCGGAACGTTATAAGGGTAAGTATTTTTATGAAGATAAAAATTTTTACAATAATGTAGATGTTATTAGAAGTCATGTATCTGAAGCCTATAACGTTAATTTCTTAGGGAGACTTTGGGGATACTTTTCTTTTGTTTTCTCTGCAACCTATGCTGGCTTGTTTAAAGTAAAAGGTAAACACGATGTAATTTTAGTAACCTCACCACCATTATTTGTTGGGATAACAGCGTTTATCTTATCAAGGCTTAAACGTATTCCGTTTGTGTTTGAAGTAAGAGATTTATGGCCAGAATCAGCTATTGATACAGGTGTGCTACAAAACAAGTTAATTATTAAGCTTGCGTATTGGTTTGAAAATTTTATTTATAAGAAAGCGAGTTTAATTAACGTATTAACACCTGCGTTTCGTGATAAGTTAATAGAAAAAGGCGTACCGAAGGAGAAAATTTGTTTTGTACCTAATGCAGCAGATTTTTCTTTAGCAGAAGCTGTCCAAAATAAGTTTGATGCTCAGAAATTTAAAGAAGATCTTGGGTTTAAAGATAAATTTGTAATTACATATGTCGGTGCACACGGTGTTGCAAATCATTTAATTCAATTGGTTGAGGCAGCTGATAAACTTAGTGATACTCAAGTTGTTTTTCAACTCATAGGATCTGGTATGCAGAAAAAAATGCTTCAAGAAGAGGTAAAGAAAAAGAACTTAGATAATGTGATTTTTAGAGATCCTGTTCCAAAATCTGAAGTGTTTAAGTTCATATTAGCTTCAGACATGGGTGCCTCAGTTCTTAAAAATGTAGATACATTTAAAACGATATATTCCAATAAGACGTTTGATTATATGTCTTGTAAAAAACCTATACTATTAGCTATAGATGGTGTTTCTAGAACATTAGTAGAAAGTGCAAATTGTGGTGTTTATGTAGAACCTGAGAATATAGAGTCTATAGTAAATGCTATAAAGAGAATTCTAAATGAAAATGAATTAGAACTAATGGGGCTAAACGGGTATAATTATGCATTACAGCATTTTGATAGAAAACGTTTAGCTGAAAACTATATTGGTTACTTAAATTCTATATCTAAAAAATAGATAATTGTGAAATTTAAAAGTATTAACATATACGGAGCTAG